>Ga0307991_1000408_pt1 | contig 31223 bp, 27 predicted proteins | sample EllFjometagen131_FD_203146 | JGI IMG/M metagenome (GOLD analysis project Ga0307991, IMG submission 203146) | Marine microbial communities from Ellis Fjord, Antarctic Ocean - #131 | ecosystem: Environmental > Aquatic > Marine > Unclassified | place: Southern Ocean | collected 2014-10-08 | reverse complement strand
ATTCACCGTGTAGAAGTTAAAAACATCATTCCACCTAAAGATATCCGTGAAGCAATGGAAAAACAAATGCGTGCAGAACGTGAACGTCGTCAATCTATTTTAATTGCTGAAGGTAAAAAAAGAGCTGCAATACTTACTGCTGAGGGAGAAAAAGAATCTCAAATCCTTAAAGCTGAAGGTGAAAAACAAGTTAGAATTAAAGAAGCCGAAGGTAAAGCCCAAGCAATTCTTGAAGTACAAGATGCAACTGCAAAAGGTATTACAATGATTAAAAAAGCAGGAGCAGACGAAGCATTCTTACGTTTAGAAGCTTACAAAGCTATGGTACAAGTGGCACAAGGTGAATCTAACACATTAATAGTTCCTTCTGATTTACAAGGAATTACTGGATTAACTGCTACAATAGCTGAAACAATGAAAACTGTAAAAAAATAACATAATTAAAAAGAGAGTCTCGTGAGAGATTCTCTTTTTTTGTTTAAAATTCGCAATTTCTTGGTGTTCTTGGGAAAGGAATTACATCTCTAATGTTTTCAACACCAGTAATGTACATCAACATTCTATCAAATCCAAGGCCGAATCCAGCATGTTTACATCCCCCATATTTACGTAGATCTAAATACCACCATAAATCTTCTTTAGGAACGTTCATTTCTTCCATTCTTTTTTCTAAATATTCAAGTCTTTCTTCTCTTTGGCTTCCACCAATTAATTCTCCACTACCAGGAACAAGTAAATCCATAGCTGCTACTGTTTCATTATCATCATTTAAGCGCATATAGAAAGCTTTTATATCTTTTGGCCAATCAATAACAAAAACAGGACCATAAAAGTGTGCAACTAGATATTTTTCATGTTCAGTTGCAAGATCTTTTCCATGTTCTGGTTTATTATCAAATGATTTTTTCGAGTTTAAAAGAACATCTATTGCTTCTTTATGTGTGATTCTAACAAAATCACTAGATATCACTTGGTTTAGCTTATCTAATAGCCCTTTTTGTACAAATTTGTTAAAGAATTCCATCTCTTTAGGAGCTTTTTTTATAACATAATCAATTACAAATTTAACCATGTCTTCAGCTAGTTGCATATCATCATTAAGATCTGCGAATGCAATTTCAGGTTCAATCATCCAAAATTCGCTTGCATGAGTAGTTGTATTTGAGTTTTCAGCTCTAAACGTTGGTCCAAATGTATAAACATCTTTAAAAGCAAGAGCAAATGCTTCAGCTTGAAGTTGTCCTGATACGGTTAAATTAGCCTTCTTTTGAAAGAAGTCTTTTTTATATTCAATTTCCCCATTTTCACCGCGAGGAATATTTTCTAAATCTAATGTAGTTACTCTAAACGTTTCACCAGCACCCTCAGCATCACTTGCTGTGATTAATGGAGCTGCAACATGTATAAAATCTCTCTCTTGAAAGAAAACATGTATAGCGTGATTCAACAAACTTCTTACTCTAAATACAGCAGAGAATAAATTTGTTCTAGGTCTTAGGTGCGCGTTTTCCCTTAAAAATTCTCTTGAATGTCTCTTAGGTTGTATCGGGTAGTCTTCAAGAGAATCACCAAGTAATTCAATTTGTCTTGATTTAATTTCATATGGTTGCTTCATTTTAGGTGTACTCACTAAAATACCTGTAACTTTTATTGAACTACCAACTCTGTACTTTTGTACATCTTTAAAATTATCAAGAAATTCGTTTTCATAAACTACTTGAATTGTTTCAAAAAATGTTCCATCATTCAAATTGATAAATCCAAACTCTTTTTGTGCTCGATTATTTCTAATCCAACCATATAATGTTACTTCTTGTTGATCTAACTCTAAATATCTACTATAGAGTTCTTTTACTGTTGTTTTCAAATTCATCACTCCTTTTATAATAAAAAACGCCCTCAAACAAACGTTCAAGGACGAAAATATTTCCGCGGTACCACCTTAATTCAAAAGCACTCAATCCTTTAACGCAGGAATACGGATGGTTCTACTTAATTCTTCCATCACTCATGGTGTTATTCATACTTATCTTATAATCTAGCTTTCACCATCCTAGAATCGCTTTGCACAGTTTTAAGTATTACTTGTCCAATCATCGTTTATACATATATAGTATCAAATTCTTATTAATTGTCAATATTTTATTACTCTAGTTCCTCTATCGCTGGAGATTCAATGTCTTTTACATTTGAAATATCTTTGAATGTTTTACCGATTTTACTACTTGTTGTATGTATTTCTTTAACACTTTTTCCAACAGTATCAATGTTTCTTGAGAGTTTATCCCATCTTTCTTGATAACGATTAAATTCAACACCTAATTTAATAAGTTGCTCTTGAATTTCTTTTGAAAATTTGTCACGTTCTAAATTTTTCAATAATACCTGTACTGTAGTTAAAAAGCTCATTAAAGTAGTTGGTGAAGCAATCCATACTTTTCTTTTTTGTGCATATTCAATAATATCTTGATGATATGCATTAAGTTCAGCAAATATTGCTTCAGCAGGTACGAACATAACCGCTTGATCACTTGTCTCGTTTAAAATAATATATTTAGATGAAATATCATCAACATGTTTCTTTAAATCTGACTTAAATTTCTTTGTCGCTTCATTTCTAAGTGCTTCACTTAAATCTCTGTCTACCATTCTTTGATAATTTTCTAATGGAAACTTAGAATCTATCGCCAAATCTCCCATTGGATCAGGAATATGTAATAATGCATCTGCAATTTTCCCATTTGATAATGTTACCTGTGTTTTAAATATCTTTTCATTATTTTCTCCAAAAATCGAAACCAAAATGTGATTCAATTGCACTTCTCCGAAAGTCCCTCTGGTTTTTTTATCTGTTAAAACATTTTGTAAAGATACAACATCTGTAGATAACTTCTCTATATTTTTCTGTGCTTCATCAATTTTCGACAGTCTTTCGACTATGCTTGTGAAGGTTTTATTAGTTTTGTCAAAGCCTTCACTTAAGCGGTTTTCCACTTTTTTATTGATTCTTTCCATTTGCTCTTCTATCTTTACATTAAGAGCATTAAAACTATCAAAGATGTTTTTATTTAATCCTTCTTTGAACTCATTTAAATCCTTAATATTCTCTTTACTTCCTTTTCCAATTTGAGTCTCTATTTCTACTTTTAAATCCCCGTATTCTTTATTCATTGTATTTGATAATTTATAATTCTCTTCCTTAATGTTGTCTTTTATATTGTCAAAGATGTTTTTATCTGTATTATTACCTTTTTTTAAATTAACGATAAGTATAACAACTAAAAGAATTACTGCTACTCCAAGTAGTGATATAGTATATATTTCCATCATTCCACCTCCATAAATATTATAGCATTTTTTATAAAAAAAAAGTAGATACTTTCTACAGTATCTACTTTACTTATTCGTATTTTTTAACTTTGCCATTGTATTCAAATAAACTACTTAAAGGTTTATCACCTATTATGTTTAAAATTCCCTGTGCAACAAGATTTCCTATGCTAAGTTGCACAATTTTAGGAGATTTTTTAAAGAGAGGCAATTGAATTGTATTAGTACATACAACTTCCACTAAAGGAGAATTGTTTATTCTATCAATTGCTGGTTTAGAAAGTAGCGGATGCGTACAGCAAGCATATACTTTTGTTGCGCCTGCTTCTATTAAAGCTACTGCTGCAGAAGTGATTGTTCCAGCTGTATCAATTATATCATCTACAATAATAGCAATTTTCCCTTCAACGTCCCCAACTATACCCATTACTTCAGCTACATTTGGTTTCGGTCTTCTTTTATCTATTATAGCTATAGGAGCATCCATGTATTCTCCCATATTTCTTGCTCTTACTGCTCCTCCATGGTCTGGAGAGACAATTACTATTTCCTCTTGGAAATTTTTATTCTTAAAATATTCTACTAATATTGGCATTGCTCTGAAATTATCAATCGGAATATCGAAGAATCCTTGTATTTGAGCAGCATGTAAATCCATTGCAAGAACTCTTGTAGCCCCAGCTACTTCTAACAAATTTGCTACTAGTTTTGCTGAAATTGGTTGTCTAGATTTTGTTTTTCTATCTTGTCTTGAATAACCATAATAAGGCATAATTACATTAATATTCTTCGCAGAAGCTCTTTTCATTGCATCAATTGTAATAAGTAACTCCATATAGTTTTCATTTACAGGATCGTGAGTCGGTTGTACTAAAAATACATGATGCCCTCTAACTGTTTCTTCTAAATTTACTCCTATTTCGCCGTCAGCAAAACGAATTAAATCAATTTTACTAAGTGGAATACCTGAAAATTCAGAAATTTCTTCAGCTAATTTTCTATTAGCACTTAAACTAAATAATTTTACTTTTACACCATCTAAGACTGCCATTTAAAAAGACCTCCAATTAAATTTTAATTTATTTTACACATTACACTAACATCATACTCTAAAAAATGCAAAAATAAAATGCAACTTTGCGAAAAAGTTGCATTTATATGTTATCTATTCATCATCCAATAAGTTATAAGCTTCAATTACTGCAGCTTCGATAGTATTTCGAGTTTCTTGATTTATAGGATGTGCAACATCCTTAAACTCTCCATTAGGCATTTTTCTGCTAGGCATAGCAACAAATAATCCTGCTTTTCCATCGATTATGCGTAATTCATGAACAACAAAACATTCATCAATAGTTATTGCTGCAATTGCTTTTAAACGGTTCTGCCCATTAAACTTTTTGACTCTAACGTCTGTTATATTCATAATACCACCTCGCATCCATCTTTTTCCTACTTAAATTATAACACATGGCAAAAGCGGTTACAATTAATATTTTTATGGTTAAATTTAAATTATCTAATTTTTGTCAATAGTTTAAAATAATCTTCATTCATTATTTTATACACATATTGAAGCTTTGTTTTATCCTTTGAAACTCCAAAAACAGTTGATCCAGAACCACTCATCAAGACTCCATCTAAACCTAAATCAATCATTTCTGCCTTTATTTTTTCTATCTCCGGCTCCATCTCAAAAGCTATTGATTCTAATGAATTGTGTAACTCTCTAATCATCAATTCACAGTTACTATTGTAAATCGCCGAAGTCATATCATTAATTTTACGTTCTTTGATTTGTTCGGTCTTTATTTTACTAAACACCTCTTTTGTGCTCATTTTAATATTTGGATAAATAAGTAATATTGGCATTTTTAGTCTATTTTCTAAGAATAATAATTCTTCTCCCTTACCCCGAGCTACACATAATTTATTATAAATACAAAATGGAATATCTGCACCTAAATCCAACCCAAGTTTAGCCATTTCATCTAGAGACAATTTTAACTTCCAAAATTTATTCAATCCTCTAAAAGTTGCGGCAGCATCTGCACTACCTCCAGCAAGACCACCAGCAATTGGAATCTTCTTTTCAATGTTGATAGTAACACCTTGATCAATACTAAATTTAGTTTTTAAGAGTTTTGCTGCTTTATATACAATGTTATCCTCTAAATTACTAGTTATCTCTATATTAGAGTTTATAATGATATCTTTTGTGTCATTCTTTTGAAATGTTAACACATCAAATAAATCAATAGCTGCCATAACCATTTCTAAGTCATGGTATCCATCAAATCGCTTTTTAACAACATTCAAAAACAAATTAATTTTTGCATATGCCTTTTCTTTAATCAAATCAATCACCTCGATTAGTTCTCTATACCTCGCACTCATTTTACCACACTTTATAAATAAAAAAAAACAGAGGAATACTCTGTTTTAAATGTTTTTTAGATGTTTGAGTATAAGATGTCAGATAAATTAATAAAATCACTAACACTTAGATTTTCAGCCCTTATTAAAGGATTTAGATTGACTTGAACAAGTATGTCTGCCAATTCCACTTTACTAACACTGTACTTGTTATGAAGATTGTTAACAAGTGTTTTTCTTCTTTGTGCAAAAGAAGATCTCACTACTTCATAAAATAATTTTTCAGATACTGGTTTCTTTTCGATATTTTCTCTTATATCTAGTTTAACTATTGCACTATCTACATTAGGTGCTGGAATAAAAACTGTCCTCGGCACTTTCAAGGCAATAGTTGCCTTAGTTTTATATTGAATCGCTATGCTTAAAGAATTATAGTCTTTTGTACTTGGTTTTGAAGTAATTCTTTGTGCAACTTCTTGTTGTGTCATTAAAACCATTTGCTTAATAATACTAGATTCTTCAATAATTTTAAGAATAATTGGAGTAGTAATATAATATGGTAAGTTAGCAACTACAACTACTTTATCATATGATATATTTAGTGCTTTTATGTCTTCGTCAATTTCACATTTCAAAAAATCCTTGTTTATTATTGTTAATTTCTCATTTGAGATATTTTCTAATAATATAGGTATTAAATCCTTATCTATTTCATATGCCAAAACATGTTTAGAATGACTGATTAAATATTCAGTTAAGCTTCCAAAACCAGGACCAATTTCGACGACCAAAGTGTCTTCAGTTAAATCAGGAATATGAACGATTTTATGCAAGATATTTTGATCAACTAAAAAGTTTTGTCCGTACTTCTTTTTAATGTGAAAATCATGTTTACTAATTGTACTTTTTGTGCTGTTTACTGTTCCGATTTTTGACATTAAATCACTTCCTTAAAATACTATTTATTTGTTCGATTTTTATACCAAACATATTCAATTTATTTAATAGCGTTTTGCCATTATTTGAGCCAATTCCCAGTCCTTCTCCTAACACTAATCTATAGTGTTTTGAATTTGGTTTTCCAATTAGATTTAACTGGTACATATCGCTCATAGTTATCATTGATTTTATATCTTTTTTAACAGTCAAAAATGACTCTAATGCCGTTCTAATTTTTTCGCAATTTGCATGTTCAATTCCAACCTTAGTTTTGTTCTTATTTATACAGTCTTTTTTATTAAGAAAAGCATGTTTAGTTGGTCCAACAAAATCATTGATTATTCTTCTTATTCTCTCTCCTTGAAAATCAGGATCTAGAAGCAAAATTAACCCTCTTGATTCATTTAATATTTTTAGTTCATTAAGTGTATTATCACTCACTTCACTACCATTTGTTATGTATACATCAATGTCTTCATAGATAGCCTTTAATTTAGCAAGGTCATGATAGCCTTCAACTACCACAACCTCATCGATTTTATTTTTTAATGATGCCATTTTCTTTGAAATACTCTGTCATTTTTCTTAATTCAGTTGGAATCTCAATTTGTTGAGGGCATTTTGATAAACACTCTCCACAATCAATACAGAAATCAGCCGACATTGAGGCTTTTTCAAGATTTCCATAGGCCCAACTGGTTTGGCCTGTATTTTCATACATTGCATAGCTATTAAACAATCTAAAGTTACCTGGAATATTAACTCCATGAGGACAAGGCATGCAATAATTACATGATGTACAATCAACTTTAGATAATGATAAAATTTCTTGTCTTACTACTTTAATTAAGTCTTTATCAGATTCATTTAATGGGATGAAATTAGCAAAAGTGTTTAAATTATCTTCAACTTGTTCCATAGTACTCATTCCACTAAGAATTACTTTTACATTTGGAAGAGAACCTACCCATCTAAAGCCCCAAGAGGCAATTGATGCTTCTTTATCTCTATCTAGTAATAATGATTCGATTTTATCATTGAATTTTACAAGTCCTCCACCTTTTACTGGTTCCATTACTATTACAGGGATTCCTTTTTTAGCAAGAATATTATAGCCTTCAATTCCTTGTTGATGATCAATATCCATATAGTTTAATTGTATTTGTACAAAATCCCATTCATATAGATCTACCCAAGTCTTAAATGTCTCTAAATCATCATGGAAACTAAACCCAATACGATGTATTTTTCCTTCTTTTTTATACTTTTCGAGTTTTTCAATAACTTTCATTTCTTCCATTTGAGATAATCTTTGTTTATTGACAGCGTGAATAAGGTAAAAATCGAAATAATCCACTCCGCATTTTTCAAGTTGTTCATGAAATATCCTATCAATATCTTCCTCAACCTTGCAATCCCAAAGAGGAATTTTATCAGCTAGGTAAAAGGTTTCCCTTTCATACTGAGCTATAATATCTCTTACAACAAGCTCACTTTTCCCTTCATGGTAAGGGTATGCTGTGTCAAAATAGTTTACTCCTTTTGAATAGGCATAATCCATCATTCTTTTTGCTTCTTTAGAATCTATTTCCCCATCAATAGTTGGAAATCTCATACAACCAAATCCTAATAATGAAGGATTTTCCTTTGTGCTTTTAATTTTTCTTCTTTCCATTTTATCACTGTCCTTTAAAGTATTTATCTTTTATTGCTTGTTTTACTTTAATTTCAATAGCTTTTCTTATTACTTCGATATTTAAGTTGCCTGAATTAGCTTCTTCGCCATCCATATTCCATTTGTGATGATGATCTGTATATATTTTCAGTCTTGAAGTTCTAATTCTTGTTACTCCAGGTAAAACTCTTGGACCAAATGCCACTGATAAAAAGTAGAGTAAATTATTCAACAAAGGGATATACCTGTATATTATTACATCAACTTCTCCATCATCTAGTAGTGGTTTACTCACAAAATCAAATCCAGCTATTTTTCTTGAATTAACAACCAATATTAATGAAAAATAACCTCGAATAATTCCGCGATCATGAACAATCTTTGTCTTCATCATTGGAATAGTAAAAAATTCCTTTATACCAGTTATTAAATACGCAAAATATCCTAAATACTTCTTAAGTTTAGAATCTGTAACATAAGAAATATCAACATATGTTCCTATTGCAGCTACATATATAAAGTATCCATTATTGCTTTTAGCAATATCCATCTTTACTGATGTTCCTCCGAGAATAATATCAACTGCTTTAGGTATATTCTTTGGTATTTTTAATGAGCTTGCTAAATCACAAGCAGTACCAGAAGGGATATATCCTATAATTGGTTTAAATTTTGAAACAGCTATTCCATTAATACATTCGTGAATAGTACCGTCTCCACCAGATATAACAAGTAAGTCATATTTTTCATTACATGCATTTTTTGCTAGAGAAATAGCATGCTTTGATTTTTGCGTTGCAACTACATCTACTGTATATCCTGCTTCGCTTAATCTAGAAGTGACATAATCAAGATGATTAACAAAGTCTTTTTTGCCGCTCTCTGGGTTGTAAATAATTTGACATCTTTTCATATTATCACCTACTTATCAAGGAATATTATACCATATATATTTTCATATAAAAAGACTATGAAACAACTATTCATAGTCTTTTAACATTAATTTGTGGTAATTATTGATTCAATGATTGGGCTGCAGTAATTATAGCTGTATTATATACATCTTGTGCATTGCATCCTCTTGATAAATCATTCACTGGTTTGTTTAACCCTGCTAAAATTGGACCCATTGCTTCAAATCCACCCAATCTTTGAGCAATTTTATATCCGATATTTCCAGAATTTAAATCTGGAAAAATAAATGTATTTGCTTTGCCTGCTACATTACTCCCTTTAAATTTACTTATTCCTACACTTGGAACAAAAGCAGCATCAAATTGCATTTCTCCATCAATTTCATATCCAGAATTGCTTTCTTTAGCTATTTTAGTAGCCAAAGCAACCTTTAAACTTTCTTCTGTTTCTGCACTACCATTAGTAGAAAATGATAACATAGCTACTTTTGGAGTTATTCCATACATTTCTGCAGCTTTTGCACATCCAACTGCAAATTCAGCTAAATCCTCAGCTGTTGGATTTGAATTAATTGCACAATCTCCAAATATGTACTTTTCTTTATCCCTAATCATTAGGAAATAACCAAATGTTCTAGTTATTCCTGGTTTTGTTTTAATAATTTGAAGAGCCGGTCTTACAGTATTAGCTGTAGATTGAGTTGCTCCACTAACTAATCCATCAGCTTTATTCATATAAACTAGCATTGTTCCAAAATAATTTTCACCCAATAACATTTTTCTAGCTTGTTCTTCAGTTGCTTTCCCTTTTCTTCTGTCTACAAAGCTATTAACCATTTGATTAAATTCTAAATATTCTAAAGGATCAATTATTTCACAATCTGAAACATCAAACCCTTCTGGAATATCATTGCGATTTCCAATAAGAACAGGTATAAGTAATCCCTCTTCTTTCAATTTCAAAGCAGCTTCTAAGACTCTTTTGTCCTTTAATTCAGGAAATACTATTTTTAGCCCTTTTCCATGAATTTTTTGTTTTAATTCTTCGATTATGTTTGCCATAATATCACTCCCAACTTATATAGTTTACATCATATTTATAATTTTTCAATTATTTTTATATAGATATTATTTTTTTATTAATTATGTTAAAATGGTTTTAGGTGATTTTATGAGAAAACTAGATACAATTCTATTCGATTTAGATGGAACATTAATCAATACAAATGAAATTATAATTAGGAGCTTTGAATCAAGTTTTAAAAGGCATTTTCCTAACTTATCCTTATCGAGAGATACAATATTGACATTTATAGGACCCACATTACAAGATACTTACTCAAAATACACAAATGATCAATCTCTTGTCTTGGAATCAATAAAATCATATCGCGAATTCTATGTAGATTATGAAGTAGGAAACTTTGAAATCTATCCAGAAGTAGAAGAGGTAATAAAAGACTTATCTTCAAAAGGATATAACTTAGGAATAGTTACATCTAAGTTTAAAATAGCAGCTTGGCCTAGTTTTACTTATTACAATTTACAAGAGTATTTTGATGTCTTTATTTCTCTTGATGATGTCGAATTACCAAAGCCAGACAAGGAGCCTGTATTAACTGCATTAAGCCATTTCCCTACTTATAATACTGCGATTATGATAGGTGATAACCATGGTGATATTATGTCTGGGAAAAATGCAGGTATTTATAGTGCAGGAGTAGAATGGTGTCTTAAAGGAAAAGATCATTTGTTAGAAGTAAAACCTGATTTTATGCTTTCAAGTATGAAAGATATCTATAGAGTAATTAAAGAAATAAATGAGGAGTGATAATATGGATTGCATTTTTTGTAAAATAGTAGCTGGAGAAATTCCTTCATACAAAATATATGAAGATGATAATGTACTTGCTTTTCTAGATATAACTCAAGGGACAAAAGGTCACACCTTAGTTATTCCTAAAAAGCATATAAAAAATATATATGACTTAGATGAAGAAACTATCTTCAATGTTTTCAAAGTTGTACCTAAAATATCTAATGCGCTAAAAAAGGCTTTTTCACCTATTGGGTTGAATATTGTAAATAATAACGATAAGCCTCTTCAAAGCGTTTTCCACTTCCATATTCATATTATTCCTAGATATGAAAACGATGGAATGAAACTTTCTACAATCAATAATTTTGGAAAGTTTGATCAGTCTTATTTTGAAACACTAAAAACTGAAATAATAAGTAAAATGTAAAAGGATTCCAATCGGAATCCTTTTTTTATTAACAAAATAATTCAGTAAACGTCTTAACCATTACTCCTGTTGCACCTGTTTTCTCAACACCTGCTGTTCCAGCAATATCAAGATGTACCCATTTAGTATCTTTTTCAATAAATGCTTCAATGAAAGCAGCAGCAGTACTAGCCCCAGCTAAACGTCCTCCAGTGTTTTTAATGTCAGCTACCTTACTTTCTATCAATTTTCTATATCCGCTAGAAATAGGCATTTCCCATATTTTTTCTCTTGTTTTTATACTTGCTTCATATATTTTATTATAAAATTCTTTGTTGTTAGTAAATGCACCTGTAAATTCTTTTCCTAAAGCAGCGACCATTGACCCTGTTAAAGTTGCAGTATCAATCACTTCTTTAGCACCTTCTTTTTGTGCGAACCATACAGCATCAGCCAAAGTAAGTCGTCCCTCTGCATCTGTAGATATAATTTCTATTGTCGTTCCATTAGCTGCAGTCAATATATCATCAGGAACAATAGCTCCATCACCAATTCTATTATCTGTGGCAGCCACAATTGCCATTACATTAGCTTTTAATTCAAGTCTTGAGATTGCCTCAATTGCTCCTAATACTGCAGCAGATCCAGCCATATCTCCTTTCATCCCAGGCATACCAACTGGAGTTTTCAAAGAATACCCACCAGTATCATACATAACACCTTTACCAACTAAAGCAGTAGGATTTTCAAATTTATCTAAGCCTTGATATTTCACTTGAATTAGCTTTGGTTCATCAGAACTACCTTTATTTACTCCTAAGTACGCTCCCATGTTCATTGCTTCAATTTCTTTTTTATTAAATATTCTAGTTGTAATATTCTTGTTTTTCTCTAATTTTATTGCATATTCAGCCAAATCAGATGCATTCATAAAATTATAAGGAATATTAACTAATTCACGAGCATGATTCATACAATCTCCAAATACATATCCTTTATTTACTGCATCAGATATTTTAGTTTCTCCGAAATAGAAGAACTCTTTGCTTTTCTTCTCTTTTTTAGATTTAAATTTATCAAACACATAATTTTCAGTAAGAATAATTTCGGATAATTCTTGCATCATTTTTTGGTGATTATTGTTTTTAAATGAATCAACTAAGATGCAATTGTTACCTTCTAATTTTGCAATGTCATTGAATATTTTTAATCTTTTTTCTTCGTCATCTAAATCTTTAAAATTTACTATATGTACTTTACTTGCTTTTAATTTACCCAATGTGTGAACAGTGGTAAATGGCTTTGTTGATAGTTCTTCTAATTTTCCACCTAATACTTTATTAATCTCTTTTACTTGTTTATTTGATAAGTTATTAGTTATAATAATATCGTTTATTTCTTGTTTTAGACTAAACTCTTTTTGCTCTTTAATATCAATATTCATAATTCCTCCTATTTAATAATATTAGTTTTCATATACGATAATAATACTTCAGGAACAATAATAGTTCCATCTTTTTGTTGATAATTTTCTAATATTGCTACGACTGTTCTTCCTACAGCTAATCCCGATCCATTTAACGTATGTACAAACTCAGGTTTAGCATCTTTACTTCTTTTAAACTTGATATTTCCTCTTCTAGCTTGGTAATCTTCCGCATTAGAAATACTTCCAATTTCTTTATAGCCTTTTATTGATGGTAACCATACTTCTAAATCAAAAGTTTTCTTCATTGAAAATCCTAAATCACCAGAACAAAGTTGTACAACTCGATAAGGAAGTTTCAATAGCTTAAGTACTTTTTCACTATTTAATAGCATATCATCTAGTTCTTTATATGAACTTTCAGGTGTAGTAAATTTAATCAATTCCACTTTATTGAATTGATGTAATCTAATAATCCCTCTTGTATCTCTTCCTGCACTACCTGATTCTTGTCTAAAAGCAGTAGTAAAGGCAGCATATTTAATTGGTAACTGATCCAATCTTAACATTTCATCTCTATGCATGTTTATTGAAGGTACTTCAGCAGTAGGATTAAGGTATAAATCTCTTTTATCAACTAACTTGAATGCATCTTCTTCAAATTTAGGAAATTGTCCAGTTGCAACCATTGATTCTCTATTCACAATATATGGTGGTAATAATTCTGTATATCCGTGTTCAAAAGTATGAAGATCTGTCATGAAATTTATCAGTGCTCTTTCCAATCTTGCACCAAGTCCTTTGTATACAACAAACCTACTCCCTGATATTTTACTAGCTCTTTCAAAATCTAATATATCTAGCTTTGTAGCCAATTCCCAGTGTGGTAAAGGCTCAAAGTCAAAAGTAGGAATTACTCCTTCTTTTTTTATTTCAACATTTTCAGAATCATCTTTTCCTATCGGAGTATCAACGTGTGGTATGTTAGGAGTTTTTAGAAGATTATCAGTAATAAACTGTTCAATTTTTCTTAATTCTTCTTCGAATTCCTTAATTTCTATCCCAATATTTTCTACCTTTTTTAATATCTCAGAAGTGTCTTTTCCTTCTCTTTTGTAAAGACCAATTTTCTTGCTTGTTTCATTTCTTAATGCTTTTATCTTTTCAACTTGGATAATAATCTCTCTTCTTTTTTTATCTTGTACGACTACATCACGTAAATAGGAGAAATCTCCTCCTCTTATATTTAACATTTTAATACAATACTCTGTTTGTTCTTTAATTAATTTGATATCTAACATCTCTAATTCCTCCTTAAAAAATATAAAAATCGCCCTCTAATTAAGGGCGATTTAATTTCGCGGTACCACCTTATTTAGGGGTTTCCCCCATCTTGGTTGTTTTATAACGGGTACAACCCGGGAATAATTAATTCCACTCCAAGACAGATTTCATACAATTTCTTTGTTAGTTCTCACCGCCACTAACTCTCTTTAAAAGATAATTATATTACTTGTTCTCTTCAGCTTTTTCTTGTCTTGATAATAACAAAATGTACTTACTTTGTCAATGAATAAAAGGATTTATGGATATTTACAACAATTAAAAAACAGATACAAAACTGTATCTGTTTTTAAGTTAATTATTCAATCTTATCTTCTACAACTTTTTCAACTGGAGTAATTACTTCTACTTGTTCAATTTCTTCTTCAATTTCTGTTTTAGGCACAATTGCAATAGTTGCTACTTTGTGGCCTTCATTCAGTTTAATTAAACGAACTCCTTGAGTTGATCTTTTTGATGTAGCTATTTGTTCCATTGGAACTCTAATAATCATTCCTTTAGTTGTTGTGATAATTAAATCTTCATCTCCGACAACACTTTTAAGCTTAGTAAGGTTCCCATTTTTTTCAGTAATGTTAAGTGTTTTAACACCTTTCCCACCACGGTTTTGTTGTCGATATTCATCTACAACCGTTCTCTTACCATAGCCATTTTCCGTTACAACAAGAATTTGATTTTTCTCCTCAGTTACAACTGTAAATCCTACAACTTCAACTGGTTCACTAATTAAGATTCCTCTAACCCCACTAGCTACACGTCCCATATGACGTGCTGTAGTTTCACAAAATCTAATTGCTTTTCCGTTTGAAGCTCCAATGATTACATCTCTAGTACCGTCAGTTAATCTAACTGCAAGTAACTCATCACCTTCTCGAAGATTAATTGCTTTTATACCTGATGTTCTAATATTTTTGAAATCTGAAACCGGAGTTCTTTTTACTACTCCACGTTTTGTTGCAAAGAATAAGAAGTTTTCACTCTCGAAATCATCTATTTTAGCAACAGCTGCAAGAGTTTCTCCATCATCTAAGTTAAGTAAATTTACTATTGGTAATCCTTTAGAGGCACGACCATAGTTAGGCATTTTATAACCTTTCATTTTGTAAACTCTACCTAGATTTGTGAAGAATAATATGAAATCATGAGTTGAACAACTAATTAGATGTTCAACAACATCGTCTTCATTTGTTTTAATTCCCGTCATTCCTTTTCCACCACGATTTTGAGATTTGTAAATGTCTGTATTCATACGTTTACAATATCCGCTTGATGTAATAGTTATCATGATATCTTCTACTGGAATTAAGTCTTCATCTTCAACATCTAAATCAATTGATAAACTGATTTCAGAACGTCTTGGATCTGAGAATCTATTTTTAATATCTGTCAATTGTTCTTTTATAAGTTCTAATTTTTTATCTTCATTTGCTAAAATAAATTCAAGATTTTCAATTGTAGTAGCTAACTCTGTCAATTCATTTTGCAATCTTTCTCCTTCAAGACCTGATAATCTTCTTAAACGCATCTCTAAGATGGCTTTAGTTTGTTCTGAAGTAAGATTGAATCGATCTATCAATTGTTGCTCAGCGTCATCATAAGAAGCTCTTATAGTCTTAATAACTTCATCTATATTATCAAGTGCAATTAACAGTCCTTCTAAAATGTGAGCTCTTGTTTTTGCTTTTAATAACTCAAATGCAGTTTTTCTAGTTAATACCTCTATTTGATGATTAACATAGTGAACTAGTGATTCCTTTATAGGAAGCACTCTTGGTTGATTGTCAACTAGTGCTAACATGTTAATTCCGAATGTTGTTTGTAAAGGCGTATATTTGTATAAGTTATTTAATATGACTTCAGCATTTACATCTCTTCTAAGTTCGATAACTACTCTAATACCTTTACGATTTGATTCGTCTCTTAAATCAGTGATTCCTTCTATTCTTTTCTCTTTTGCTAGTTCTGCTATTTTTTCAATCAAGCGTGATTTATTAACTTGATATGGTATTTCTGTTACAATTATAGATTTTTTTCCTGATCTTGTTTCAATAATTTCTGTTTTAGCTCTTACTTTAATAGAGCCATTTCCCGTCTCATATGCTTTTCTTAATCCTGTCATTCCCATAATTGTTCCACCTGTTGGGAAATCTGGACCTTTTATAAACATCATCAACTCTTCAGTAGTAATATCGTTGTTATCAATATAAGCTAATATCCCATCAATTACTTCCCCTAAATTATGAGGTGGAATGTTAGTAGCCATACCTACAGCAATACCGGTAGAACCATTTACTAATAAGTTAGGAAATTTAGCTGGTAAAACTGATGGTTCTCTTTCTGATCCATCATAATTATCAACAAAATCAATTGTATCTTTGTTTATATCCAATAACATTTCAGAAGCTAATTTGTGCATTTTTGCTTCTGTATAACGCATTGCTGCAGCTCCATCACCATCTATTGATCCAAAGTTACCATGTCCATTAACAAGTGGATATCTATAACTAAATAATTGAGCCATTCTTACCATTGCATCATATATTGCTGTATCTCCATGTGGATGGTATTTCCCCATTACATCCCCAACAATACGCGCTGATTTCTTATATGTTTTTTCTGGCCAAACGCCTAGTTCAGCCATCCCGTATAATATTCTTCGATGTACTGGTTTTAGTCCATCTCTAACATCTGGTAATGCTCTTGCAACAATAACACTCATAGCGTAACTTAAGAATGACGTTTTCATTTCAGTGCTAATATTTATGTCCTTTATTTTATCAAATTGAGTAATTTGTTCATCCATGTCTGTCATCCTCCTATACATCTAAATTTTGGACATATAATGCATTAGTTTGAATAAATTCACGTCTAGGAGCAACATCGTCACCCATCAACATACTAAATACTTCATTTGCCTCAATAGCGTCTTCTAATGTAACTTTTAATAATGTTCTTGTGTTTGGGTCCATTGTTGTATCCCAAAGTTGTTCAGCATTCATTTCTCCAAGTCCTTTGTATCTTTGAATTGTAGCTCTTGGACCAAATTCAGCTAGTAAAGGTTCTAATTGTTCATCTATATATGCATATTCAATTCTTTTACCTTGTTGAACTTTATATAATGGCGGTTGTGCAATATATACATAACCCATTTCAATAAGAGCTCTCATATGACGGAATAAGAATGTAAGAAGTAGCGTACGTATATGCGCCCCATCAACATCCGCATCGGTCATGATAATGATTTTATGATATCTTGCATCATTAATATTAAATTCATCTAAAATTCCTGTTCCAAATGCTTGAATCATTGATAATATTTCTTTATTTCCTAATATTTTATCTAATCTTGCTTTTTCAACATTTAAAACTTTACCTCTTAGTGGCAATATTGCTTGAAATTCTGAATCTCGTCCTTGTTTAGCACTACCACCAGCACTGTCCCCTTCGACAATATATATTTCTGATCTTTTAGGGTCTTTTGTACGGCAATCTGCTAATTTAGAAGCGAATCCTAGCCCATCTAATGGCGATTTACGTCTTGTAGCTTCTCTTGCTTTTTTTGCTGCTAATCTAGCACGTGATGCCATTAAAGCTTTCTCAATTACTATTTTAGCATCATTAGGATTTTCCATTAAGTAACGCTCTAATCCATCACTTAGGATACTTCCCACTATTTTTCTTACTTCAGTAGATCCTAATTTCGATTTAGTTTGTCCTTCAAATTGAGGATCCGGGTGTTTTACACTAATAATACATGTTAACCCTTCTCTTGTGTCGTCCCCAACAAATGATTCATCTTTTTTAAATAGATTATTATTTTTACCATAATTATTTAGAACTCTTGTTAAAGTCATTCTAAATCCTTCTTCATGTGTTCCACCTTCAATATTGTTTATATTATTAGTGAAACTAAAGATGTTTTGGGCATATCCTGTATTGTATTGCATAGCTATTTCTACATTTATATCATCTATTTCACCTTCACAGAAGATAACATCTTGATGTAAAACATCATTAGAACGATTTAAATATCTTACATATTCCATTATTCCACCTTCATACTCGTAAGTATGCAAAACATGTTCATCTTCTCTTAAATCATTAATTTCTATTGATACTCCTCTATTTAAAAAGGCTAATTGTTGAACTCTATTCCTAAGTATTTCATATTCATATACATTTGATTCTTTAAAAACCAATGGATCTGCCTTAAACCAAGTAATGGTACCTGTTCTATCACTTGGACCGTGATCTATAACTGTGGTTACAGAAAATCCATACTCATACCTTTGAGTATATTTTCTTCCATCTTTATGAATTTCAACATCCATCCATTCACTTAAAGCGTTTACTACACTGGCACCTACACCGTGAAGTCCTCCAGATACTTTATATGATTTATGATCAAATTTACCACCAGCATGTAATGTTGTTAAGATTGTTTCAACTGCAGGTAACCCTGTTTTTGGATGTATATCCACAGGAATCCCTCGTCCATCATCTTCAACTCTTATGATGTTATCAGGTAAAATTTCTACTTTAATATATGTAGCTACTCCAGCTAACGCTTCATCTATTGAATTATCAACTATTTCCCATACTAAATGATGTAATCCTCTTGGTCCAGTTGAACCAATATACATCCCAGGGCGCTTTTTAACCGCTTCTAGTCCTTCCAATATTTGAATATTACTTGAATCATAAGTTCCAGTCATTGTCTTCACTCTCCTTGATAAGCCCATTTTCTATCTTGAATATTTTATAATCTTTAATTTTTGTTAAATTAATGCTTTTAATTTCTGTTGAAGTAATGAAAGTCTGTGTTTTATTTTGAATGTACTCTATTAAATTGTTTTGTCTTTCTTCATCAAGTTCACTCAACACATCATCCAACAGCAATACAGGATAGTCATTTTTGTAATCAAATATAAAATCTATTAATGCTAGTTTTACTGATAATACAGAAGTTCTCATTTCTCCTTGTGATCCATGAGTCTTAACATAATTATCATTTAAATAGAATTCAATATCATCTCTATGTGCTCCTATATTAGTTGTTCCTGTAATAATATCGTACTTATACTTGCTAACAAATTCTTTTTTATAATTTGATTTAACACTTGGCAAGTACTTAACAACAAGATTATCATTCGAATTTGAAAGTTTCATATATATTTCATTTGTGTATTTATTAATTTTAAATAAAAACTCTCTTCTATCCTTTACAACTTCTTCTAAGTAACTAATTAACTGATCTGTGAGTATATCAAGCAAAAGCATATCTTTTTCTTTGCTATTTTGCATAGATTTTAGTAAATCATTTCTTTGTTTAAGTACTTTTTTATAGTTTTGAAGAGAATATAGGTAACTTTTCGAGATTTGCCCAATCTCCAAATCAAGGAATTTTCTTCTTATTTGGGGATTGCCTTTAATTAGATCCAAGTCTTCAGGAGCAAACATTACAACATTTAATATTCCAATATATTCACTCAGTTTTTCTAATTCAATTTGGTTGTATTTTGCTTTTTTACCTATTTTTGAAATAACTATATCTAATTCTATATCCTTGCCATTTAAATTGATTAGGGAACTAATTTTAGCGTACTGAGCCCCTATTTTAACTACATCTCTGTCCTTATTTACCTTATGTGACTTAGTAAGTCCTAATATATATAGCGATTCTAGTATACTTGTTTTTCCTTGTGCATTTTTCCCAATAAAAATATTAGTATGATTACTAAACTCGGAATTCAATTGTTCATAATTTCTAAAAGATACTAAATTTAGAGTTTTAATGAACATTATTTACCAATTCTATACTCTCCTATGCCTTTAATTAACACTTTATCACCAGGATATAATTTTTTTCCTCTTCTAGCTTCTAAAATATCATTAACGTATATTGTATATTCAGCTAAAATTGCTTTTACCATACCACCTGAAGATACTATATTTGCATACTTGATAAATTGGCCCAAAGTTATGTATTCACTACTAATATTTATTTTTTCCACAAAGTCACTTTCTTTCATATATATTATTATTTATATTATATAATAAAGATAGCCATAATACAAGTTTTGAGAGCAATTAAATATAAAAAAAAAGCCCCTAGGGCTTTTAAATTTATTCAGTTCTTACTGGAAGAATCAATTGTAACATATTTTCGTCATAATCACCTTTAATTATAAATGGTCTTATCTCCCCAGTAAAATTAATTGAAACTTCACTAGAATTGAAAATTTTAAGAGCATCAAGGATATATTTTGAACTAAATGCTATTTTAATTGGTGTTCCAACAATTTCATCAACAGGATATACTTCTTCTAATACTTTTCCTATTTCTGGGCTATTTGACGTTATTTCAACAATATTATCTTGTCTTAAATTTAACTTAACAATTGCATTATTTCCATCTCGACTTGACAATAAACTTGCTCTTTCGATTGCAGTTGATAAATTTTCTTTATTAAATTTTATAACTATTGGAAATTCAGTTGGAACTAATTTTGAAGTTTCAGGATAATTTCCTTCTAGTAATCTTGATTGGAATAATAAACTTCTATACTTAAATAATATTTTTGATTGATCAAAATGTAATTCAACCATTTCGTTATTATTTTCTAACACTTTTAATAATTCATCTAAACTACGACCTGGAATAATGATGTTTAAAGGTTCATAAACTTCACTTAATTCAATTTGTTTTTGACTTAAACGATAACTATCTGTTGCGATTGCTATTAGTTTATTTCCATCAATTTTGAAATTAACCCCCGTTAAAATAGGTCTATTTTCAATAGAAGATGTTGCAAAAGCAGTTTGTCTAATTATTGTTTTTAAAGTACGTGTATTTATTTTAATAGATTTTACTTTTTCACTAAATTCTAATTCAGGATAATCATCAATATCCATCATATTTAATGTAATATCAGAACGATCTGCTTCAATTCTAATCATATTGTCAACAACCGAAGATAAAGAAACTTTTAATCCATCTAATTTTCTAATTATTTCTACAAAATATTTACCAGGTATTAAAACAGAACCTTGTTCTTTTATTACTAAACTAGGATCTTTAATCGTTAACTTGATTGCAATGTCTGAATTACTTGTTGTTATTACTAAGTGATCCTCAAGCACATCGAGTTTTATACCTTGTAAGGCAGGATTTGGTGTTTTGTTTGATAATGCTTTTTGAGCTACTATCAAATTGTTAAGTAAAATGTCTTTATTAATTTGAAAATTCATAATACCACCTCTTTAATTAATTATTGTTTTAGTTATTATTATTATTGGTGTCGTGTGGAAATGTGGAAAGAATCAAAAAACTATAAATATTATACCATATAATTGGGTTTAGAGTGTATTTATTTTTAGTTTTCTCCACATTTTATCTTAAGTTTATCCACATCTCTTTTAACATTTTTATCCATTTCCATTTCATTTGTTATTTTCTCAACGGAATGCATTACAGTCGAATGGTCGCGGTTATTAAAATAAGTTCCAATTTTTTTATAAGGAATATCGTACATTGTTTTAATTAAATACATTGATACTTGTCTAGGAAAAACATATTTTGATGTTCTTTTTTTAGATATTAAATCACTTGTTGAAATACGGTAATAGTCACTAACAATGCTGAGAATATTGTTTATTTTGTTTTCATTTAAGAACTTACCGTTTGTACGAGGCTTAACTAAATTCTCTAAAGCTAAGGTTGCATTTTTAACAGTAAAATCTAAATTAAATGCTGTACAGTAGAATAACACTCTTTTTAAAGCACCTTCTAATTCTCTTACATTATTATCGAATACGCTTGCTATATATTCTATTACATCATTAGGAATTAATGACGAATCTGATGTTTCAGCTGTTAATTTCTTTTTCAATATTTGTATTCTATGGTTTAATTCTGGACGATTTATATCAACAGTTACTCCCCATTCAAACCTAGATGTAAGTCTAGACATAACATCTTTTAACTCACTTGCGCTTCTATCACTTGTTATAACTATTTGTTTTTGAGTTCCATGTAATGTTTCAAATAATTTGAAAAACTCAATTTGAGATTTCTCTTTTTTTGCTAAAAACTGAATATCATCAATAAGTAAAACCTCTACGTCACGGTATTTATTATTAAATTCTTCAAATTTTTTCTTACTAGCTAATCTAACGTACTCTTCCACAAATTGATCAGTTTTAACATATAAAACCTTCTTATTCATGTCTCCTTCTAATATATAGTTACCTACACACTGCATTAAATGAGTTTTTCCAAGCCCAACATCACCAAAAATATAAAGTGGGTTTGCAACTACTCCAGGTTGATCAGCTACTTTTATTGCACTTGTATAAGCTAATCTATTACTATTACCAACTACAAAACTATCAAATGTATAACTTGCATTCAAGTTTCCTTGGAGATATTTGTTGTTTGAGTTATTGTTCGACTCTGTAATGGAGAATTCTCTTGAATCAGATAATTCATCACTTGCCTGTTCTTCAGTCATAACTCTAAATTTATATACTTCATCAAATTTTGTCTTTAAATAGCGGTTTAACTTATTTAAATATAATATTTCAATCCGTTTTTTTATAAAGTCATTTGGTGCTACAATATAGATATAATTATTTATAACCTTAAAAACAGTATTTACAGGTTCGAAAATATCTGTAAAAACCACTTCTTCTAAATCTTTTTCTAATTCATCTTTAATTTCATCCCATATTTTGTTGTATTTTTCCATGATGTTCACCTCGAATTATGATACAATAAATATAACATATTATTTTCACAAAAAAAAGCAAATAGTTTCCCACAAAAATTGTGGAAAAATAAATATTTTACAAATATTCCACTTTAATCCACAAAATAATAAATAGCTAAACAGAGACGTTTTAAGTACTTACTAACATTTCCACAATCTAGATATTAACATTTTGCACATTTCCACAATTAGCTATATCGAAAACTGGCAATAAAGCCATAATTTAGTGTGGATAACTTTTTTAAATATTACTGATTTAAATTTATTTTAATATTAGTGTTGACACATTTTTTTATTGCATATATAATTGTATAGCATGGTTTTCCGCATAAGAAGTAGGAGGTGTTGATGTATGCCAAAAAGAACATATCAACCAAATAAACGTAAAAGAGCAAAGACTCACGGATTCATGGAAAGAATGAGTTCTCCAACTGGGAGAAGAGTATTAGCAAGAAGAAGAGCCAAAGGACGTAAAAAATTAACTGTATCAGATGAATAACTAAAAGCCATCATATAATATTATATATATACCTGAAACCACTTGAAAAAATATAATAATATGTATTTTTTCAAGTGGTTTTTAATTTATATTTAATCTATAGTAGGTGATACAGTGAAAAAAGAATACAGAATAAAGAAAAGCAGTGAGATTGAAATGATTGTTAAATATAGACAAAGTAAAGCAAATAAGTACTTTGTTATATATAAAAAGGAAAACCGTGATAATACTCATTTTAGATTTGCTGTTAGTGTTTCAAAGAGATTTGGTAATGCTGTCGAAAGAAACAAAATTAAGAGACAAGTAAGAGAAATAATATCCAAATTGGATATTATTAATATTTTTGATGTATTTGTTGTGGTTAGAAAGGATTCCAAAGAGGTTTCTTTTCAAGACAAGAAAGAATCAATAACATCATTAATTAGAAAACTAAAAATATTAGAGGTGAAAAGATGAAAAATTCAACAAGAATTCAATTATTGTTGTTCACTTTTGCTATTGTATTATTTCTTAGTGGATGTAGTTCCGCAGAAATGTATACATCTCCAATTGGAGTTGAAGGTGGAGTAGGCTGGGTTCAATGGATCGTTGAACAAATGTCTGATTTAACTTATTGGATTAGTAATTCTACAGGTGGATATTACTTCATGGGACTTATTGTTGTAACATTATTAGTAAGAACGGCTGGATGGCCTATTTATTCAAAAAGTAATGCAATGACAATGAAAATGCAACAAGCTCAACCAGAATTAGACAAAATTAAAGAGAAATATCAAGGGAAAACAGACGAGACTGCACAAAAGAAAATGCAAGCAGAAACTCTTGAAGTCTACAAAAAATACAATATTAATCCTTTAGGGTGTTTACTTCCATTCTTACAAATGCCAATATTCATCGCAATGTATCAAGTTGTAAGAAGAATACCACTTTCAAACGGAATGATAGATGGAGTAGTAGTAGCTGGAGTAATGGATTTTACTGATTTGAACTACTCGTTTTTATGGATAAAAGATTTAGGTGGGAAAGATCCCCTTTATATTTTACCTATTTTAGTTGGAGTATTAATGTTCTTATATCAAAGATATTCTATGAAAAAACCAGAATATTTAAATAATAAGAAATATAAAACTAGTAAAGGTTCTCAATCAGAAAAAACAATGAAAATGATGTCATATTTCATGGTAATAATGTTAGTAAGTATCGCATGGACTAACGCCGGAATAGCTTTATACTGGATAGTTGGTAATGCATATCAATTCTTACAAACATTTTTAAACAGAAGATCGAACTTCAAGAAAATGAATGCACAAAAATCAATAGTATAGAAGGGTGTATTATGAAAAAGATTGAATTTGAAATAAAGTCTTTAAATGATGCATTAGAATTTGCATCAAAAGAGTTAAGAATAAACAAAGAACTAATCGAAATCAATGTTCTTGAAACAAAAAGTGTTTTAGGATTTAAAAAGATGCATTTAGTTGAAGCAGTTGTAACTGTGGATCCTGCAGAAATAGGATACAAAACACTTAAAGAATTATTTGATAATATGGATTTGGAAGCTCAAATTGAAATGAAAGTACCAAATGAAAGAGAAATTTCATATATAATTAATACATCTGAAAACCCTTTATTAATAGGTAAAAATGGGAAAACTCTTGAGAATATTCAGTTCTATATTAGAAATATTATTAACTTATACAGTGAAGAACATTTGATTGTATTAGTTGATATTGGTGGATATAAAGAAAATAGGAAAAAACAACTAGAAATTTTAGCTACTAAAACTGCAAAAGAAGTTGCAAGAACTAGAGTAGAAGCAAAATTATATCCAATGAACGCGTATGAAAGAAGAATTATCCATACAAAACTTTCTGATTGGAGAGATGTTTCAACAATTTCAGAAGGCGAAGGGCACGAAAGACACCTAGTTATTAAACCAAAGAGGCGATAAATATGAAATTAGTTGTGGGTCTAGGTAATCCTGGAAGAAAATATAAATCTACAAAACACAATATCGGATTTATGTGTTTAGATTTATATGCAAAAGAAAACAACTTAAAGTTCAAAAAAGAAAAGAAATTTAGTGGGGAAACGCTAAAGATAGGCAATTTAGTTTTACTAAAACCTCATACTTTTATGAATAATTCAGGACAAAGTATAAGACAAATTATGGATTTTTATAATATAGAAGTAGAAGATATTTTAATCATTCATGATGATCTTGATTTGCCGTTTGGTAAGATAAGATTAAGAGAAAAAGGAAGTTCAGGCGGGCATAATGGCATTAAATCAATTTTCTCTCACATCAAGTCTGAAAATTTTAAAAGAGTAAAAATTGGGATTGACAAAAACCCTTTATACGACATAAAAGACTATGTATTGAGCTCTTTTTCTAAACAAGAAAAAGTATTAATACAACCTATATTTACACAGGTGGTAGATATAATAAATGATTTTAGCAATGATGTAAATTTTGTACAATTAATGACTAAAAATAACTAAGCCAATTATGGCTTTTTTATTTGATTTTAATTATTTGATTTTAATTATTTGATGTGCTAGTATACTATTAGAAATAAGCGGACCCCCTATTACTGAGGATTCGCTATAAGTGCGTGGTGATAAAATGAATAAAATACTTAATTATCTTTCAAAAACAACCTATTTTAAAGATTTATTAATTAAATTCGAAAAAAATGATGATCTTCAAATAACTAATACGAACGATAATATTAGTCTTTTAATATTGCTTTATTTGTTTAATTCATATGACAAAAATATTTTGGTAGTAACTCCAAATATATATAAAGCTCAAAAAGTCTATGATGAACTAAGTAATTTAGTAGATAACAATCTATTAGGTTTCTTCCCTCAAGATGAGTTTGTTACTACTGAAATGCTCGCAGTAAGTGAAGAATTTAAGTTTGAAAGAATAAATACTATTAAGAAAACAATAGATAACAAAAAGAATATAGTTGTTACAAATACGACAGGATTATTGAAATATGAACTGCCTAAAAACAAATGGAAAAAGGCCCAAATTAAGCTATCTAAAGGCGATATATTAGATTTAACTAAAATTGCAAGAGTATTAGTGTCCTATGGATACAAAAGAGGGTTAACTGTTGAAAAACAAGGAGATTTTAGTTTAAGAGGAAGTATCTTGGATATTTATCCATCTACAGAATCAAAGCCAATTAGAATTGATTTCTTTGACGATGAAGTAGATACAATTAGATTTTTTGATGTAGATACTCAAAGATCTACTGTCCAAACAAAAACATGTAGTATTTTACCTATAAACGAGTTTTTCTACTCTGATGATGAGTTTGATGTAATAAAAGCTAAAGTCGATGTTATCATTGAAAAACAAGGATTAAGCGACAAAACAAACATAAGATTAAACGAAGATCTAACGAATTTGGAAAACCGTAATGATATAGACAAACTATTTAGATATTTAACATTTCTAGATGAAGATTCAGAAACGATTATTGATTATATGGATAATCAAGTTGTAGTTTATTGGGACTACAAGAGAGTAAAAGAAAACTATCAAGATATAATAAGAGATATTACTGATTGGTACGATTCCATTGAAGATTATGCAAGTGTCGGGTTTGATTTGATAAAGGATATAAATTATATATATAGCGGTAAATCGCTATATTTAGACGTATTTGGTGGGAATAAAAAGACTAAAGAATCATTTGATATCAAAGCAAAAGAACCAGTTGTGTACAATAATAATATTCATATGGCTATTAATGACTTTAAGAAATATCATCGCTATGTAACTGTAATTGTAGCTTTTAATACAATGAAATCACTTAAGAAGTTTGTTGAGTTGATTGACGAAAAAGTAGAATATACAATAATTGGCGAAAAAGACAATATACAAGAGAAAAGAATAAACCTCTTAGTACAAAACAACGCTATTAAATTTGAGTTATTTAATATTAATACCATTGTTTTAACGGAAGAAAACCTATATAAGCAAAAGGAACTTAAGAAAGCTAAGTATAAATCTGCCATTAAGAATGCTAAGAAGATTACTTCTATTGAAGAACTAAAAAAAGGAGACTATGTAGTTCATTACGATCATGGAATAGGAAGATTTTTAGGAATTGAGACAATGAAAATTGGAGAAAACACTAATGATTACATTTTTATTCAGTATAAAGGAGACGATTCTCTATATATTCCTGTTGAAAACATTAAATTGATTCAAAAGTTTATTGGTAGGGAAAGCGGAAAACCTAAGTTAAATAGGTTAGGTAGTGCTGATTGGGCAAAAACCAAACAAAGAGTACGAAAAAGAATTAAAGATATTGCAGATAAACTAATTAAGCTATATGCACAAAGGGAAGAAGCAAAAGGTTTTGCTTTTAGCGAAGATACAGATTTACAGACAGAATTCGAAGCAGATTTCGTATATAAAGAAACTGCAGATCAATTAACAGCTATCGAAGATGTTAAAAGAGACATGGAATCTTCTATGCCAATGGATAGATTACTATGCGGGGATGTTGGGTATGGTAAAACCGAAGTTGCCCTAAGAGCAGCTTTTAAAGCAGTTTTAGATAACAAACAAGTTGCTTATCTAGCACCAACTACAGTGCTTACCCGCCAACATTACTACACATTTAAAGACAGATTAGATCGACATGGAATAAGAGTTGAATTGCTGAACAGATTCATAACGAAATCAAAACAAAAGAAAATTCTTCATGATATTCGAATTGGAGCTGTTGATATAGTTATTGGAACTCATCGATTGTTATCAAAAGATATGAAGTATGATGATCTAGGGTTATTAATAATTGATGAAGAACAAAGATTCGGAGTTGAGCATAAAGAAAAGATAAAAGAAATAAAAGTAAACATTGATGTTTTATCTTTAAGTGCAACACCTATTCCCAGAACATTACAAATGGCAATTATGGGAGTTAAAAGTATGAGCTTGCTTGAAACTCCTCCAGCAAATAGGTACCCTATTCAAACATATGTTTTAGAGAGAAATGACAATATAATTAGAGATGCTATTGAACGGGAATTGGCTAGGAAAGGACAAACATTCTATCTTTACAATAGAGTAGAAGACATAAATATTGTGGCTAATAAAATACAAAGATTAGTCCCAGGAGCAAGAGTTTGTTTTGCTCATGGAAAAATGAGCAGGGTTGAACTAGAAAATGTTATTGAATCTTTCTTAGACAGACAATATGATGTTTTAGTTTCTACTACAATCATTGAAACAGGTATAGACATACCAAATGCAAATACATTGCTTATACATGATTCTGATCGGTTAGGACTTTCACAACTATACCAAATAAGAGGTAGAGTCGGAAGAAGTGATAAAATTGCTTATGCCTATTTAATGTTTAATAAACATAAACAACTAACTGAAGAAGCAGTGAAAAGATTGAAAGTAATTAAAGAGTTCACAGAACTAGGAAGTGGCTTCAAGATTGCCATAAGGGACCTTTCAATAAGAGGCGCTGGGGACATGTTAGGGACTGAACAATCTGGGTTTATGGATAGTGTAGGATTAGATTTATATTTAGAAATGTTAAAAGATGAAATAGCCATACAAAGAGGAGAAAAAGTTGTTGAAGAGAAAGACGATAAACAACCAATTAAGCTTAATGTAAGTAAATTTATTGATTCAAATTATATTGATAATGATTACATAAAAATTGAAATGCATAGAAAGATAGCTAATATCACTACAAAAAATGATATTAAAGTATTAATTGAGGAGTTTAAAGATAGATTTGGTGCTCCATCAAAAGAGATAATTATTTATATGTATGAAAAATTATTTGAGCACTTAGCTCTTATTAAGGGAATTGAGAAAGTAAGAGAAACAAAAAATAACATTACATTTATATTATCAAAAGAAGCATCACAAAATATTAATGGAGAATATGTGTTTATGAAAGCTAACGACATAAGTAAGTTTATAAGATTTACTTACAGACTTGATAGATTGAACATCATTATAGACACTATTAAATTAGATCAACATTATTTGTATATTATTGTTGATCTATTAGAAACTCTTTAACAAGGTAAAAGGCTAATTTTAGCCTTTTTTCTTGTTATAATTATTTATTATTTTTCACCTTAAAGCATTGACATTTTAATATTTGTTTAGTAGAATAAAGTTGTGAAATACCTATAAGACACACCGCACTAATGTTAAATATAAGACTATTTTTAGTATACTTATATTTTGGTGCTCTTTTTATTTTGTTTAGGAGGAAATTATGAGTGGAATAGTTGTTGTTGGTACCCAATGGGGTGACGAAGGAAAAGGGAAAATAACAGACTTCTTAGCTGAAAAGGCTAATGTTGTAGTTAGATTTCAAGGCGGAAATAATGCAGGGCATACTATTAAGTTCAAAGGGAAGAAATTTGCTTTACATCTAATCCCCTCAGGAATATTTCGGAAAGAGACATTAAATATACTAGGTAATGGCATGGTTATAAACCCAAAGGCATTACTAGATGAATTAGAAATGCTTGAAAAAGCTGGGATTATTGATTATAATTTAGCAATTTCAGATAGAGCACATATAGTACTTCCTTATCATTTAATTTTAGATAAATTGTTTGAAGACTTAAAAGAGGAAGGTAAGAAAGTAGGAACTACTAATAAAGGGATTGGACCTGCTTATACAGATAAATCAGCAAGAATAGGTATTAGGGTTTGTGATTTTATTGATTTTGAAGTTTTTTATGAAAAGTTAAAATACAATATAAATTATTACAACAAAATATTTAAGATATTCAACAAACCAGAATTAAACGTAAATGAGATTTATGAAGAGTATAAACAATACTCAGTTAGAATTAAGCCTTTTGTTACAGATACGGGTATTCTATTAAATAATAAATTTGAAGAAGATAACAATATACTATTTGAAGGAGCACAAGGATCGCTTCTTTGTTTAGACCACGGAACTTATCCTTATGTTACATCTAGTTCCCCTACAGCTGCATCTGTTCCTCTTAATACGGGGATTTCCCCTATGCTTATTAAAGAGGTTATGGGAGTTACTAAGGCATATTCTACTAGAGTAGGGGGCGGATATTTCGCTACTGAATTTGAAGATGAAACTGCAAAGACTATAAGAAATATAGGGAATGAATATGGAACAACTACTGGAAGACCTAGGAGAATAGGTTGGTTAGATACAGTTGCACTTAGACATTCAAAAAGAATTAGTGGAATTACAGGGCTGAGTATTATGCTGTTAGATGTACTTAGTGGAATTGATGTATTGAAAATTTGTGTTGCTTATAGATTACACGAAGATATTATTGATTATATTCCAGCTAGTATCAAAGAAGTAGAACAATGTGAACCTATATATATAGAACTTCCAGGATGGAACGAAGATATTACAAAAATAACTAATTTTAGCGATTTACCAGATAATGCTAAATCCTATCTAAACAAAATATCTGAGTTGACAGGAATTGAAATAGCGATATTTTCAGTGGGACCAGATAGAACACAAACAATTGTTTTAAAAGATCTATATAAATAAAAAAGATTATCAATTGATAATCTTTTTATATTTTCACAACTTCACCAGCAACAGAAATTTTATTTTCTTCATGATTACAAAACATTTTGTCTTTTAGAGATTGAGTCCGATCAATTATTGAATTTGTTGGTCCATAATTAACAATGAATATTACTCCTTTTC
>Ga0307991_1000405_pt1 | contig 31293 bp, 31 predicted proteins | sample EllFjometagen131_FD_203146 | JGI IMG/M metagenome (GOLD analysis project Ga0307991, IMG submission 203146) | Marine microbial communities from Ellis Fjord, Antarctic Ocean - #131 | ecosystem: Environmental > Aquatic > Marine > Unclassified | place: Southern Ocean | collected 2014-10-08 | reverse complement strand
ATCCGAATATAAAGCTGTTTATTCCAAGGATTCCTCCACTTAGTACGTCAACACATATGCCTAAAACCATGCCGCAAAACATCCCTGCACTTGGTCCATTATAAAGAGCAAAAAAAATAACCAGCAACAAGATTATCTCAGGTTTTATCGCAGCAATGCTAATACTATTTATAAGAGTTGCCTGAAAGATAAGAGTAAAATAAGATATTAGGACAAACCTCATTGTTTTAAACTTGATTTTAAACATAAGACTTCCTCTAATCCGGACAAAGACGCCGCTGGTTTAACAATGCCGCTTTTATAAATCCCCCCCCGCTCAATACGAATACTTTCAATATTGCCAATTATCAGGCCCTTGGGATATACTCCGCCAACTCCGGCACTCACAACAACATCACCCAATTTAACATCCGCGTTAACCGGCATATATTTCAGGCGGCAAAGTCCGTTGCCTATCCCCTCAAGCATCCCCTCAACACGTGTTCTTTGTATCAAGACAACTACACGGGAATTAGCATCGCTGATCAACAGCACCTTAGCAGTTGATCCTCCCACCTCCATAATTTTTCCTACAAGGCTTGAAAAACTCATTACCGGCTGATTAATAGCTATCCCATTTTTTTCTCCCTTATTGATTATAAGAGTGTTCAGCCAATTAGTAGGTTCTTTGGCGATAATCTGCGCCGCTATAGACTCATAGGGTAATTTTGGCTTTAAATCCAGCATCTTGAGCAGGCGAACATTCTCATGCTCAGCTTCTTTTAACTGGTTAATCTTAAATTTAAACTCGTCGTTTTCTTTTTTTATGGCCAAATATTCCGAATAGAAAGTGAAGATTTTTTTTGCGTGAAAAACAGATGAATTTATGTGATAGAAAATAGAAAGCGGATACTTAAAAAAAGGTAACAACCCGCTTTTAAAATGCACTGATTTATGGGAGGGTATTAGGATTAATAAGAATAAAACAATTAATGAAATAGCTACGAGTGGTCTTTTTTGTTGTTTAAACACAGCACCATACTTTTATTCCAGATTTTATGCACGAAAACAGTTTCTGTTTTTTGCAACTTCTGGGTTTGATTAATATCTGTTCCTTTTAACGCCAAGTTTCCTTAAATTCTGGATTTCATTCAAAAACTTGCCGGTACCTAAGGCAACAGCTGTTAAAGAATCATCAGCAACCCGTACAGGCAATCCTGTTTCTTCAGCCAACAGCTCATCAACACCTTTCAAAAGGCTACCGCCGCCGACAAGCACAATCCCCTGATCTACTAAATCCGCGGAAAGCTCTGGCGGTGCTTTTTCCAGAATAACTCTTACAGATTCAACAATGGAACTTATAGGTTCACTCAAAGCATCTCTTATTTCCTGTGAAGTAATTTTAATCGTCTTTGGCAGACCAGCAATTAAATCGCGGCCCTTTATTTCCAGGGTTATTTCTTCGTCCAACGGATAAGCTGAACCTATCTTTATCTTTATTTCCTCAGCTGTACGCTCACCAACCATCAAATTGTAAGATCGCTTAAGATGCTGTATAATCGCATCGTCCATTTCATCTCCACCGATCCTCAAGCTTTTTGAACAAACAATACCGCCAAGTGAAATAATCGCAATCTCTGTTGTACCGCCGCCAATATCAACAATCATATTTCCGATAGGATCCTGCACCGGCAGCCCGACGCCGATAGCAGCAGCTTTTGGCTCCTCAATCAGATAAACCTCTCTAGCTCCGGCCCTTTCCGCGGAATCCACAACAGCCCTTTTTTCAACCTCTGTGATCCCAGAAGGCACAGCAATAACAATAAGCGGCTTTATAAAACGTTTTCTATTATGAACGCGGCTTATAAAATAACGAAGCATTCTTTCACTTATATCAAAATCTGCGATAACTCCATCTTTCATAGGGCGGATCGCCACTATATTTCCCGGAGTTCTTCCAATCATTTTTTTTGCTTCCTCACCAACAGCAAGAACATGTGAAGTACCTTTTTTAATGGCTACAACTGAGGGTTCACACAGTACTATCCCCTCGCCCTTGACATAGACAAGAGTGTTTGCAGTACCCAAATCAATACCAATATCAAATGATAAAAAAGTTCTTACTGATTCAACAAAAGCAATTAATCTTCGCAGTATTTCCTTCATGGGGCCCCTTCTTTCCTTAGAATATTATAGGTTTAAAACACTATATTTATATCATAACAAAGACTTTATGTCAATTCTGTAATATTTTTAAGTATTTTCATAAATTCCGGGAAAGATTTATTTATACAAGAACAGTTTTTAACAGTTGTCTGCCCGCTTGCCATTAATCCAGCGATGATCATGCTCATTGCCGTACGATGATCTCCAAAACTCTCTACCTGCGCGCCAAAAAGAACGCCTGTTCCATTAATGATAAGATTATTATCCTCATTTTTTATATCCGCGCCCATTTTCCTTAAATTAGTAACCATGGAATAAATTCTGTCGGTCTCTTTTACTCTTAGTTCGCCGGCGTTTATTATCTTCGTTATTCCTTTTGCAAAACAAGCCGCGACACATAGTATCGGCAGCTCATCAATACAATAAGCAACCTCATTTTCTTTAATCGTAGTTGCTTTTAATGCAGCACCTAAAACCCGGATATCTGCATATGGTTCAAATGCCTTAAGATTAGCCCCTGTTTTTAAAATTTCAATTTTAGCTCCCATGCGCTTGAGTATTTTAAGCAGATAAATACGCGTAGGATTTAGGCCAACCCTTTTCAACTTTAGACTTGATCCTTTTAAAAGAGTTGCCCCGACAATAAAAAAAGCAACCGAAGATATATCGCCCGGCACAAAAAATCTCTTAGGGGATTTAAGCACTTTTACCTTTTTTATGCTTACATTTAAACCCTTTACGCAAATGCCGGCCTTAAACAGCCTTAACATCCGCTCTGTATGATCACGCGTTTTTATCTGTTCTTTTACCCGGGTTGTACCTTGGGCAAAAAGTGCCGCAAGCAAAATACATGATTTCACCTGAGCACTCTTTACCGGCATAGAGTAGCTGATTGATTTTAAATCCCTTCCGTAAATAATAAGCGGAGGATATTCCTGTTTTGCCTTAATTCTTGCTTTAATTCGAGCACCCATTGCTTTTAGCGGAATGGTAATTCTCTTCATGGGTCTAACTGATAAAGAGGAATCAGCGCTCAGCACACTTTTAAAATCCTGTCCTGCCAAAATTCCCGTGATCAATCTCATGGTCGTGCCGGAATTGCCGATATACAGATCATGCCTGGCTTTTTTTAGCCCCTGCAGGCCTTTACCATGTACAAATAAGGTATCTACATATGATGCTGTTTTCTTTAAGCTGATCTTAATCCCCATACTCCGTAAAGCGTCTATAGCCCTGCGGCAATCATCACAATCAAGAAAATTATCAACTCGAACCTGGCCATTTGACAAGGCACTGATCAGAACCGCACGCTGCGATACTGACTTATCCGGAGGAGCGATGCAAACTCCTTTTAGTTTTTTTGCTTTTTTAATTTTTACTGTCTGCATAATTTTCTCTAGAGAATAAAAAGGGGAAGCCTATAACTCCCCCTTTTTTGTTAATAAATTCACAAATCGCATTACATCATCTTTACGCTGTCACCTTCTTTAATTTCTTGCTTAGTTACTTGGGGCAGGATTATAGCCGATGACATTGTCTCATAAATTCTCTCTACCTGTACTTTTCCAAGCAACTCCGTTCCGCGATAGACATCAAGCACCTCTGCGTTTTTTATTCCGTCTTTTTCTCCCACATTTATGACCACAAATGCAAATTCCTTATTCACAACCAATATTTGTCCTTCAATCCTTGCCGGAGGACCCAGAGTTTTAAACAAGGGCCTTTGAGCTTCCATAGTCTTGCCGCCAACACTTGCCCTCACAGGCACAGCTACAGCCGGTTCATCAGAATCTACAATTATTTTTTCCAGTTCTACAAATTTACTTTGATTTTTGCGGCTCATTTGAATTATACGATTTTCCAAGGCTTCTTTTGCCATACGGATCTGGCGCAGCTGTGTTTTTATATCGGCATAATCCCGAGAAACTCTTTCAAGCTTATTACTAACCTTAGAGCTTGTGTTTGTTTCTTTCTCCAATTTAGATTTTATAGACGCAATGACCTTCATCTTAATCTCAAGCTTTTTACTAAGTTCTTCTTTCTGAGCACTAGTGCTTTCAAACTCAGTTTCAATTTTACGATATCTTTCCTTTCCGGTTTCAATATCAAGCTCAAGCTGTTTTTTTACAAGCATTGTATCTTTTAATTCTTTATCGAGATCTCTGTAATCGCTTTCAACCTGGTCAAGTTTTTTTTCAACAGCCAACCTTTTCTCAAGTTCATCCTGCTTTAAAAAATACAGGACCGCAACACCTGCTGAGGCCGCGATCAAAAACACAACAAGAAGAATAGTTATAATCGGCGAACCATTTTTTTTCTGTTTTACAGGTTTCTTGCTGTCAGTTGGTGTTTGCGGTAGGTCGGATTTCTTTTCTACATCAAGCTCTGACGGGTCAATCGGATCAAACGGAATACCCTTGCCTACAAATTCCTTCTCCATTATTCCCCCTTAGTTAATACCCCCTAAAAATGATACCTTTAAGTAATTATTTAATTACTTTAATTATGTTTAGAATAACAAAATAAAAAATAACTGTCAACTCATTTTTATGGACAAAGCCCCTTTTGCGTATCGAGTATAAAACTATTTCTCTTGGATTTTCATGTTAAGCTTTTAATTCTTTTACGCAATGCGCAATACTCAATACGGCATTTTAATATTTAACTTTTAAGAGACACAGCCCCTTGGCTTGAGCAGTTGGACTGGCATATCTCCTATTTTTCTTATCCAATATTTTCTTCATATCCCCGGGTTTAAGCTTATTTCTGCCTATTGCTATCAAGGTGCCAACAATATTCCTTACCATATTATATAAAAAACCATCCGCTTCAATATCGATTAGAATTAAAGACCCTTTTTTCTTCACACTTATATTTTTTATTGTACGAACGGAACTTCTCTCTTTTTTATCAGCAGCTTGAAAAGATTTAAAGTCATGCATCCCCTTAAGCACCTTCGCCTGCTTTTGCATCTGTTTAATATCCAGCGGTCTAAATATGTGCAGCGCCGTCTGCCGTAAAAAAGCTGATCCGTGTGCCTTATTTAATATCACATATCTGTAGATCTTTGAGCGAGCATCATAACGGCAATGAAAATCACTCTTCACATACTTAATGGCCTTAATCCTTATATCATCATCAAGTAGGGCATTTAGTGAGATCTTTAGCCTTTGAAGCGAGATGTCAGTATTGGCTTTAAAATTAGCGCATTGGTCTTTTGCATGCACACCTGCATCTGTACGTCCTGAGGCAATAAGATTTACAGGCTGCTGCAAAATTTGTTCTAAAGCGTTTTCTATGGACTGTTGTACTGTTGAGGATTTGCGCCGTTTTTTTGAGGAGACATTTCGTTGTTTTTGCCAGCCATGATATCTAGTGCCGACATATTCAATTTTAAGAAATATATTTTTTGATTTAGTCATATTAAAAAACGCGTATTGAGTATTGCGTAACGCGTATAGCGTTTTATTTTTAAAAAGCTTAATGCAATTTTTTTTAACGCAATGCTCAATACGCTTTACCCAATACTATTTTACTATTTTTTCCCAATGAGATATTCTGCTATCTGCACAGCATTAGTAGCTGCGCCCTTTCGCAAATTATCACTGACGATCCAAAGCCATAAACCGTTTTTTACATATGGATCTTTTCGGATTCTTCCGACAAATACTTCGTCTTTACAGCTGCTCAGCCCAGGCATGGGATATTTTCCCTTTGCCGGATCATCAACCACAACCAGACCCTTTGCTTTACTAAGCAGCTTTTTAACATCAGCTGGTGTTATTGTTTTTCTTGTTTCAATATATACTGATTCCGAATGGGAATTCAGCACTGGAACACGCACACAAGTAGCCGTGACCTTGATTTTTTTATCATTGAAAATTTTATGTGTTTCATGCACCAACTTCCATTCTTCAGTTGTATAATCATTATCGCCAAAGCCGCCGATCTGAGCCAAGACATTAAAAGCGATCTGATGCGCAAAAGCCTGGTCCTTAGCCGTCTTGCACTGCAGGGGATTGTTAGTCGCTTTTTCCACATCGCTATTTTTATAAATATAACCTGTTTCTTCCCATAATTGCTTCAAAGCACTTCTTCCAGCTCCGCTTGCTGCCTGATAAGTACTGGCAATGATTCTCTTAATTCCCGCTTTTTTGTATATAGGTGCCAGTGCCGCAACCATCTGAATAGTAGAGCAGTTTGGGTTGGCAATTATGCCTTTATGATTTTTCACATTTTTGCCATTAACCTCAGGCACAATCAAAGGAACATTTTTTTTCATTCTAAAATCAGCACCGTTATCAATAACTATAGCGCCGCTTTTTACCGCCGCCGCCGCAAAAGTAACGGCCGCTCCCTTCGAACCTTCAGTCCCGGCAAAAAGAGCAAAATCAATACACGCAAATGAATTCGGTGTTATTTTTTCCACATCATAAGAACAGTTATCCACCTTTATTTTCCGCGCACTACGTGCAAGCACTCGCAAAGTCCCGATAGGGAACTTATGCTCTTTCAAGACCCTAAGCATTTGAACGCCTACAGCACCCACCCCAACTACCGCAACATTATATTTTTTCTTTTTTTTCATTGAATCAATTCTCCTTCATCAATTCAATCAGCTCAAAATGTAAACCGATTATTTTAGATTAGCAATAACCATATCACCAATTTCACTCGTAGAATATCCCATTTTTCCAGCGCCGAGACTCTTTAATTTAGTCTTTACAATTTTAATCACAGCCGCTTCAATTGCCTTAGCAGCCTTCTCTTCTTTTATATTCTCAAGCAGCATCGCAAGCGCACTGATAGCTGCTAACGGATTAATAACATTTTTGCCTGTGTATTTCGGAGCTGATCCTCCGATCGGCTCAAACATAGAAACCCCTTGAGGATTTATATTGCCACCGGCTGCAATTCCCATGCCGCCCTGAACCATTGCTCCCAGATCAGTAATAATATCGCCGAACATATTGTCAGTAACAATAACATCAAACCATTCCGGATTTTTAACAAACCACATTGTTGTCGCGTCTACATGAGCATAGTCCGTTTTAATATCCGGGTACTCAAGTGCGACTTCATCAAAAACTCTCTGCCAAAGATCAAAGGCATAAGTCAATACATTAGTTTTTCCGCAAAGCATCAGATTTTTTCTTTTATTACGTTTTCTGGTAAATTCAAAAGCATATCTTATACAACGCTCTACACCTTTTCTGGTATTGTATGAGCTCTGAATTGCCACTTCATCTAAAGTACCTTTATTCTGGAATTCCCCCATTCCGGTATACAGGCCTTCTGAATTTTCCCTTACAACCACAAAATCTACATCTTCCTCGTTTTTGTTTTTTAAAGGGCAAAAATCCTTATTATACAAAACAACCGGACGCAAATTTATATATTGATCGAGTGCAAATCTTGTTTTTAAAAGTATCCCTTTCTCAAGAATTCCCGGTTTTACGTCAGGATGTCCAATAGCGCCCAGATAAATCGCGTCAAATGCCTTAAGTTCATCAAGCTCCGCATCCGTTATCGTTTCCTTTGTCTTAAGATAACGCTCTCCACCGCAATTAAAAGTTTTTGTTTTATACTCAAAGTTATATAACTTACTTACCGCTTCAAGCACTTTTAATCCCTCAGCAACAACTTCCGGGCCTGTTCCATCTCCTGGTATTATAGCTATATTATACATCCTGAAATTTTCCTTTCTTTTTATCGACTAGCAAGCATCGTTTTTTGGAAATATATAAATTATAAAATCCTTATTCAAGCTCAAAAACGACACGCTGTAAACAAGCTCATTGCCTGGCATAGTAAATATTTTTGAATCCGTAACTGGAATGAATTTTCTTTCTGCTAAAGCCAGATAATCGGTTAATCTACCGCCTGATGGCAAATGAATTTTTCCCTCAACACGACTGTTTTGCATAAAGATTATAACTTCTATTTCAGCTTGTTCTACTTTCATCTTTTTGCCAATCCTTTCTTTCTAATCCATTTCAACAATCCGCCTGAATTGACAATATCCTGCATGAAATCAGCAAATTTTTCAGTGGAATAGGTTTTTTTCTCGCTTATGTCATTAATAATTCCCTTACTGACATCTATTTCAATTAAATTTTTCTCTTTGATCTTCTTATAGGCGCCCTTACTGACCAAAATCGGCAGCCCAATATTAATCGCATTACGGTAGAAAATACGCGCAAAACTTTCCGCAATAACACATGAAATCCCGCATCCTTTTATAGCGATCGGAGCATGTTCGCGTGAGGAGCCACAGCCAAAATTCTTACCGGCCACAATGATATCACCTTTACTGATTTTTTTTGGAAAGTCTTTATCTATATCTTCCATGCAATAGCTTCCGAGTTCCTTTTCATCAAAGGTATTCAAATATCTTGCAGCGATAATCTCATCAGTATTGATATTATCGCCGAACTTCCAGGCCTTTCCTTTTATTTTCATCAGCTTGGTCCTTTTCTTTTAAGATTTTCAGTTCCATCTTTTTACTTTTTACTTGCATTTCGTTATTCGTAACTCGCGTGTGCCCTTTAGGGTATAACTCATAATTAATAATTTATAATTTTTTTCACCATCAGCTATCAGCCATTAGCTATTAGCTCTTAGCTCTTAATTCTTTTAACTTTTAACTTTTAACTTTTAACTTTTAACTTTTAACTTGTAATTCGTCACTCATAATTCATAATTCGTAATTCGTAACTATATTGCGTCCTTCGTCCTAGCGAAGCAATCATCCACCTGTCCTCCATAGCTTTCTTGACCTTCGTAGTCTTGACGAAGTAGGTAGCGAAGGAGGATCATCCCTCGAGTTTTCCCACTTTTCATTCGTAACTCATAATTCATAATTCGTAACTATATTGCGTCCTTCGTCCTAGCGAAGCGATCATCCACCTGTCCTCCATAGCTTTCTTGACCTTCGTAGTCTTGACGAAGTAGGTATCGAAGGAGGATCATCCTTCGAGTTTTCCCGCTTTTCACTCGTAACTCATAATTCGTAACTCGTAACTCGTAAATCATTAACGCGCTTAACGCGTTAACGCATCAGGATGGCATAAATATCCCCTTATCGCCGTTGCCGCGGCAACTGCCGGAGAGCTCAAAACTACTTCACTGTTTTTATGCCCCATTCTTCCGACGAAATTTCTATTGGTTGTGGCAACCGCCCGCTCTCCCTCAGCCAGAATACCCATATGTCCTCCAAGACAAGGCCCGCAGGTAGGAGTAGAAACAGCCGCTTGGGCATTAACAAATATCTCAAGCAGTCCTTCTTTCATGGCCTGTAGATATATTGCCTGCGTAGCCGGAAAAATAATACATCTGACTTTAGGATGCACTTTTTTTCCTTTTAGTATTTTGGCCGCAATCCTAAGATCAGATATCCTGCCGTTAGTACATGATCCGATCACCACCTGATCAACATGCATTTTTTTTACTTTACTGATCCCTTTAGTATTGCTCGGCAAATGCGGTAATGCAACTTGAGGCTCAATATCAGAAACATTGATTTTAATAACTTTTTCATAGTCAGCGTCCGCATCAGAGCAAAAGCACTTCCAGCGTTTTACATCACTTTGGAATTTCTTTTCTCCTGCCTTACCCTTATACTTTTTTGCATTAACTATTTTTAGATAATCAAAAATTTTATCATCAGGATTTATTAGCCCAGCTTTTCCGCCTGCTTCAATAGCCATATTAGACATAGTCAGACGTTCATCCAGACTAAGTGTCTTTATTACCGGGCCAGTGAACTCCATTGCCTTATAAAGTGCTCCGTCAACCCCGATCTTTCCAATCGTATACAGGATAAGGTCCTTCCCGCAGACCCATTTTTTAAATTTTCCAGTGTATTCAAATTTAATTGTTTTAGGAACTTTAAACCAGGAGTATCCTGTTGCCCAGGCTGCAGCCAAGTCAGTAGAACCTACCCCAGTAGCAAAAGCACCCATAGCTCCATAAGTACAGGTATGAGAGTCAGCGCCAATAATAAGCTTTCCTGGTTCGATTATTCCAAGTTCAGGTAAAAGCGCATGCTCAATGCCCATTCTGCCCACCTCATAATAATGAACAATATTCTGCTCTGCGGCAAATTCACGCAAGACCTTTGCCTGCTCAGCGCTTTTAATATCCTTAGCCGGCATAAAATGATCAGGCACCAGCACAACTTTTTTCCGGTCAAAGACTTTTTTTGAACCAATCTTTTTAAACTGATCAATGGCAATCGGAGCGGTAATATCATTCCCTAAAGTCAGATCAATCCCCGCATACACAAAATCATCCGCCTTAATTTTTTTACCCCTCATATGAGCACTAAAAATTTTTTCCGTAATCGTATATCCCATTATTCCTCCTTAGAAATAAGTATTGTAAGAATTTCTTTTATTTTAAAAATTCTAAATTCTAAACACTAAATTCTAAACACTAAACTCTAAATAAACCAAAACTATTAAATTTTAAACTCAAAAGCATCAATAAATAAAGTACTTTTTGCATTGAATTATATTGTTTTAGATTTCATCTTTTATCTATTTGTATTTCCTTTATCATCGCTATTTCATTACAATTAGGAAATAATACACAGCTTGTACAGTCACTCCATATCTTATGCGGAAGAGATGATTTCTCAATTTCATTAAAGCCGAACTTTTTAAAAAAATCAGGTTTTCGCGTCAACAAAAACACTTTTTTTATTTTTAACTCTCCCGCTTCCCGCACACAAGCCTCAATAATCTCTTTACCAATACCCGCACCGCGATTTTCAGTTTTAACAACCACCGATCTAATTTCAGCCAGATCTTCCCATGAAATGTGCAAAGCAGCGCATGCCATGATCTTGTCCTGTTCAGTATAAACAAAAAAGTCCCTAAGGTTATCATAAATATCATTTAAAGAACGAGGCAAAACCTCTTGTGCTTTAGCGACTTCGTTAATTAAATTCTGTATCTGTTTAGCATCAAGTATATTCGTCTTTCTTATCGCCATTCTCAAGCTCCTAATTTAAATAATAATTTCCATCGCCTTGTAAGGACAAATAGAAACACATAAACCGCACGCAATACATTTATCTTTATCAAAAGTTATTTTCATTTGTTTGCGATCAAGAACAAAAGCATTCGTAGGACAAACCGTTACACACTCCGTACAATGGACACATTTTTCTTCATCCCATTTTATATCTTCGATCAGCGATTCGATGGCTATGCCGGTCTTTTTAAGATATGCTATCGCGTCTTCAAGCTTCTGATCCTCACCTTCAATTTCAATAACCATTACTCCCTCTTCTTTGGGAGTGATTTTGACTCTAAGCATATTTACTATTAAGTCATAATCCTTTATCAAATGATACGTTATCGGCTTATCCAACAACTCTTGGGGAAAGGTAAGCACTACTCTTTTTTTTTCCATTTTTACCTCACATTATTCATCTTAAAGCTTAAGTTAGCTAAACATTGCTGTTATTGCTACTCTGATCAACATTACCGCATATGAGCATATCAGAATATTTACAATCCTGGATATTGTTCTAATCCCACCAGGACCCACCAGCCCGACAATCTTTGAACTATTTATGAAAAAATAGATTACAACAAGAAGGTTCAAAAATAAAGACAAAGCAGTGATTATAAAACCATTCAAACTCATCAAAACCAGAAGCATTATAAAAAAAACCGGGGTTACGATCAACTGCGCGGTTACCGGAAAGAAAGTTGAGTCCTTAACTATAGAAATCTCTTCATCCGGACGAATAAGCGCTAAAACCGCAAAGGCCAACAACAATACTCCTCCGGAAATCTGCATATCAACAGGCCTAATACCTGTCAAAGCAGAAAGAATCCAGCCAATAAACATAATCACCAAAGAAACAAAGAAAATAAAATAAGCCGAATTAAGCAGCGTCTTTCTGGCCTGTTTAGGCTGCATTTGCTCAGAAATTGATAAAAATGCGATTAATTGTCCTAAGATATTTATCGCAAGAAAAAAGGCACAAAAATTTGCTATCAGTTTTCCGATTATTCCCATGTTTTTCAAATCTCCTTATTAGCTTCTTCTTTTTTCTCTAAAACCGATTCAACAGCATCAAGCAAATCCACTGCGATAAAATCAGGCCTGAATTTAAAATCTCCCACTTCCTGTTCTGTTTTAGTATGACCGCTTAGAACAAGAATAGTTTTACAGCCCAAATTCTTGCCCGCTTCAATATCCCTTTGCGAGTCACCAATAAAAAAAGTTTCATTCAAATCAACCGATTTTCCCAAAAGGGCCTGTTTAAAAAGGCCGGTCTTAGGCTTGCGGCATACACAATTATCCTCATCGCAATGTTGACAGTAATGCACGCTATGAATATAGGCGCTATTTCTTCTTATCCTCTCAAGCATTTTTTCTGTCATTTCAGCAAGACTTTCCTGAGTATAAAGCCCTTTAGCAATACCAGCCTGATTTGAAATTATTATAATCTTATAACCAAGCTTTGTTAGTTTTCGCAAGGCAATAAATACATTAGGCAAAAAATCAAACTCAGCCCAAGAACGTACATAATTTTCTTTATCCCGGTTAATTACGCCATCTCTGTCTAAAAAAATTACTTTTTCCATAATTAATTATTTTATCTCCCTTATACTTAAGCTCAGTATTATATAGCAACACTATAAGGATGTCAAACAATGCGATTAACACCTAGTCTCCGAAACCAGGCTAGTTAATCAATGCTTTCTAGATTTTCTACGCTTGTTTTATGCAGGATATAAAAGCAGATTATTATCAGAATACCATAATAGACAAAAATATATTTCAAAGATATGTTTGGAAGTAATATATAAGCCTTGGGGATCGAAATAATTAAGGAATTTACCTTATAAAGAAATACCGTAAAAAACTCACAGTTCAAAGCTAACAATGGCGCACTCACCGGAAAAATTCCCGCTAAAACAATAAACAGAATAGCGCTTAAAATTATCAGAAAAAGAATGGGAATAATAAGCAGATTTGCCAACACAGAAATCGGAGTAAAAATATTAAAATAATAAGCTACTATTCCTAGAGTACCTATCCATGCCCCAAGAGAGACACTGACCCCCTGCATTAAAAAACGCAGTATTTTAACCTTTTTATAATCAAAAGAAAAGCAATCAAATATCCGCGGCGATATAATCAGAATTGAAAACACACTGCAAAAAGAAAGCTGAAATCCGACATTAAAAAGCTGCGCAGGATTAAGCCAAAGAATAATAAGCGCGCCAAGGCTTAATGCGCTAAGCGAATCATAATCTCGATTAATGATCTCTGCCAAAAGAAAAACACTGCCCATTATTGTCGCTCTTGAAACCGACACTCGCCAGCCTGTGAACCAGCAATAGAACACAAGGACCAGCATTACCAGTAGATACTTAATACGATAATGTAGCGGGAAAAAACTAAAAAATAAAAGAGCTATTATTATAATAATCCCGGTATGCAATCCGGATACGGCAAGCACATGCACTGTTCCTGAGCGTTTTAAAGATTCATTATATATATCCGGCACCCGGCTCCTGTCGCCTAAGATCATCGCACTGATCAAACCAGCCGCAGAAAACGATAAATTATTATCTATAATATATCGGGTTTTTGTTCTGATTGAGCTGAGGCCTTTAGTCATGAAATTCGCTTTATTTATCTTCTCCTGCCTCAAGAACGAATCACCTGAAATACTCAATTGAGAATATATATCCCTTTGCCTTAAATAATCCCGGTAATTAAGCTTTCCCTTAGCTTTAAACGAATAAGGCTTATAGAGTTTCCCCTGTGCTGTGATTTGACCATGCATATTAATTTGATCATCTTTAAAACACCAAACAATCACTTTCCCTCTAACCTTGAGTATAGAATCAAAAAGCTTAAGATATTGAGCCTTTACGACAAAAACACTTTTGTTTTTCTTATAAACCGGCTCGCTGATCACAGTTGCTGTTAATACTGCATTAACACCGCTTGAGGGAGTATAGTTTTTTATATGATCTTGCGGCAGGATTAAAGAAAGGCAGAACAAAAAAGCACCCATCAGAAAAAAACAGGCAAGTGCGCTTAAAAAAAACAACTTTGCATCTTTAAGAAAAAAATATGCCACGATAACAGCGATAAAAAGACTTATAAGCAATCCCCAAGCTGGAACGCTTACAAAACGGGCCCAAACAATGCCGAAAATAAAAAAAATAGTAAAGAAAACAAGGGGTTTCTTCATTATAAACTTATATTGTTTTTGATCCTTTCAAAAGTTTTTTGCCCAATGCCTTTGACATTGATAAGTTCCTTTAAACAATTGAATTTTCCATGCATTTGTCTGTATTCTATAATTCTGAGTGCTTTAACTTCCCCGATGCCGCTCAATAAGCATAGTGCCTTAACATCTGCGATATTTATGGATATGGGGGATGGTTTTTTTTCGCCGTTGCTAATTGAGTTAAGGCTTTGGGATATTTGGCAATCAAGATTAAGCATATTGTCTGAGGACGTCCCGACAACACGCTTGAACCAGCCTAAAACAAGAGCCAGTGATAATAAAGCAATGACTAAAAGAATTGCTTTTCTTTTTTGAACCGGCAGTTCGCTCATTTTACATTTTGGTATGCACTTTAGTGCTTTTAAGGTTCTTTTCTATTATAAGAACAAAAAACCTGATTCCAGAAATTAAGAAATAGTTAATCGCTGCAATACTTATTAATCGGTGTAATCAAGCCCCATTTTTTAATTATTAAATAGAAATGGGCCTTTTTTTTACTGCAAAACTAAATTAGCCAATTTTTTGGGAACAATAATAAATTTCTTTATCTGCTTGTCCTTAATCCATTCTTTTACTTTCTCATCACTAAGAACAATGTTTTTCAACTCATCATTGCTGATATCAGCAGACACTATGACTTTCGAGCGCACTTTAGAATTTATCTGGATAACTATCGTGATCTGATCCTGGACAAGTTTTTTTTCATCAAATAAAGGCCAATGGGTTTTAACAATACTCTGATCATGGCCTAAAAGCTGCCATAATTCTTCACACATATGCGGCGTAATTGGAGCAAGCATTATAATCAGCATTTCTATCGCATCAATAAGCGCTTGGCTTAGCGTTTCACTTTCCTGCGCTTTTCGCAAAGCCGGTACAATAGAATTAGTTAGTTCCATCATTGTGCTAATCGCGGTATTAAATTTAAATCCGCCGTCCATCTCTTGCGTAACTTTTTTAATCGTTGCATGCATCTTGAATTCCAGATCTTTATCCTCAGGCATCTCATCTAGGCACTTGCAGCTTTTCTTCATCTCAACCAGCGTTGTTGCGGCAGTCCAGACCCTGTTCAAAAAACGCCAGGCTCCGTCCATCCCCCGATCATTCCAATCAAATTCTGCTTCAGGAGGCGCTGCGAACAAAATACATATTCTAAGTGAATCAGCGCCAAATTTTTTTATCATTGCATCGGGATCCACGATATTACCCTTTGATTTTGACATTACCTCCCCGTCTTTTAAAACCATGCCTTGGGTAAGCAATTTATCAAACGGCTCCTTAAAATCAAGCATTCCAATACTGTTTAAAAATTTAGTAAAAAATCTTGAATAAAGTAGATGTAATACCGCATGTTCAATCCCACCAATATACTGATCCACCCTCATCCAGTAATTGGCTTCTTTTTTATCAAAAGCTGCCTTGTCATTTCTCGGTGAGCAAAAACGCAGAAAATACCAAGAGGAATCAATAAAAGTTGCCATAGTATCTGTTTCACGAATAGCCGGGGCATTGCATTTTGGACAATTAACATTTACAAAATCCGCAACCTTTGAAAGCGGGCTTCCCCCCTCACCTGTGATCTTAATTTTTTCAGGTAAGGCAACCGGCAGGTCTTCAACCGGCACAGGCACTACGCCGCATTTATCACAATAAATCACTGGGATCGGTGTACCCCAATAGCGCTGTCTTGATATCAGCCAATCCCTCAAACGAAAGAATATTGTTCTTTTACCGATTTTCTCTTGCTCCATCCACTCAGCAATCTTTGCCTTGGCATCCTCATTTGTTAATCCATCGAACTGAGCTGAATTGACCTGCACTCCATTTTCTTCAAACGCCTCAGTCATTTGGTCTACAGTCTGTGGTCTGTGGTCTTTGCTCTTAATGACAATTCTCAAAGGCAGCCCATGCTCTTTAGCAAAAAGAAAATCCCTTTGATCATGCGTTGGCACAGCCATAATCGCTCCGGTGCCATAATCCATCAGCACATAATCAGCTGTCCATATTGGTATTGTTTCATTATTAACCGGGTTAACCGCATAAGCACCGGTAAAAACCCCTTCTTTTTTCACATCAGCTGAAACCCGGACTACTTTACTTTTTTTAGATGCCCTCGTAATAAACTCAAGAACCTCAGCCTCTTGTTTTTTCCCTTTAATGATTTCCTTTAATATTGGATGCTCAGGAGCTACCACCATATATGTAGCGCCAAATATAGTATCCTGACGGGTAGTAAAAACAGGAATTTCTTTTTTTGACTCTACTTCTTTAAAGAATATCTCAACCCCGTAGCTTTTACCAATCCAGTTTTTCTGCATTGTAATTACACGCTCTGGCCAGTTTTTAAGCTCTATCAGATCATTAAGCAAATCATCTTTGAAATCAGTGATCTTTAAATACCATTGATTAAGATCCTTTTGCCTGACCTCAGTTTTACAGCGCCAGCAGCCTCCATTAATCACTTCTTCATTAGCAAGTGTTGTTTCGCATGATGGGCACCAGTTAACACTAGAAGCCTTTTTATATGCAAGGCCTTTTTCCATCATTTTTAGAAATATCCACTGATTCCAGCGATAATATTCATCTCTGTGTGTTGAGAGTTCTCTGTCCCAATCATAAGAAAAACCCATAACCTTTAATTCATCAACCATCCAGCCTATGCATTTCTCAGTCCACATCTTTGGATCAGTTTCATGTTTAATAGCCGCATTTTCCGCCGGCTGGCCAAACGCATCAAACCCGACTGGATGTAAAACATTATATCCTGCCTGCATTTTATAGCGGGCAATAACATCCCCAATAGTATAATTGCGCACATGCCCCATATGTATTCTACCTGATGGATATGGAAACATTTCAAGCACATAGTACTTTTCTTTATTTTCATCAGCGGTTGAACGAAAAGTATTGTTTTTCGTCCAATATTCCTGCCATTTTTTTTCAATATTCAAAAAATCATAATCAATCATGGTTAAGCATTCCTTCCGGTTTTTTATAAAATCCCCGCATTGAATTAATTTTATGCGGAACAAAGTTTATTGTAGCATAAGCATAACACAGGGAGCAAGCTGATTTTTCACTCATAGGTTCATAGATATATTGACATAATCCAAGCCCCATGATACATTTAAATACTAATGTGGGGCTGTAGCGCAGCTGGGAGCGTAGCAGACTGGCAGTCTGAAGGTCGAGGGTTCGAGCCCCTCCAGCTCCACCATCCTTCGCTCAAGCAATTTTTAAGAGAAGAAGGATGGTGCAGGCCATGTACTATACTTATATAATTGAAAGTAAAGTAGACTCTACTAAACATTATATTGGACATACAGCTGATTTACAAAAGCGTTTAAATATTCATAACAATGGAAAAAGCACACACACTGCTAATTTTCGCCCATGGAGATTAAAGCTTTATATAGCATTTGAAAAATTAGAACAAGCAAAAAAATTTGAAATATATTTAAAATCCGGTTCTGGACACGCTTTTGCTAAAAATCATTTCTGGTCATAACCACCAAATTATTAAAGAAAAGTAATAATAAAAAAGAGGAACCTATAAAGGTTCCTCTTTTTTTAAGCCAAAATAAACTATCAATTTCGCATTGATTCAAGACGTATTATTTCCGCATCTATCGTCTTTGTTATAACGCTATAGATATCCTCTTCATATGAGGGCAATGCTGTTTTAATAAAGCCCCAAATCCAGAGGCCTTTTATCCTATAATCAAATTTTTTGTTGATTTCACTCAATAATTCACCTGTTTTTCCATCATGAATTTTCATATCAACAGTCCAGGTATAGTTACCCAGGATCGGTACCGGTAAAAATACAGATGGAGCTCCCATAATTATATCCCAGACAATTATCGGGGCAATATTTGGCCCAAGACTCATAGGATAAATCCCTTCTATTGAGTAGTCTGGAGCAGCCGGACTTTCCGGGCCTTCTTCAATTTGATATTGCCAACCAAACTCTGCCTGAGCATATCCTATTTTTTTTAAAGCTGTAACCAAACTTTTAGATTCATTCCATACCGACTTATATATTGGCTTCGGCTCTCCAGACTCTGTTATAGTAATCGACGACAATCCTGAATTAGTTTTACTCCGCAATGTAGTAACTATCGGTTCCGTACGTTCAGTATACCCAGTTATTATCTTGGATTCAGGACCCCATTTAGTTATCTGTACAATCACATTTTCTCTAATATTGGACTCAGGGACTGCAATATTAGTTTTATTAAGTAAATTTGATTTTGATCCCCTGGCAACTATACTTCTCATGCCGCAACCGGTCAAACCTGAAGCCAGTAGCATTAATATTACAATTAAAAAAAACCTGTTTTTACTAAACATAAGCAAAATTCCTTTCCTTTCAACCTAAAAATTTATTTTGAGTTACCTGTGTAGTATACAGCAAGCACAAATAAAAAGCTATACCATTATCCGTCTCATAATGTCAAAAACTCTGTTGTTTTTTTAAGCAGTTGGGCTAGGAGAACTGTTTTTGCGGATTTAAAGATTGCTTTTACATGTCTGCCCCGCCGCATTACAGGCGTGGGGATGAGCAAAAGCAATCCCTCCCTCGCAGATAGCCAAGGATGGCTATCGAAAATGCCTGTCCGCCAATCTTTATGGAGGAAGTAAAAATAGTTTTTCTAGTACAATTTACACTTAAAGCCTTCCAATGTTTTGTGCTTACCATTTTTAAAAGCAACAGACTTTCTTACGATATCATCCATCTTTTCTCCGGTTTTTATGCCTATTCAAGATAAAAAAATAAAAAAACTCTCTTTCTAAACCAGTTTAATTGTATTATAATATGCCAATGGAAAACCTTAAAATATTTAGAAAAAGGAGCTGACATGAAAAGATCAACTGCATTAATATTATGCATTTTAGTTTTGGCTTCTATATCCCTCTTTTCCCCTGATAAGATAAAAGCTTCTGAAGGAAAATCCCTTTTCATCATTCCCGTTGTTGGCACTATTGATCTTGGCCTATCCGCTTTTATCAAACGCGCTTTAAAGCAGGCAAACGAAGAACAAGCTGCTGCTATTGTCCTAAAAATCAATACTTTCGGAGGACGCGTTGATGCCGCGGATGAAATAGTCAATAATGTCCAGGAACTGGCAACAGGCCCCACATTTGCCTATATAACCCATTCCGCCTGGTCTGCAGGCGCTCTAATTGCTATGTCTTGTGAGTCAATCGTAATGAACGAAGGCTCTTCCATCGGTTCGGCTGAGCCGCGCATGATGGGCCTCGGACAAGGACAGCAGGCAACTGACGAAAAGATCGTGTCTGCCCTTCGGGCAAAATTCAAAGCAACCGCCCAGGCTAACAACCATTCGGCTAATCTGGCTGAGGCTATGGTAGACAAAGAAGTAGAGCTTATACAGGTACTCTTTAAAAATGACCTTTTAATTCTTACTCCAGCAGAGCTCAAGGACAAAAAAGAAAAGGAAAACAAAAAATTCTTCAAAAACCAGAAAACAATTTGTGCAAAAGATAAACTGCTGAACCTTACGGCAGATGAGGCTAAAAGCTTTAGTTTATCAAGTGAAACTGTAAAGTCAGAAGAAGAATTTTTCTCATACCTAAAAAACCAGCTTGATGCAAAATCAATTACATTTTTAAAAAAAATAACACCAAAGCCAACCTGGTCGGAAAATATTGTACGATTTTTAACTCATCCAATCGTAAGTTCCCTTTTACTTAGTCTGGGATTTCTCGGAATTCTTTTTGAGCTAAAAATGCCGGGATGGGGCATCAGCGGAACCTTGGGAGTTCTATTTCTTATCTTGTTTTTCTGGGGTCACTATCTTGTCGGCCTTGCTAACTGGCTGGATATTGCTATCTTTGTGATTGGAACTATCCTCTTGCTTATTGAATTGCTTGTGGTGCCTGGGGTTGGGATTATCGGCATTACAGGGTTTGCATTTATCATAAGCGGATTAATATTAACTTTATTAAAGCATCCCTTCACCCTGCCATCCTTTGAGATCAACTCCGCAATATTGACTATATCATGGGCATTTATCATTACTTTCGTCTTAGCCATTTTAGGCTTTAAATTTCTGCCAAGGACAAATTTATTCAAACGTGTCATTTTACAAGCAAGTGAAAAGAGGAATATGGGTTTTCAAACAAAGTCTCTGCCAGAGAGCATCTGTGTAGGCAAGATCGGCAAATCAAAAACTATCCTGCGACCCAGCGGCAGAGCAATTTTTGATGAACAAATCCTTGATGTAACCACATTGGGAGAATTCATCCCTAAAGGTGAAACCGTTATAATTGCAAAAATCGAAGGAAACAAGGTTTTCGTAGACCTGCAAAGGAGTTAATAAAATGCCAGTATTATTTAGTATTATATCCCTTTTCATCCTTGGCTTTTGTCTGATATTTGTTGAGGTAGTTATTATCCCTGGTTTTGGATTTGCCGGAGTTTTGGGATCAATTTCACTTTTTAGTGCCTGTTATATTGCCTTTACCAGTTTAAGCCCTGTACTTGGCGCTTTGGTAACATTGGCAAGCCTGCTTATGGTATTCGGGCTATTCAAAATTCTCCCCAAAACCGCCCTATGGCAGAAAACTCGACTGGCCTTGACTCAAAACAAAAAAATGGGCTACCAAGTCGCTACGCCTGGACTTGAAGAGCTAAAGGGTAAAACCGGAAAAACTCTCACAATATTACGTCCAAGCGGAACAGTTTTGATCGAAGGAAGGCATTATGACGTTGTATCAGCTGACGAATTTATTGAAAAAGATATCGATATAAAAGTAAAAGATGTTCAGGGAAATAAAATCACAGTAACCAAGACAAGTTAGTCAAAACCTTAAGGAGGATATTATGCCGTTATTTGTTCTTATTATTTTTATTGCTGCGTTTTTTTTCTTTTTTGTATATTTCATCCCGGTTAGATTGTGGATCTCAGCCATTGCCTCAGGGGTAAAGATTTCTCTATTCAGTTTAGTCGGCATGCGGCTTCGCAAAGTAGATCCGTTTGTAATCGTACCATCAATAATCATGGTACACAAAGCAGGTATTAGTCTAAACAGTGATCCATTGGAAGCACATTATCTGGCCGGTGGAGACGTAATTCGTGTTGTTAAAGCCCTGATTTCTGCTGATAAAGCTAACTTAAGCCTTAAATTTGAAAAGGCCTGTGCTATTGATCTTGCCGGACGTGATGTACTTGAAGCAGTTAAAACATCAGTTAATCCAATGGTCATTGACGCTCCTAAATCCGGACTGCTTTCTGCTGTAGCAAAAGACGGCATTGAAGTAAGGGCCAGAGCCAGAGTAACTGTACGGGCGAACATAGAACGCCTTGTAGGAGGCGCAACTGAGGAAACAATTATCGCACGTGTAGGCGAAGGGATTGTTACTACAATTGGTTCTGCTGCTACATATAAAGCAGTTTTGGAAAATCCGGACAAAATATCTAAAAACGTACTTGATCGAGGCCTTGATGCCGGTACAGCTTTTGAGATACTTTCTATTGATATTGCTGATGTTGATGTAGGCAGGAATGTAGGAGCAAAACTGCAGACTGATCAGGCAGATGCTGACTTAAAGGTTGCTCAGGCCCGCGCAGAAACACGCAGAGCCATGGCTGTAGCACAAGAGCAGGAAATGAGCGCACGCACACAGGAAATGCGGGCGCATGTAGTTGAAGCTGAATCAGAGATTCCAAAAGCGATCGCGCATGCTTTTCGTGAAGGAACACTTGGGGTCATGGATTATTATAATATCAAGAATATTCAGGCTGATACGACCATGAGAAATCAGATTGGACAAAATGAAAATCAAAGCGACAAAGACAAAACTAACTAAAAAAAAGGCACTTCAATGGGTAGCTTGCTTAAATTTATATTTTATTTAATAATAATTATTTTCTGGATACTGAATAATGTCAAAATGCAGCAAAAGAAGGAAAAAAAAGATTCACCAATAGATCCGGTACCTTCTTATAAAGACTTTAAAGAATCTATTCAGGAAAAAACCTCCGAAGCTCCGGCAAGGGAGGGTATTTTCGATACTAATATTCAGACAGCTGCTCTGCCTGATATGGCAATGATAGCGAATGATCATAAATTAGAAATGCGCAGGCAAAAAGCCAAGGCAATAAAAGACAACAAAGCCAAGCAAAAAACAGAACCTGCCATGTCTGAGCTCTTTAAAGAAAATAATAATGAGATTGCATATAGTCCTAACCCTTCACAAAACAAGCCTATAAAAAAACAAAGCTTGGGCTTGAAAAGTGGCATCAAAGAAGGTATAATATGGTCTATTGTGTTAGGATCGCCACGATGCAAAGCTCCTTTGAACATAAAGGGTTTTCCTATACAGAGATAGGTTTTAATTATTCGGTGCCGAAGTGGTGGAATGGCATACACGTCGGTCTCAAAAACCGATGGGCGTAAGCTCTTGTGGGTTCAAATCCCACCTTCGGTACCATCCTTCGCTCAAAGACTTGATTTTATAGGAGAAGGATGGTATCCTCCATAGCTCATTGCCCTTCGTAGCCTTCTTGACCTTCGTAGTCTTGACGAAGTAGGTAGCGTAGTAGGGTTAGCGAAGGAGGATGTTAACCTTGAGCTTCGGATGGCAGGCCATTTTTTAAATGTAAATTAGCGATATAATTATTACAATTTGCTTCGCTCAAAGACTTAATTTTATAGGAAAAGGATGGTATCCTCCATAGCCCATTGCCCTTCGTAGCCTTCTTGACCTTCGTAGTCTTGACGAAGTAGGTAGCGTAGTAGGGTTAGCGAAGAAGGATGTTAACCTTGAGCTTCGGATGGCAGGCCATCTACTTATACATTGTGGGATTTAAAAACAAAGGATTTCAAAAGGATAACACTATGATGAGTTTTTTTAAATTTTTTGTGGTTATTTTATTAATCGCAATCGCAGTATTCATGATCATCTGCACTGAATACGGTTATGAATGTGCCCTGCCCCACGGCGGATATTTTAAGATAAAGTGGGATCCTGAAAATAAAAAGTACGATCTTTTCCATTGGCAACCAAGGAAAAACATAAGGCCACTACCTAAAAACGTAATCAGATTAAAAGGTGAAAAAGAAGAACCCCAAGAGCAGAAAAAATATTAGAATAATCTATTTGCAGACCTTTGTTATAATACCCCCACCAAGAACAGTATTCCTTTTATAAAACACAGCGCCCTGCCCCGGAGTAATCGCTTTTTGGGCTTCAATGAATTTTACAAGAAAACGACCTTTGGGCAAAGCCAAGACCAAAGCCGAGGAGGCATCATGATGATATCGAATCTTCACATTTGCATTAAAACTGTTTTTATTATATGCGGAATGAGTAAAAAAAACATCACTCATTTCAAAAGTGGTGGCATATAATTCTTTTTCAACCCCAACCACAATAGAATTATTCCTTTGATTATAACCTAAGACAAAAAGCGGCTCTTTATATGCAACCCCCAGCCCCTTTCTCTGTCCAACCGTATAGAAGATCCGGCCCTTATGCTTTCCCATTATTTTACCATTTGACATGATAATCTTCCCCGGCTCTGATTTAAAATCTTTCACTTCCCTACGGATAAGATCAATATAGCTTTCATTTTTTACAAAACAAATATCCTGACTCTCATCATCTTCATCTATAGGCAGCTTCAATTGCCGCGCTTTTACTTTTATCTGATCTTTTGTCATATTGCCTAAAGGAAACAGTATCTGCGCCAATTGTTTTTGATTAAGCATATGCAGCACATATGATTGTTCTTTTTCAAGATCGCGGCCTCTTTGCAATTTATACATCTTATTGATCTTGTCAAATACAACTCGTGCATAATGGCCTGTGGCAAAATACCCGCCCTCTGAACAACTGCTGTCCATGAGCAGTCCAAACTTAATAAATCTATTGCAGCGCAGGCAGGGATTTGGGGTGCGTCCGGCTTGGTATTCTTTACAAAAATAATCTATTACTATTTTTTTAAACTGCTTTCTTATATCTATAACACGGTGAGGGATCTTTAGGATATCCGCAACTTTTTTGGCTCTTTGAACATGATCCGTCCCCGGACATAAATGCATAGTCAGGCCCTGAACATCATATCCTTTTTCCTTTAATATGTAAGCAGCTAAAGAAGAATCCACTCCCCCGCTCATAGCTACTATAACCTGCTTTTTTTTCATATGCTCTATCCGGGAAATTTTAGTGCCTTTTTATAGGACTTTCTGAATTCCGTATCCTTTTGTAAAGAAAGATGCCTGACTTCATTTGAGAGCTTAAGCATTTTCTTAAATTGCTCTTTCTTAAGTAAAGCCATTTTTACACCTTCAAGTGCAGCATTATTCATGAAGCTTATTTTATCTTTAAATTGCTCTCCAACAAGGCCTATTCTAAGGGCATTATCACCACTCAAATAATCTCCCAGATTTCCACTCAGAAAAACCTTACTGATTTGCGCATGAGCCGTATTTTCTTTTCTAAGCAGTATCTCTATGCCGACAGCTACAGCCGCCTTGCTTTTAAGTATCTTATCCAGATCAAATTGGGTTAATTCAATGCGGTTTTTTTTATCTTCATAAATAACAAAAGTCCCTTTTTTCATTCGACCGCGGATATCAATAAACTTTTCTCTTAATAATTCGCTAACAATATCAATAATCCCGCTGCCTGATATGCCACGCGGTCTGATATGCCCCTTACTTAGAATTTGAATCTTTCCTTTAATAATTCTGACCCACTCAATTGCTCCTGCTCTAGGCACCATGCCGCACTTAAGCAGATGTCCTTCAAAAACAGAACTAATCTTAACACTACCAACAACAATTTCTTTTTTCGCGCCCAAGATGATCTTTGCTTCCATCCCCAGATCAACACAAAGAATCTTCTTATTTGTTTTATCAAGCCCCAGGCTCAATATTGTAGCCAGTGTATCACTGCCTATTTGAGCATCAACTGCAGGAAGAAATCTGACATTTGCCGCTCTATTAATATTCAGGCCAAGGGTTCCTGCTTTCAACTCATGCACTTTTAGGCAATCTTCCTTTTTGCTAATATTGAGCAGATTTGATAAAGGCAATAAAAATAGTATATGATGCATCAATGGAGCGCCAACGATCATTGCCGCAAATATTCTGTTTGGGCTCACCCCAGATTTTCGGATACATTCCCCCAGCGCATCATTTATCGCTTCAATCAGCTTTTCATTTAGAAGCCTGTAGTTTTCCTCAGAGCCTGCGACAAATTTTAATCTACTATTAATATCCATGCCTAATTGGGCCTGCTCATTTTTTCTTGTCGCTCTGCTAAGTTCCTGAAGGCTTTCTAAATTACACAAGCTTATCACTATAGATGTAGTTCCGATATCTACAGCAATTCCAAAAATATGTTTTTTCGTGGTTTTCTCAATCTGGATTATTTCATCATGGTCTAAAATCAAGGAAAAACCGGACCTAAAGGGAACTCTCTTTATAATCTGGTCTTTTTTTCGCAGTGTACCGGAAGTGCTATGTTTTTTCATACAACAGCAATAGCTTTTGTTGGACAGGCCTCAACACATTTCAAACAATTAATACATTTTTCATGATCAATCACAGCTAAATTATTTTCTATTGTTATTGCTTCTACCGGACATATCTTTACGCATTTCATACAGCCGATACAGCCGACCTTACAACTCTTCATAACCAATGCCCCTTTTTCATGAGAGCGGCATTTTATATATACTTTCTTTTTCCTATCAAGCATATAAATTATATTCCTGGGGCAGGCCTCAACACATTTGCCGCATCCAACACAGAGCTCAGGTTTAACTACTGGGATTCCATCATCATTCATAACAATAGCACCAAAGGCACAGGCCTCAACACATGTACCAAAACCCAGGCAAGCATAAGCACAGGCTTTTTGACCCGCCATATTCTTATGCGCAACACGGCAATCCAGCAAACCCAGATATTCAAACTTATCTTTAGCCCGGGTACCTCCCCCGCAAGCCACAACAGCAACCGGCGCAGTATTCTCTTTGACATCATCCGCTGCCAAGCCCAGGATACCCGCTATCTTTTCTTTATTCTCTGAGCTGCATATTGTACAGCTGTTAATATCTGCTTTTCTTGCAACCATGGCCTCCGCCAAGCTAGAGCAGCCAGCCAGACCGCAGGCCCCGCAATTAACACCCGGCAGAAGATCGAGAACCATGCCAACTTTAGGATCAACCTTTACCTGGAATTTTTTTGAAACCCAGGCAAGCAATAAACCAAAGGCAAAGCTCAGAGCCGATAAACTAAGCACAGCAAGAATAATACCCCTCATCGTTTATCTCCAAACCTTCTTGGTTTAACAAATCTATCTATCAAGGGAGTTGCTGTATTCATAAGTAAAATAGAATACGAAACTCCCTCCGGATATCCACCCCATAAGCGTATTACGGTGGTAATCAAGCCACAGCCAATTCCGAATATCAGCTTGCCTTTTCTTGTAATCGGACCGGTCACATAATCAGTTGCCATGAAAAAAGCACCCAGGATCAGTCCTCCTGACAAAACAGGCACAATTATCTCTCCGGAAAACAGGGTTTTACCGCCAAATGCCCAGGTAAGCAAAGCAACAGTTCCGACAAAACCAACAGGGGTATGCCAGCTTATATACTTCTTATAGATCAAGAACGCCGCCGCAATAAGCAATGCCAAAATACAGGCCTCTCCAATACATCCGCCCCGGATACCCAGGAAAAGATCAAGCTTTGAATAATTAATTATATCTGCGCTGGGAAAAACATTAGTGCCGGCAAACTGGTCCTTAAACACCGCAAGCGGTGTAGGTGCACTGACTACATCAATACCAATGGGCACCTGCCATTTAGTCATCAATACCGGAAAGCTTGCCATTAGAAATACTCTTCCGATCAATGCCGGATTAAAAATATTAAAACCAAGCCCCCCAAATACAATTTTTCCAAACACAATCGCAACAAATGAACCAATACATACCATCCATAAAGGCGCACCAGGAGGCAGATTATAGGCAAGCAACAATCCGGTCAAAACAGCACTACCATCTGATAAGGTTTGTTCTTTTTTCGCGATAAAGCAACAAGCCCATTCCGTTAATACAGCGCTTACAATAGCCGCAAGCATCACCCATAAAGCATGCAGACCAAACACACGCACGCTTACTAAACCTGAAGGCAGCAGACATAGGCTTACAGTCCACATTATCTTTGCGGTTGTTTCCTTCGTTCGCAAGTGCGGGGAGCTGGTAACCTTTAAAATATCTGGAATTTTAGTTGTCATTTCATAACCGTCTTTATTAACCTGATGCTCTCTAAAATCCGCCTTCTTGAAGGACAGATATAGGTACACAAACCGCATTCTATACAGTCACGCGGATTATATTCTGCGGCCTTATCAAACATTTTAGCCTCTGCACACATGCTCAAAGCAAAAGGCAGCATACCCACAGGACAGATATCAACACATCTTCCGCAGCGAATACAAGGCCCCTCTTTATAATCAGAAACTTCCTGAACACTTAGCACTAATACACCTGATGTTCCCTTGATAACCGGGATATCCGTACTAAACTGGGCTAATCCCATCATCGGTCCGCCCATAATAACTTTTGATACCGGACTACTTGTACCCTGACAAAATTCAATAAGGTCTGAGAATTTCGTCCCAATTCTTACCCTCAAATTAGCCGGGCTTTTCAGGCTTTTACCTGTAACTGTTACCACCCGTTCATAAACAGGCTTTCCCAGATAGACTGCTTCATAGACAGCAAAAGCAGTCCCAACATTGCTCACAACAACGCCTTCTTCAAAGGGAAGCTTTCCGGGTGGCACTTCCCGATCAAGGATAGCCTTGATCAACTGCTTTTCCGCTCCCTGAGGATATTTAGTTTTAAGCGGCTCAACCTTTATTGAATAGCTTTTAGCTATTATTTTATTCCTCAAAACACTTATAGCCTCAAGTTTATCATCCTCAATACCAATAACAACATTCTTAACTTGCAATATTTTCTGGAGTAAAAGAATACCCTTTAGGACCTCATTAGGGTTTTCTATCATAATTCTATAATCACATGTCAGATATGGTTCACATTCTGCGGCATTGATTAAAAGCGTATCTATCTCTTTCGGCGGGGTTAATTTAACATGTGTCGGAAATGCAGCACCGCCAAGCCCGACGATTCCGGCTTCTTTTATGATCTTGAGCAGTTCATCATTGCTTAAAGGAGCGATGCTTCTGCGTGGTTTAACTGATGCATCAAGCTCGTCTTTGCCGTCAGATATTATAATTACAGCCTTAGAAATGCCTAAAACCGGATGATTATAATCAACAACCTCTTTTACCTCTCCGGAAACACTCGAATGCACATTACTTGAAATCAGCTTATCGCTGGCACCGATCTTTGTCCCAACTTTTACCTTATCGCCCTTTTTGACAAGCTCCTTACATACAGCTCCTGTATGCTGGCTCATAGGAATAATCACCTCAGCAGGTGCCACCATGCTCATAATAGCCAAATCCTGCGTTAAATGCTTATTTCCTGAGATATGCTTTCCACCTGAAAAACTAAGACTCATTTTCCTCTATCCTTATAATTACGAAAGAGCCGATACAAATATCACCCGGCTACAGATTGGTTAATCTTAAATATTTTACTATGTTATCACAAACCAATAAAATTGGAAACAAATTTTATTGACACTCCTTTTTTTTTATGTTATATTTTATGAATAAAGGAGTTATCGATTTTTAGGGAAAAAGGAATTCCAATAAGAGATGTAGTTGACTTTATGTCGAAATGCTTAAGATGCTTTAGGGTATCTCTTAAAAAAGGGGCTTGAATTTCATGGAAAACGAAGAAATAGTTTTAGATAATAGCTGTATAGATATACTTAAAAAAGTAGGACATATCTGCACCGGAAACGCCACTATTGCTTTATCACAAATACTCAATCAAAAAGTTGAGCTAACAATTCCAGATTTAAAACTCATTAATTCAGACAAAGTATTAGGAGAATTAAAAGGCTTACAAGAAGTACTTGTCGGTGTCAACATTCAGCTTTTAGGCCAGCTTTCCGGAAATATTGTACTTATGTTTCCTGAAAAAAGTGCCTATGGTTTAATTGATGCTGTTTCTCAGTACCGCACAGAACTAGGCAATGCCACTGAATACGGAGTATCTTCACTAAAGGAAATCGGGAATATTATTATCTCAGCTTATCTGGCTACTCTTTCAACATTTACCCGGCAAGTCATATTGCACTCAACGCCCAGTTTGATCTGCGGAACACTTGAAACAGTATTCAATGTAGCTTTCAACAATATGGCGACAAAGGTGAAAAAGGTAATTCTGATCGAATCTTTCTTCTCGATTAAAGAGAAAAATATTGATGGAAGTTTCTTCCTGATTTTTGAACCTGAGGCAGTTAAGCAGCTTTTGGAAAAAGCAAAAACTATTCAGCAGGACATTTAGAAATAATTTTAAAACTTCAATTTAAAATTTTACTTTTATTTTGGTACCCTGATCTTTAGTCCTTTAACATTAATCCCTGAACCAGCTGTAGGAATGCGTTCTACCTGTTCACCCAATGTAAACTCACCCTGAACAATTCTAGTCTTTAATATTTCGCATATTTGAAGTGCTTTATAATAACTGGATGATGCTGCCGTAGGAACATCTTTTCCTTGAACCTTTATTATTCCTGATTTCAATTCCTTATAATTAGTCTGGCCTAAGGACTGCTCCTTACCATCAGGATAATCTTGACTATAATCAACTATCTGAGTGAATATCTCTTCATCCTTTACACTAACCTGCCGAGCCATCTCAATATCAAGCACAGGTATCGGAACTCCTATGCCGACTGCCAGACTCACCCCATATCCCTGTATGGAGGCTCCCCGCAGCCATTCTGATGACATTGCCTTCAGATCACCGGTCACCGCGATAGTTCCAGCAGAATTAACAGGCACCCCTGCCTTAGTTCTTTTAACATCAGTAGTATGCTGCGTACCCCTTGAGTAAACATATCCTGTTCCTCCGCCGAGAAATATTTTTGTCCCTATTCCAATAGTTCTAAAATAAGGATCATTCAAAAGCGGTGATAACTGCCCAGCACTGCTATAAGTTGCATTAACAAGCTGCGGCCTTAGCACTCCCATATAAGTATACAGGCACTTTTTAGACAGATTTACGGCAACATTATAATTCTGGGATGCATTACGCGGATTAGTAAGCATTGCCTCATTCATATCCCTGAGGCTTATCAGCGTACGTAATTCTTTTCTTGGATAGCAATCAGTCCCATACCCAACTGCTCTTAAATCAACCTCTTTACCCGAGACCAAATCCTCAATCACATGTGCTCCGCCGTATTTAAATTCTCCCGGGCCATACTCATTAGCATGATCTTTAACTGAAAGCTCTGAAGCCCCGATGATCAAATCCACCGCTGCCAGCCCGCAATAGCAGCCAACATCATTTATCCAGGCATTTTGTATCTTAATTTTTCCTTTAGGATGGCCAATATTAAAAACCGCCATTGAAGAACACATCGGGCCAAAAGTAGCTGTAGTAACAACATCAACATATTCTGCGGATTTTTTAATTCCTTTTTCAGCAACAATCTCAAGCATCTCCTGCTTTGTTACCACAACTGCCTCACCCTGCTTGATCTTTTCATTTATTTGAGCGATTGTTTTTGCCATTAATTTCCTCCAGGTTGATAGTAAATATTGAAAATTTATAAAAATTCCTTTAGCAGATCCTCGGCATTTGCTCCTGCACCGGCATATCCAGAATCCGGTTACTGCCTGTAATTGTATTTAAGTATACTTCCCCTTTATGCCTTGCTACTACTTCACCTAAGATCTGT
>Ga0307991_1000403_pt1 | contig 31320 bp, 22 predicted proteins | sample EllFjometagen131_FD_203146 | JGI IMG/M metagenome (GOLD analysis project Ga0307991, IMG submission 203146) | Marine microbial communities from Ellis Fjord, Antarctic Ocean - #131 | ecosystem: Environmental > Aquatic > Marine > Unclassified | place: Southern Ocean | collected 2014-10-08 | reverse complement strand
TGTTAGCATCAATAATATTATTTGTATTTTTAAAAAATATAAGAGCAACTTTAATAGTAGCAACTGCAATACCAACATCAATAATATTTACTTTTGTATTGATAAAATATAAGGGAATAACAATGAATATGTTATCATTAGGAGGATTAGCATTAGGAGTAGGAATGCTGGTAGATAACTCAGTAATTGTATTAGAAAATATATATAGACATTTAACAGAAAAGAAAAAACCTGTATTTGAAGCAGCAAGAGATGGAGCTGCTGAAATGGGATTGCCAATATTAGCTTCAACAGCAACAACAGTTGCAGTGTTTTTACCAATAGCATTTACAGAAGGAATGGTAGGAGAAATATTTTCAGATTTTTCATATACGGTAGCATTTTCATTGATAGCTTCAATGATTGTAGCACTTACTTTTGTTCCAATGATATCTTCAAAAACATTAAATAATAGAAATACTATTGGACAAGAAGGGAAATTATTTGGAAAATTAAAATATATATATAGTCGAATGATAACGTGGGCATTGACTCGAAAAGCTTTAATTGTATTTATAACAGTTGTATTATTTGTAGGAAGTATGCTAGCTGCTTGGAAATTAGTAGGAATGGAGTTTTTTCCAAAAACAGATATGGCGGGATATACAATTTCTGCAAAATTGCCAAGTGGATTGGGATTAGAAAAGGCAAATGGAATAGCTAAAAAAATAGAAGAGATAATCAAAACAGATGAATTTACAGAAAAATATATAACTAAAGTCAAAAAAGATTTAATTACTTTATCGGTAGAAATTCCAGATAAAGAAAAAAGGAAAAAAAGTACAGATGAAGTAATTGAAAGTATAAGAAATAAAACAGGAATGATACCAGATGTAACTATAACAGTTGCTCCAAAAGCAATGGGAGGAAGATCAGGAGGGTCTCCTATCGAAGTAAAAGTATCTGGTGATGATTATGTCAGATTAGAAAAATATTCAAATATGATTCAAAAAAGTATGGGAAATGTAAAAGGAGTTGTAGATATAGAAAATTCTTATGAAGGTGGAAATCCAGAAATAAAAATAAGAATCGATAGAGAAAAAGCAGAATATTATGGATTGAATGTTTCTTATATTTCATCAATAGTCAATTCAAAAATGTTAGGAATAGTACCTTTGAAATTACAATCTAATGGAGAAGAAATAGATGTGAAAGTAGAATTGAAAGATGAATATAAAGACTCGATAGTGAAAGTAAATAATATTTTAATTCCACTTAATAATGGTGGAAGCATAAGATTAAAAGAAGTAGCAAAATTAGAAATAAGTGAAGGACCATCTCAGATAATAAGACAAGATGGAAATAAGGTTATAACTATTACAGCTAATTCTTTTGGTAGAGATTTAGGAAGTATAACAAAAGATTTACGAAAAGAGTTAAATAAGGTTACATTACCAAAAGGATATTCTTATGAATTTGGTGGAGAACAAAAAGATATGCAGGAAATGATGGTTAATTTAGCAATTGCTTTTTTGATAGCAATATTTTTAGTATATATGATTTTAGCATCTCAATTTGAATCATTTACATTGCCGTTAATTATAATGGTAACTGTTCCATTAGCATTAATAGGAGTAGTAATAGGGTTATTAGTAACAGGATTTAGTTTGAGTATGACGGTAATGATTGGAATAATAATGCTTGCAGGAATAGTGGTAAATAATGCTATAGTTTTAATTGATTATATAAATTTACTAAAAGCAAGAGAAATAGATAGACATTTGGCAATAATAGAAGCGGGAGAAACAAGATTGAGACCAATATTAATGACAACAATGACAACAATTTTTGGAATGATTCCTTTGGCAACTGGTAGAGGAGCAGGAGGAGATTTTTATCAACCATTAGCAATTGCAGTTATATTTGGATTGAGTTTTTCAACATTATTAACTTTAATTGTTATTCCAGTATTTTATGCATTATTAGATGATCTTCATATGTGGTGGGAAAAAAAGATAATGAGGAGAGTATAATAAGCGATTTTAAATTATTATGTTATAAGTATAGTAAAAAAACATCTAAATATTAGTAATAAAGAAAAAAATAATGGGGGTGGGATAAATGTACAAAAGCATAAGAATTATTTATGATTCTGCTATAAGATGTGATGTGATAAAAATAGTAAAGGGAAATGGGATACAAAAATGTATAGAATATCCAAATTTAAAAGGTGAATGGGGTAAAGATTTAAAACATTTGGATAATCATATATGGCCGGGAACAGATTCAGTATTATTAATAATAGAAGAAGCTGAAAAAGCAAAACAGTTAATAGATAATCTGAGAAACTATAAGGAAAATATGGAATACGAAGTACCCTTTTTTGTAGTTGTAGTTAATGTAGAAGAATTTATATAGTAATAGTATCAAAAAAGAGATTGTCCTTTGGATAATCTCTTTTTTGATTGTAAAAATTGTAAAAACGCTTGAAAAAAGAATAGCAAAGTGTTAAAATTAAAAATAGAATAAAGCAAAAAATAAAATAACAGGAGATGAAAATATGAAGAGAATTATTTTGACTTTTTTGGTACTAAGTATATCAATGTTTTCAGAAGAATTTAAGATTTCACAAGGCCAAGTTTTAGATGTAGCTACAACAATAACAAAAGAAAAATATCCGAATTCTAATATGGTAATGATAGATGGATTAGAAGTTTTTGAATATCAAATGGATGGAACAAGTAAAACAGTAAGTGAAAGATATATGAAAATTTTAGATGAAGATGGAAAGAATCAAATGTCAGAACAAAGTTTATCTTATGATGAAAATTATGGTAATGCAAAATATGAATTTATTAAAATTATTAAACCAGATGGAAATATTATAAATGTAGATTTTAGTGAAAATATGGATGAAAAAATAAATCCGCATTCTCAGTCAGCAAATATATATAATTCAAAAGATAAAATTATAATTGTGAATATACCAAAATTAGAAGTAGGAGACATTATTTATGAAAAATCAATAGAAATAATAACAAAACCATTAATAAACAATGAAAGTGATTTTACAACATATGGAGAAAACTTTTTTCCAATAATTCATTCTAAAAGTGTAGTGATTGCACCAAAAGGAAATCCAATAATAATATCAAAAGTTTTAGATGGGCAAGAAGGAAAATATACATTGGAGGAAAAAAATGAGGAAAATAAAATTTATTATATTTTTACAGTAAATAATGTGTCTAGAATTATGGATGAACCAAATATGCCGTCATTATCAAGAATATTAATGAGATGGAAGGTTTCAACAATATCAGAATGGGAAGACTTAGGAAAATGGTATTATGATTTAACAGAACCAAAATTATTAATGGTTAATCAAGCATTGAAATATAAGACTAAGGAATTAATAAAATATGCTGAAACAGATAAAGAAAAATATAAAAAAATATATTTTTGGGTTTCAAGAAATATTAGATATATGGGAGAAACAAAAGAGGATAATAGACCAGGATTTGAACCACACAATGTCTCGTATACATTTAACACGAGAACAGGAGTTTGTAGAGATAAAGCAGCACTTATAGTAGCAATGCTTAGAGAGGCTGGTTTTGAAGCATATATGGTTTTAATTAATGCAAGTAGAAAAATAGACATAGAAGTTCCTTTAAGCGAGTTTAATCATGCAATTGCAACAGTTGTAATTGATGGAGAATATATTTTAATAGATCCAACAAGTGAAACAAGTAAAAATATTTTTCCAGAATATTTAATGAACAAATCATATATTGTTGCCAAAAAAGATGGTTCAGATTTATTAGAAACAAAATCAATTTTAGCTATAGAAAATTCTGAAATAATTACAACAAATGTTATAATAAAAGATGGACTCTATATAATAGAAAGAAAAATAGAATTAAAAGGATTTGCAGATATAGCATTTAGAGGGTATTTGACTAGAATAAATCAAAATGAAATAAAAGAATTATTTAAATATTATGCTAAAAATTATTCGCAAGATGCAAAATTAATTTCATATAATTTAGAACCAAAGATATTAACAGATTCAGAACCATTGGTATTGACATATAAAGTAGAAAGCCAGTCAGTAGTTATTGGAAAAAAATACAAAATGGTACCTTTAAAATTAGGAGATTCTTTATTTATAGGAAAATATTTAAGAAGATTATTTACATTGCCAGATAGAAAACATATATTAAAAACAGATATTACTGGTGGTGTAATTGAAAATATAAATATAGAAATTGATAATGAATTTGAAATATTGGCGTTACCTGAAAATATAGAATTAAAAGAAAATGGATTTTATTACAAATTAGATTTGAAAAGAGAAGGAAATGTAATAACGGGAAAAGTCACTAAATTATTTAAGAATATAGAATATGAAAAAAAAGATTATAAAAATGTTAGAAAACTTCTTTCTGAAATACAGAAAATTAACAAAAAAGAAATTATAATAGAAAAAAGATAAATTATATTTAAAATTTTTTTAAAAACTGCCTCATCCCTTATTGTCGCAGATTGGTTCGATAAATTTAACTAAGGTTCTATAAAAAAAAGAACTCAAGTTTCATTTACTGGTTTTTCTCTGTTAAGGAGAAACCTAAAGCAAGAATATGGGGAAGTTCAAAAAAGGCTCCCCTTATCAGGGGGAGATTTAGAGGGGGTTTGATTAGTAAAAAAAATTTAGTTTTGATATAGATAAAAATAATATAAAATTAGGAGATGAAAATGAAAAAGATAATATTATTAATATTTACTATAATACTTTTGAATGCTTGTACAAATGGGAAAAAAGTAGTAATAGAGAAAGTAATTAAAGTAGGAGAAAAAAGTATTTATGAAATGCCATTTGATAATAAAGAATATCCAAATGCAAGTATAGCAATTTTATTGAATAAGATTGAAATGAAAATTAATTCAAATAATACAATAGAGATAAAAGAAAGGATTGTAAAAAAAATAATTAATTATGCTGGGAAAAAAGATTATTCTGAATTTAAAATTAGTTATGATAAAAGATATGAAAAAGTAGATATATTAGAAGCTATGACTATCAAAAAAGATGGTAGTAAAATAAAATTATCAAATGATGATATTAAAGTTTTAGATGATCAATCAGATTATTGGAAACAAGATTTTGCAGTAAGAAAAATAGTGATAGTTCCTTTTAAATCAGTAGAAATAGGAGATTTTTTAGATATTACTTATATCAAGACTTCCAAAAAAGAAGAAAAGATAAGCACTTATTTTACATTTGCGGATATAGAACCAACATTAAAAAAAGATATTACAATAACTTATCCATATGATAAATATATAAAATTTACAAAAAAGAATTGGTCAAATAATATAATTGCAAGTGAAATAGAGAAAGAAGGAAATATAATCTATAATTTGAAAATGAAAAATTTGCAACAAGTATTGCTAGAAAATAATATGCCAAATATATCAGAAATATTTCCAACAGTATATTTTACAACTTATCAAAATTGGGATGAATATAAAACAGAAATTTATGATATCTATAGAACTTATAATTTAATGACTAAAGAGGTTAAAGAAATATCAGATAAAATATGTTTGGATTCAGATAGTAAGTATAAAAAAGTTGAACAAATAAAAAATTATTTAGCTAAAAATATTAAATTTATGCCTATATATGATTTGAAAAAATTTAAAATTAGAGAGATGACAGAAGTTATCAAAAAAGGATATGGTAATTCTTTTGAAAGAGCTATTTTATTTAAGCAAATGTTAGATTTTCAAAAAGTTGAAAATGAAATAATAATTTTAGGGCCTAAAAAAAATAAATTTGAAAAGCAGAAAGATTTACTTTTGAATAAGCAATTTGATTATGTGATAAATGAAATTACAATAGATAATAAAAAATATTATGTAGATACAATAAGTGAGTTTTATGATTTGAATGAATTAGAATATGAAAATAGAATAGGATTTTCAATAAAAAAAAATCTGGAATTTATAGAAATAAATGGAAGAGAAGAAAATAAAATTGGAATGATACTAAAAGGAAAAGTAGATGAAAATAAGAGCATTATGTTAAGTATAGAAACTAAATATAGTGGAAATGAAGAGGCAGTAATTCGTGAAAATTATAAATATATGACACCAAAAGATAAAGAAATTGATTTTCAAACTAGACTGGGGAGTATTTCGTTGGAAATTAGTCCAATGACTAGAGGTTTTGTATTTGATTTAGGGAAAAGTGTATCTAAATTTTATGCTTACAAACAAGATGATTTTGCAATGGCAACAGATGAATTTATTTATTTTGATATTCCTTTAAATTTAGAATTAGTAAGATTGCTTTATGATGCTAATGATAGAAAATATGATTTTGAAAATCAAGAAAGCTATAAAAAAACAATGGATTTTGAATTAGAAATCCCTAAAAAATATGAAATATTAGAGATGCCAAAGTCAATTGAAATAGAAAATAATATAATGAAAGTTACAAGAAATATTAAGTTAGAAGAAAATAAAATTATGATAAAAGATGTAATGGAATTAAAAGAAGGAATAATAAAACTAAAAAATTATGCTGAATTTTATGAAGAGGTAAATAGATTAGCCAAAAAAGAGAATAAAAGAATTCTTTTGAAAAGCAAAATAAATAGATTTTAATTAGAAGGGGGATTGAAAATGGATTTGGGATTAATTACAGCAATATTTTTAGGAATTGTTTTATCAATGTTACAAAGTACAACAGAGATATTAATTATAAAGATATTAAGTATAACATTATTTATATTATTAACAATTATGATAATAGTTAATTTATCTGATAGGAAAATAATTAAAAAAACAAAAGAAATATTGTTTATTTATCTAATATTACTAATTCTAGTTATAATAGAAATGTTTTCGACTAACGAAAAAGTGATGCAGTTTTTAGGGATATTTTTAATCTTAGGTATTATAAGAGGAAGTTGTGAATTTTTAAAAAGAATAAAAAAATAAAAAACTTGAAAATATAACAAAAATGGTGTAATCTATATCTTGTAAAGAAAAATATTAATAATTTATGAGGAGGAAATAAAATGTCTAAATTACCAAATTGTCCAAAATGTAATTCAGAATATACTTACGAGGATGGTCATTTATTAGTTTGTCCTATGTGTGGATATGAGTGGGAAGAAGAATTTCAAACAGAAGAAGTAAAAGTAATAAAAGATGCAAATGGAACTATTTTAGCTGACGGTGATACAGTGGCTATAATAAAAGATCTTAAAGTAAAAGGAAGTCCATCAGCAATAAAGCAAGGTACAAAAGTAAAAAATATAAGATTAATTGACGGAGATCATAATATAGATTGTAAAGTCGATGGTTTTGGAGCTATGGAATTAAAATCAGAATTTGTAAAAAAAATATAATCAAAAAAGACAGGAGAAATCTTGTCTTTTTTTTGAACTTGTGACTTTTGTTTTATACAAAATTAGATACTTTAAATTATAAGATAGTTTTAAATTGGAGGCTTAATATTGGCATTGCGAAGTAATATTAAATTATTATTTTACTCTACAAAAAAATTTGGATAAAAACAATTGTTCTGTTATAATAAGACAAAGAAAAAAATTAGAGGAGGATATTATGAAATTTGAAGAAATCAAAAAAGTGGAATTAAATGACACTATATTAGAAGAAAATTCGAAAAACAAATTAAATAGTTTATTATTATTTTTTATCGGAATATTATTGATTAATTCGCCAATTCTATTAACGATTTTGGCTTTGAAAAGGTCAATAGATGATTATTATGCATTAATTATTAGCTATGTTTTACAGATTACAGGTTATATTTTTATAGGAGTTGTTTTAAAAAAAAGATATAAAGAACTATCAAAAAAAATCATATTGATACCAGTGATTTATGGTATTTTTTTAATGGGGGTAAACATTACCCACTCAGAAATGATTAAGATTATTACCTCATACGGTAATGTGTTTTATATTGAGTGTGTTATTTATATTAGTTATTTTTTAAAGAAGCTTTCGTTAGTGATACTGATTCTATTTTTAATAAATATTATAAAAACTAAATATAATATTTATATTGATAATTATAAAAAAATATTAATTGCTTTTTTGATAATAATACCATTTTTTTTAAAAGCAGGGATAAGAGTTATTGTAATAAATTTTTATTCGATAAAAGATTATATGATTTGGGAATATAAATTTACTTTTTTGATAACGGTAATTACTTCATTATTATTAATATATATAATTTTTTTGATGATAAGTGAAGAAAAAATTAAAAATAGTTTATATCTATTTTTAATAAATTATACTTTAATAAATTTAACTTTATCTACATTTTGGATATCCGAGTTGGGTAAAGAAAAAGAGGCAATTATTTTTTGTATTGTATCTTTATTTTGTGTGATTTTTAGTTTGATAGTACAGCATGGTTTTATTTGTGATATATGGAGTGCTATTCAAAATAAAGATATAAAATATTCGCCTAAAAAAGCGGCACTTTTATTATTAGTGCCGATTTATAATATTTATTGGCAATATAAAGTATTTATGGAGTTTGTATTTGAATATAATAAATATATTGGAAAAAGTAAAATTTCAAATAGTATATATATACGAAGTTATTTTTTCAATTTAATAACTATACTTTTGGTAACTTTAAGTGCATTTAAAGTTTTAGAGATAAAAGAGATTATTTTAGTATTTATGGTATTAGTTGGATATAGTTTATTTAATGCTAAGATTATCTATTCTTTAAATGCTATTAAAAGAATAGATAATCCCTTAAAATAAATGATTATGTTTAATAATAATTGAGAAAAAAAATTCTATGATAAGACAAGAGTAAATAGAAATGTGAGATTAAAAAATCAAAAATAACAAAAAAAAATTGAAAAAAATTTAGAGCAACTGAAGAAGAAACCGGATAAAAACAATTGTTCTGTTATAATGAGACAAAGAAAAAATTAGAGGAGGATATTATGAAATTTGAAGAAATCAAAAAAGTGGACAATAAAAATGTAATGAATACATATGGAAGATTGGATATAGCATTTGAAAGAGGAGAAGGAGCACGGCTATATGATACGGAAGGAAATGAGTATTTAGATTTTTTAGCTGGAATTGCAGTAAATAATTTAGGACATAATCATCCTAAAATAGTGGAAGCAATAAGAGATCAAGCAGGAAAAATAATACATACATCAAATTTATATTATATAGAACCACAAGCAAAATTAGCAGAATTATTAGTAGAAAAAAGTTCTTTTGATAAAGTTTTTTTTGCAAATAGTGGGGCAGAAGCAAATGAAGGAGCTATTAAATTAGCTAGAAAATATGGAAAAGAAAAATTAAATGGGGCATATGAAATAATAACAATGGATAAATCATTTCATGGTAGAACTTTGACAACTGTAACGGCAACAGGGCAGGAAAAATATCAAAAATCATTTACTCCTTTGACAACTGGTTTTAAATATGCAGAATTTGGAAATGTTGAAGATATAAAATCTAAAATAAATGATAATACTGTAGCTATAATGATAGAAATAATTCAAGGAGAAGGTGGAATAAATTTAGCCAAAAAAGAATTTTGGGATAAATTACAGAAATTAACAAAAGAAAAAGGGTTATTATTGATAATAGATGAGGTTCAGACTGGAATAGGAAGAACAGGATTTTTATTTGCACATGAAATATATGGATTAAAGCCGGATGTAATTACTTTGGCAAAAGCCTTAGGAAATGGAGTACCAATTGGAGCAATGTTATCAACAGATGAAGCATCAGTATTTGTACCTGGAGATCATGCATCTACTTTTGGAGGAAATTTTTTGGCAACACGTGTAGGGTTAGAAGTAATAAAAGAAATTAGTAAGAAAGAATTTTTGTATGATGTTAGAAAAAAAGGAGAGTATTTTAGAGCGAAATTAAGTGAATTACAAGAAAAATATAATTTTGTAAAAGATGTAAGAGGTAAAGGCTTAATGATAGGGATGGAAATAGAACCAGACAAAATAAAAACAGTAATGAATAAAATGATGGCCAAAAAAGTATTGATTGGAGCAGCAGGAGGAATTGCATTAAGATTTGTACCACCTTTGATTATCAAAAAAGAGGATATTGATATAGTTATAGAAAAATTAGATGAAGTTTTTACAGAAATTTCAGGAAAAAATTAAAGGTAATAAAATCAAAAATTACTGAACAAAATCCTATTGAAAGGATTTTTGTTCAGCATTTTTTTTTGAATTAAGTAAATTTTACTTCTTAAAACAAAAAAGGTAGATATGGAATCGACCATACGGGGAAAAAAAATTCTCCTTTTTTATCTGACTTTTTTTGATAAAAAATAGAATACAAGTTTTCTTAGAGCATTGAACAGTTTTGTCATTTAGCAGGCTTTATTTATTAAAAGAGAACTTTTTGTACTATAATATTATTTAAAACGTGAAATGTTGAACAATAATGAAAATGTAAAAAATGTAAAAGTTGTAAAAATTGTAAAAATGGTTGCAAAATGTTGTGGGAAGTGATAAAATTAATTTATAAGTAGAAATGATTGTAGGGTTGTGGGAATCCAAAAAAGTAAATGGTAACTACAAAGCATTAATCATATGTTTTTTTACAAAATTATGAAAAATTTATAATTATGAATATTAGTTAGTAACGGACAAGATAAAAAAATTTTTTGAGAAAAAAGCTTATGAAAAATAGAAATATTCCGACAATAAAATTAGTAGAAAATAAAATAAGGGGTGAATGGAAATTGAAAAAAAAATTAGTTGTAGCATTATTGTTAATAATCTCTGTTTTTGCAAATGCAAATATAGATATGAAAAAGGTCGATTCGAGAATATTGGAAATGAAAATGGATTTGAAAAAAGACTTGCACAAAAAGAAATATGGAAATGAAGTTAAGGGATCTTATGAAATAAGGGGAAATAAAATAAACTTAAAAGCATATATGGTGCCAGTAAAAAAAAGAGGAAGACAAAAAGAATATAAGTTGCTTGAGGTTAGAGATTTAAATAACTTTGCAAATGTTTTGAAGGTTAAAGAATATTTGCCAAAGTATATTATAGATGAAGCTAAGCCATTACATTTAAAAGAAATATTTGGTGGTGGAATTTTATTATTAGTGGGATTATTAATGGGAATTAGATACAGTAATTTAAAGCAAAGAAGAATAAAAAATAAACAAAAAAGAAAAAGAGAAGAGAAAAAAGAAAAAATTAATATCAAAAAAGTTGCATAAAAAAATAAGCTTAAGTAAAAGAAGAAAGGATTATCTTTCTTCTTTTTTTTATTGTAAAAACTTGACACTGTTACTATAAATCTTAACTTGAGAAACATATATAATTATGTTATAATGTAAGTGATATATGAAGAAATTAATAGAATATAAAATAAAAATAAGGAGGAGTAAAATGAAAAAGAATGTAGGAGTAGCAGTAGTTTTAGGTGGAATATTATTGAGTACTTTAGGAGGATGTGGGAGTGCACCAGTACAACAAAATGCAGTACAAGAACAACCTCAAAGTCAATATCCAAATTGGGTAATGAATCCAACAGTAGAAGATGGAATAGCTGCAGTAGGAAGTGCAAAAATGGGAGACGCTGGACTTAGCTTTGCTAGAACAGAAGCAATGGCGAATGCAAGAGACGAATTAGCAAGACAGTTAGAAGTAAAAGTAAATAATATGTTTAAAAGTTATACTAACTCTGTTGGTGTAGGTGGACAAGATGGCGTAGACAAAGTAGCTACAAATGTATCAAAACAAGTAGCAAGCAAAGTTCTTACAAATTCAAAACAAATAAATATGTGGATTTCTCCAGAACAAGAGGTATATATATTGGTAGCTATCAAAAAAGAAGATACAGTAGCTCCAATAAAAGAAACAATAAACAAAACTACAATGCAAAATGATAAGGCATTATGGCAAGAATTTAAAAGTCAGAAAGCTCAAGATGAGTTAGATGCTTCTATAAATAATATGTTTGATAAGTAATTCAATGATCTGGTATTTATACCAGATTATTTTTTTAGAAATTAAAATATTAGATAGTTGTAAATGTAGAGTGTAAAGTTAATAGAATAAGCTTAAACACTTTTTTTGTTAGTATCTTTTCTAATATAACTATGGTTTTGTTGTAAATATCAATTAAATTATACAATATTGAAATAACTTTCTTTTTTACTTGATAAAAAAAGAAAAAATCAAAATATAAAATGGAGGAAAAAATGAAAAGAATATTAATGTTAATCCTTTGTTTTCAGACTGTTTTTTTATTAAATTTTGCAGATGATGGATTTGAAGATTATAAAAAAAATTCAGCTAAAGATTATAAAAATTATAAAGAAAATTTAGAAAAAGAATTTAAAGAATACGAAGTAATACAAAAAGAAGAATTTGAAGATTATAAAAAAAATATTAAAAAAAATTGGAAAAATCCAAAAGTATCTTCAAAAAGAATTTTTGTGGAATATAATAGTGATTATACAGAAAGAAAAACAGTTGATTTTTCAAAAGGTGAAGTAATAATTGAAAAATTAGTTGACAAAGAAAAAGATGAGAAAAGTATCAAAAAAGAATTAGCAAAAGCATTTTCAAAATTAATAATAGAAGATACAAATACTGCATTTGAAAAAAATAGATATTTGAAAAATACAGAAATAAGAATGAATAAAAAACTTAAAAAAAAGCAAGAAGAAAAAAAAGCATTACCAATAATAACAGATATTTATTTGAATAAAGGAGAAAAAGATACTAAAAAAATAGCAAAAATAGCGATAGAAGAAGCCAAAAAAAATAAATTAGAAATTCAAAAAAGTAAGGTAAAGGGAAAAAAGAAAGTTAAAATAATAATAAAATTACCAAAAGACTATAAAAACAAAAAAGCATTATTATATAAAGAAAATATAAGAAAATATGCCAAAAAAGAAAATATAAAAGAAAGTTTGGTATATGCGATAATTCAATCAGAAAGTGATTTTAATCCAATGGCAACTTCTTATGTTCCAGCATATGGGCTTATGCAGATTGTACCAAAATCAGCAGGAGCAGATGCTACGAGAAAATTATATGGTGAAATTAAAATTTTGACACCAAAAGAATTATATGATGTGGAAAATAATATTAAAATAGGTAGTGCATATATTAATATTTTGTATTATAGATATTTAAAAAATATTAAGAATCCTGAAACTCGAATGTACTGTACAATTGCTGCATACAATACAGGAGCAGGAAATGTAGCAAGGGCATTTACTGGGAATACTAATATCAAAAAAGCAATTGTTAAAATCAATAAAATGTCGCCCAAAAAAGTATATGACAGATTATTAAAAAAATTACCCTATGATGAGACAAAGCATTATTTGAAAAGAGTAACAAAAAGAGAAAAAGAATGGAAGGCGGTAATAAAATGAAAAAACTAGCCTTAATTTTAATAATGATATTAACTTTTTTGGGTTGTTCATCTGTAAACAATCAAAAAAGTGTTAATCAAAATAAAGTTAATTCAAATGGATTACCTAATTGGGTTTTTAATTCTACAGCAGGAGGAAAATATAAAATAGGTGGAGTTGGAGTATCGAAAAGAACAATTGATGGAGTAACCAAACAAAGAGAAATAGCAACATCAAGAGCAATAGATGAAATTGCAAAACAAATGGGAGTAAAAGTATCAAATACTTCATTGAGTCATTCAACTAAAAATAATAGTTCTTTTGAACAATATAGCTTACAAACAGTAGAAGGAAACAAGGTAAATGCAGTAATAAAAGAAGTATGGCATAATGAAAAAACGGGTGAATTATATATTTGGATGGTTGTGGAATAAAAAAAAGATGGGAGTTGAATTTTATGAAGAAGGTATCATTATTTTTGATAATAGCAATGTTAGTGTTAAGTTTGGGTTGTAAAAAAGTAGAAGTGAAAAAAACTGAAATCAAAAAAGATAATTCAAAGGTTTTGGAAAATGCTCAAAAAGATCAAACAGAATTGACAGAAGAAGTAGAAAAATATTAAATTTGAATAGGAAAAGGAGTAAAGAATGAAAAAAAAATTATTTATAATATTTATATTGTTGAATGCTATTTTAAATGCTGGAATATTTAAAATAGAAAAAATAGAAGGAGAAAAACCTTGGTGGAGAGAAAATTATTTTGTTGAAGAAGTTCATTCATCTATTGGAATAGTAGAAAAGAAAAATTGGGAAAAGAATAAAACAATAAGAGAAGAAGCAATATCAAGTGCAAAAGCAGAATTAGCAGGAAATAAAGAGACTTCAATAAAAAGTGAAATCAATACACGTAAAACAAACGAAGAATCAAAAACAGTAATTGAGAGTGTTCAAAATACAAATACCAAATTGAAAGTAGAAATAATAGATAGTTGGGAAAATAATGAAGAATATTGTGTTTGGATAGTAGAAGTAACTGATAATTGGGAAAATGATAAAGCAATTATAAAAAAAATGGTAGATGAAAACAATAAAAAAACAGAAGAAAAAAGATCAAAAATTAAAAAAATTAAGCATTATGATAAAAAAATTATAGAAAAAAATGGAAATAGAGTGTCAATTAATATAGGGGCAGAAGAAGCTAGAGTAGGAGAAATTGCCAATATTTATAATTATTCTTTAAAAAAAGTTGGTAAATTAGAAATAACTGAAGTATTTGAAAATGAGAGTATTGGGAAAGTTAATCGGATAACTGCAATGAGAATCAAAAAAGGGTATGGAATAAAGTTAACAGGTAAATATAAAGATAAAGTGAAAAATAAAATTCCTTTAGACAGTTCATATGTAGTGTTTTCTGAAAATATAGAACAAGCAAAAATAATTAAAAGTAGAAATTATTTATTAAATATTAGTAGAAATTTTGATGAAAATATTAATAAAGTTGATTTCAAATATGGATTATTTGACTTTTTTGAGTTGTTAGCACAATATAATGAAGATGATTTTGATTATGGTATAAAATTGGGAATACAATTACAGAAGTTAAATATAGGTGGAATTTATTTTGGTAAAGATGAGAGTGAAATATTGTTAGACTATAAATTGCCAGTAAATATAAATTCTTATTTAAACTATAAAATGATGGATTCTGATGAAAAAATAGTATTTGGATTAAGTAAAAATATTGAAAGAATAACAATTTATGGAGATGTGGAATATGATATAAATGAAAAGGAAATAAAAGGAGAATTGGCTAAAGTAACATTGAATATAATAGAAAATAAAAAACTTTACTTAGATTTAGGGATGAAAAGAAATGAAAATACAGAAGAAAATAGTTTTTTTATGGGAATATCTAAGTTAGGAAGTTTTTAGGGGAAAAAGTTTATACTTTATTTGTAAGAGACAGACCTCATCCCCCGACTCCTTCTCCTATCTTAGGAGAAGGGGAGTCAAGTCCTCTCCTAAGATAGGAGAGGATTTAGGTGAGGTCTGAAAAGGTGAAACTTTAGGGGAGTTGTTATGTTTTCAATTTAATATCATAAAATATCAGAACTCTCTCTAAATCTCTCTCTTTATCTAAAGAGAGAGACTTTTTTGGCAAAAGCTTAGATTAGTGCGACATTGTCGCACTAATTCAGATGGTTTAATTTTGTTGAGTAAATTAAAATTGAAGAAGGGTAGGCGAAATTTTAATGTATGATAAAGAGCTAGAACAAAAGTTGTATGATATTTGGAAAAATAAAGAACAAATAGATTATGAAATATTTGATTTAGATACAAAAGGATTTAAGGAAGAACTTTATAAATATGGGTATACGATTGGAAGTATGAATGGTTCAGCGAGTGATGAAAAATTATTTCATAAAGAAGAACTTTTTATGTATTATTTATATCGTGGAGGAGTTCAAGAAAGAGCATTCTCAATTCCTATGTCAAATAAATATATAATAAATTATTTAGATATATCAAAGGAGCGAGTTTCAAAAATTTTAAATAGATTTGATAAGGATAAATGGATTGAAAAGGTATCAGAAAATACCATAAACGATGAGAAATTATATAAATTTATAGGAAGTGAATATAGGAGTAAAAATAACTATAAAGATTTTAAACAAGAATATATAGCAAGAATTACTGAAAAGCAAATGGAGATTCAAAATGAAATTCAAGAGAAAATACAAAAAAGTGTTCTGGAATTAGGAAATATAAAAGAAGAAAATAAAAATATAAAAGAAGATTTAGAAGAAGTAAAAAAGACATTAAATAATATTTATGCAAATATATTAACAATGATGGGGATTTTTATAGCATTATTTTCATTTATAACTATAAATTTTAATTTTTTTATAAATATGTCAAAAAATTATTCAATATTTGAATTATCAATATTAGCTGTTTCAGTAAATTTATTTTTACTTATAGTAATAAAGTCGCTTTTTAGTTTAATTAGAGATTTTAGAGAAACTGAAAAAAATACAAAAAGAAAATGGAGAACTAAAAATGGGTTAGAAATAATAGTTATATTAATGATATGTGGATATATGTGGATTGCTACTACAACTAAAGAATATCTTAATTATTCTGAAAAAGTAATTATTGCTCAAAGTAGATTTGTAGATAAATTTGCTGCAAATTTAGTAATAGATGGTAAAAATGGGAAAGAGACTCAAAGTTGGATAAAAGCTTGTAAAAAAGTTTTGGGATATGATGATGAAACAGTAGAAATACCTAGTAAATTTTTAGATAAAATAAAAAATATGAATGAAAAAGATATTAGAATGGTTAAAGAATATTATGAAAAAGAAAAGCCTGTAAAAATAGAAATAAAAAAATAAAACATAAAAATATTAAGGAGAGTGTAAAATGTCAAAAAAAAGTAGTATTTTAATTTTAATGATTTTAATATTAAGTGTATCTGTATTTGGGGAAGAAAGTACTTACGTCAGAAAATCAATAACAGCTGTAGATTCTGTATGGGTTAAGCCGGGAGCAATAAAAGCAGGGGATTCTTTTGATTATAAATTTTTAGATAAAATGTTAGATTTTTATGTGAAAGGTATAAATGAAGATAATGAGGAAATAGAAAGTAGATTTGATTTTAATATATTACCTGAAAAAATGACAGAAGAATTTAGAGATAAAGCAAACTCATTGGAAAATGTTGATCCTGAAATTTTATCAAAGATTTTGGAAGATACAGTAGGAAAAGAAATATTGAACATATTAAATTCAGATGAGGTCAAAAAATTTAGAATTGAAAATTTGAAAAATGAAACAGATCTTGAAACTTTTGCTGGAACTAAAGGAAAAGCAAATAGTGCAACTTTTGAAGAAATGAAAATATTAATGAATTCTGCCTATATTTATTTGCCTTATATAACATTAATTGAAAAAGAAGTAAAAGGAAAAGATGTTGCTTATAAAATAGATGGAGGAATTATTTGGTATAATGTGAAGATATCAAAAGATGGAAATGTAACAATAAACAAATTGATTTCTGCAAAAACTTTTGCAATCGGTTCAGCGGAAATAGGTGCTAAAGATTCAGATGGAAAATTAATATATGATGAATTTGTATTTGGAAATACTTCATATAAAGTTAATGAGACTCAATATGCACAATATTCAGCAATACTTGCATTGACAAAAAACTTAGGAGTAAAAACTAAAGAAATAGAAGATTTTAAATTGAAAAGTCAAATAATGGAAGTGAAATCAAAAAAAGAATATTCTGTTTCGGTAGGAAAAAAAGAGGGATTATTTTTAGATGATGCCTTTGATTTAATAGAACAAGAAGAAAATGAAAATGGTGAATTGATAAACAAAAAAGTTGGATTTGTAAGAATAAGTAAAACAGGAGATAATAGAGAAAATGCGACTAATTATAGTATGGTAAAACAATATTTGGGTTCATCTCAAACAGAAGGTACAATGATAACAGAGCACCCTTTTTTGGGAATAGATTTAAAAATAAAAGGTATTTATGCTACAAATTTGAATATCAAAAAAGATGATATAAATTTTATATTAAATGAGATGAGCATCAATAGTTCTGACATTATAACTAAAGATGCAGATAAAGCAATAGGAGTGCAAGGAATTTTTTCATATAATTTAGCTCCAATAACTGGAGTTTCACAAATGTTTTTGAATATAGATATGAGTGCTATGCTTCCTAATTTAGAAACAAGTACAGATGATAAGCCTTCAATATATATGTATTCAGGTTATTTAGGACTTTCAAAAAAATTATGGATAGGTAGATTTAATTTGAATGCTGGAATAGGAATGGGTGTTGATGCATTATCATTTAAATATGATTATAAAGCATTTATTTTTGATTATACATATAACATAGATTTATTAGCATATGGAGCAAAATTGGATATAGGAACAGAATTTTTGGCAACTCCAAATCTTATGTTGAATTTAGATTGTTCATATAAAGCAACAACGAAGCCAAAAAAGGCAAAAACAGTTTTTACAAATAATTATAATGATGATGAAATGGAAGTGGAATATACTTTGAGTGGATTTGATTCAACTTTAGGTGGAATGACCATAGGAGCAGGATTTACTTATTCTTTAAAAGCCTTGCCATTTGATTTGTTTGGCTTTTTAGATTCATTAAAAAAATATTAAAAATTCAGATAAAATTAGGGATAAGTGAAAATCATCCCCCAACCCCTTCTTTTATAAAGAAGGGGAGATATAAGTTAAAGATAAAGGAGAAAAGTAATAAAAAAAAAGGATAGTATTTTAAAAATAGAGGAGGAAAAAAATGAAAAAAATAAAATTAATAATAATAGGTGCTTTTTTGATAACAATGTTTAGTTTTGGATCAAATTTACCTATATCTAAAGAGGCGAGTATTATAGAAAATACATCATCAGCAGAGGTATTGATGAGAGGGACTGGGGTATATAAATCTGGTGAAAAGAGTAAAAGGAAAATCAAAAAAGATATTAAGGCAAATGGAAATTCAAAAGCAATAAAGGATGCCAAAAAAGCAACTATATATTATTTATTATACGGAGGAACTGATCCAATATTAAGTAATAATGAAGAAAAAAATAAATTTAAAAATGTAGAAGAAAAATATTTTAATATGGATAATATTAATAAATATATTAGCTATGAAAGTGCTAGTTTTTCCAAAAAAGTAACGATAGATGGAGGAAAAGGAATTAAAATATCAAAAGATTTTAAAATAAATAAAAATCTATTAGTAGAAGATTTAGAAAATGATGGAGTTGTAATCAAAAAAGAGAGTTTAGCTGATAAACTAGGAAATCCTTTTATAATGACAATACCTATTGTCAAAAAAGGGCAAAATCCAATAGATGTATTAAATAATGACAAGGATGCAAGACAAATATCATCTGTAATCGAAAGTTATTTAACAGCAAAACAATATGATGTGATAGTTCCTGAAGCTCAAGAACAAATGAATAAATTAAATAGCGCTCAAATAGGAATGAGTGATGGAGAAGCAGATTTTTCATACCAATTAGCTTTGTCTATTGGAAGTGATATTTATATTACATATTCTGGAGTTTTGGAAGATGCGGGATACGGAACAAAACAATATGTAGTAAATGTAAAAGCGTATGAAACAACTACGGCAAGATTATTGGGAACGGAAACAGGTTATAGTAAAGGAAGAGAAGGAAATGTAAAAGTTTCAATAGAAGAAGCTGTGAATGATGCAATGAATAATATTTTATCAAGAATAAATAATTATTGGGAAGCAGATTTGAAAAAAGGAATTCAATATAAAGTAATTATAAATATATCTTCTGATTTTGAAGAAGATGAAATAGAGGATATTCAATTTGATTTAATAGATATAATTGAAGAAATGTCAGCAAAATCAAAAGAAAACATAGTTAGTTCAAATGTAGTAGATTATTTGATATGGGCATCTCCAGAAGAATATGATTCAAGTTCTAAAATTTATAGAGCAATCAAAAAAGAATATAAAAAAATGGGTACAGATGGTAGAATTGGGAAAGTTAATTTGAATAAAAAAATGATTTTATTGAAAGTATCAGCAGAGTAAGAGTGAGATCAAAAAAGGCTTCCTTTAGGGGGGACTGTTCAATGCTAAGAAAAAATCAAAAAAGAAAAAAATAGACACGGATTTCACGGAAGGACACGGATAGATCTTGTAGGGGCAGGGTTATAGAAAAGACAGTATATTTTTACTTTAAGCCTCTCTTTAGTTAAAGAGAGGCTGTCAAAGGACGGAGAGTTGTGAAGATTGTGGAATTGTAAAAGAAACCTCCTCATCCCTTGTTGTTCCACTTTGTTCGATAAATTCGACTAAGGTTCTATAAAAAACATAGAACACAAGTTTCATTTACCGTTTTCCCTTTTCAATGGATAAATTAAGGTGTATTCTCTAAAACCCCTCATCCCTTTTTAGCGGTTTCTCCCTGATAAGGAGAAACCTAATGTGCAAGCATGTGGGCAAAAAAAATTGAAAAGAAAAAAGATTAGACACGGATAATACGGATTGTTCGGAAAACAAAAAAAATAAAGGCTGAAATCAAATTTGAGTTTCAGTCTTTACAAAATTTATTTGAAATACAAAAAAATTCTGATACTATATGGGAAACAAAAAAAGAAAAATTTTTAGAGGAAATTGAAAATTTAATAAAATCTTAATTTTTAAAATTCTTATATCAATAACTGAATATTAATAAAAAATAAATAAGGAGTGATTTTATATGTATTATAGTAATTGAATTATCATTGTTTTAATACATTTAAAATTTATGTGGAATTCCGACCATCGTAGTCATATTTCCTAAAAAAGGTGGTGGCCTTTGCAAGAATATTGGGAAATTAAATTTTATAATAGAGTTTGTTATAAAATGATTATCTGAATACGAGTTATAACAGCATATCTGTGAAATGTTATGGATAGAGCTTTAAAAACATAAGAGTTGTAACATTAAATAAAAAAAGGAGATGGCAAATATGAAAAAAATATTATTAATGTTTTTTTTAATGAGTATGTTTTTAGTAGGGAATTCAATTCCAAAATGGTATTTGAATAATGGAACTCAAGAATATAATACAGCATATTACTTTGTTGGATTAGGAGAAGGAGAAAGCTATGATGAAGCGTCAAAATCTGCTCAAATGGATATAGCATCTCAAATAAAAACCAAGATAGATAGTAGTTTGGAATCTAAAACAACACAAGTAACAGGTAATGAAAATAGTTATAATAAGAATGTTCAACTAAATATAAAATCTTCATCAAATGAAATATTAACTGGAGTAGAATTTGTCAAAAAAGAAAAATCAGAGAATTCATTTTATGTATTAGCTGTTTTAGAAAAAAGCAAATATTTATTAGGAATAGAAACAGAATTAAATAAGATGAAAGATGAGATAGAAGAAATAGATAATTTGAAAAACAATCCACTTATTTTGCTAAAAGAATATGTAAAAGCAGGAGAAAAAATGGAGAAATTTTATCAAAAAAAAATATTACATGATGCAATTTCAAATAAGGAATATATGATATCTCCAACTTTTAGGAATATAGATTTTAATACAAAGATAAAAAATACTATTTCTAATATATATTTAGAAGTCGTAAGTGGAGAAAATCAGACAGGAAAAGAAGGAGAAACATTAAAAAATCCAGTAGTATTTGAAGCAAAATATAAAGAAGAAGTAATACCAAAATTTCCAATTATGGTAAAAGAAGGAAATGGGAAAATATTAGGGAAATTTGCAACAGATGAAAATGGTCAAATAGAAGTATATGCAACAGTTTTTACAGATGAATCCAAAAAAGGTAGAATAATAGCAGGAGTTGATTTGCTAAAAATGCCAAGTGAAATAAGGGATGATTTTAAAAATGTTAAGGTATATGCAAATTATTCAAGAGAAAAAGAAAATAAAATAAGTTTTTCAATAAATATTATTGATGAAAAAAATAAAAAAATCAAAGAAATAAATAGAAAAGTAACGAGATTAGTAACAAAAGGTGGAAATGTTATTTCAGAAAAATCTAATTTAAATTTAGATGGAAAAATCATTATAAATGAGATTAAAGAAGTTGAAAGTTTTGGCGGAATGATGTATATTGCAAATATAAGTTTAGATTTGAATGTGATAGATAATAGAAATGACTTGATACTATCAAGTATGAATTCTAAGGGAAAAGGAATGGGAAGAAATGAATCCCAAGCAATAATGAGTGCATATAAAAAAATAAAAATATCTCAAAAAAGTTTTTCGATGATGATAGCAGAAGCAAAAGACAAATTAAAATAATAAAATATAGAATAAAACATCAAAAAAGGATTCCAATTTGGAATCCTTTTTTGATGTTTTGAGATAATAAGAGTAAATAGTTTTTTGTAACCAAAATTTAAATTTTATATGATATATTTAAATGATATGTTGACAATAAATCCAGATAATGATTTAATAGAAGGAAGTAAATAGACATCGTTTAAAACAAATATTTTATTGAGAGTATTAGGTAATAAATGATAGAATAAGCTGTAAAAGTATAGGAGGAATGCAGTTCGCAAGAAACTACTACTAAATATAGGGATGAATATAATATGTTCCTACAATAAAAAAATAAAATATTAATGATTTTAGTATTTGAGAAAGGAAAAAAAATGTGTTTAAGTGTGAAGATCTTTTTTGTAGTAATGACATTGATCTTGTTATTATTTATTTTATTGCTTTATGTTTTAAGAAAAAAAGTTGATAAAAAAAAACCAGTGGACATGTGTATAATAGCTTATTTTTCAGTTTTGATAGCACTTATTTTAATGGGATTGAGAGGACAAATAAGTGATTTTTTGTCTATAATAGTTGCCAATATGATGATTTTATATACATATTCTTTTTTTTGGAAAGGTATGAGAATTTTTTTTGAAGAGAAAGAAATTTTTTTTATTGAATATATTTTACCATTGCTAATACTTCCATGTATTTCATATTTTTTATATATTGACAATTATATGGGAGCGAGAGTGATTGTTATTTCTATTTTTGTCTGTATCTATGATATTCTTTTTCTTTGTGAATTAAAAGATAAAGATGTAAATGGGAAGTGGATCGCAAAAATAGTATATGTATTAAATATACTATTTTCCTTATATAGAATTTGTTGGATAGTCTTTTTATCAACTGGAGATGATTTTTTTTCATTGAGATTAATATTAGAATTGACAGGAGTATTTTCTATGTCAGTGATTATAATAAATGGAATTTTTATACAAATAATTACATTTACTGAGATGATAAAAAAAATAGATGGAAAAAGACTAAAAGAAAAGGAAGAAAAAGAAGAAGTTATTAGAGTATGTCAAAAAAAAGAATTATTAATTACAAAAATAAGCCATGAATTGAGAACTCCTATAAACGGCATAAAAGGCATGGCTCAATTAATAGAAGAGACAAATGATGTTGAGAAAAAGGGGAAATATATTCGGGAAATTATTGAATCAAGTTCATATTTAGAAGGAGAAATTAAAAATGTTTTGAATTCAACGAAGAGGATGTTTTCAAAAATAGAGGTAGAATTTTATTTAGAAAAAATACTAGAGAGTATTAAAAATACTTTTTATAAAACTTTGCAAGAAAAAAAAATTCATATGTTTTATTATATGGAAAAAGAAGTACCAAGTATTTTAATAGGAAATGAAAGATGTTTAAAACAAATTTTATTAAATATAGTAGGGAATGCAGTGAAATTTACCAATGAAGGTGGTATTTATATTAGGATAAGGAAAAAAAAGCAAGAAAAAAATAAAGTTGAATTAGAATTTATAATAAGAGATACAGGCATTGGAATAGCAAAAGAAAATCAAAAACAAATTTTTGACGAGTTTTTTCAAGTAGAAAATAAAAAAGAAATTGAAGGAGTAGGACTGGGATTATCAATAGTTAAAAATTTAGTCAATAAGATGAATGGTAATATTTCTTTAAATTTTGAATATAAAAAAGGAACAGAAATAAAAATGAATTTGGAATATAAAATTTTGGATGAATCAATATTTGAAGAAATAAAAGTTAATTATAGAGTTATTGTATTATCAAAAACTACTTTTATTAATAAATTTATTGAAAAAGTATTTAGGGATTATAAAATTGATTATGAAATATTAGATAGTTATTCTGATTATATAGAAAAAGAAATTGATGTTAATGATAAAATAATTGTAACAGATGATATTGAATTTTTAAGTTTAATAGAAAAAAACAATAAAAATGTTTTTGTTATAGGAATTCAGGAAGATAATCAGGAAGATAATCAGAATAAAGTGAATGTATATGATTTAACTTACAGTAAGATATTAAATTTTTTAGAGATTAAAGAAAAACTAATTGAAGAAAAGAGAATCAAAAGAGTTATACCAAAATATATAGATTTGAAAGTATTGATAGTAGAAGACAATTTATTAAATATAGAAATTCTATCAGAATTACTAAATTTAATGGAGCAAAAACATGATATTGTAAAAAATTCTAAAGAAACAAAAGAAATTTTGAAAAAAAATTATTATGATATGATTTTTCTTGATTTAGAGTTAGGGGAAGATAGTGGTTTAGAGCTAGGTAAATATATCAAAGCAAATTACAATGTAGAACTAATAGCAGTAACTGCAAGTATTACAGAAAATATTAAGGAAAAAGTTAAAAGAATAGGATTTGATGGTTTTATTGGAAAACCATATGATTTAGAAGATATTTTTAAAGCTTTTGAAATAAAATTTTTTGATAAAAAAAGGGAAGATAAAATAATTTATTTCAATGAAAGAAAAATTAAATTTATAAAAATTTTATTTGAAAGTTTAAAAAAAGATTTATCAGAAATAGAGAGGTTTTTAGAAAAAGAAAATTATAAAGAAATCGAAAAACAGGCTCATAAAAGAAAAGGTAGTGCAGGCCAATTAAAATTAGAAGAGTTGAATTGTGTATTGAATAATATTGAAAAATATGCAAAAAAGAAACAAAAAAAAATGATTAATAAGGAATTTATAAAATTAAAAGAAATAGTTGAAAAATGAACTGAATAAAAATAAAACCTGCAATTAAATTTGCAGGTTTTATTTTGCAATATATTAATAGATATTGTATAATAGTAGTAATGCTTTTTTAGTGAAGTTATAGTTTTAAAAAAAAATTATTTTAGAGTTAGCAATTTTTAAAGAATTATTAGTTGGATTTGTCGAGGATAAACTGATAAAATAAATATGGATATAAAAATGATGTTATTACTTGTGATTTTATTAATGAGAGAGAGCCTAATTTGGAATTCTATTTTTGTAGGGGAGAATTTTTTTAATTCATTTCATATTAAGATGAGAATTAATGCGAAGAGATATTTAGTTGAAATATATTTTTCATATAAAGGGGGTGTATTAGTGGCTTATAATTTAATGTTTTATAAAATTGTAAGTTCAGTTAACAAAAATAAAATTATATTGTAAAATATAGATTTGGGGGAATTATGAAAGTTGCAGTAGTTGAAGATGATGAGGCGATGAATGAATATATTAGAGAATTACTTGTTTTGGAAGGGTTTGATGTTGATGTATATTTTTTAGGGAGTAAATTTTTAAAAGAATTGAAAAAAAAATACTATAATTGTATAATTATGGATATAAATTTAAGAAAAATGTCAGGATATAATATTATAAAAGAAGTAAAAAGCAATCCAGAAACTTATGGTGATTTCAATTTTTTGATATTATCAAGTAGAATTGAGCAAAAGGATATAAATAAAGGGTTGAAATTTGGAGCTGCTGATTATTTAAAAAAACCTTTTGATGACGAAGAACTCATATTAAGAGTTAATTTACTAGTAAGTAGAGATAGAGAAATACAAATAGATAGAAAGAAGTATAAAGAAATGTTATTTGATTTTAAAGACAAAAAAGCATATTATAATTATGAAGTATATCAATTAACAAATAAAGAGAATAAATTATTAAAATGCTTAGTTTTAAATGCAGGAATAATAGTATTAAAAGAAAAACTTTTTTATGAGGTTTGGGGAGAGATGCATATATATGGGAATAAATCATTAGAAGTGTGTATATCAAGATTAAGATCAAAAATTCCATATTTGAAGGATAATTTAATAAATTTGAAAGGAATAGGATATAAATTATCTGAATAATTATATTATTCTACTTTTTTGGCAAATATAAAGTTTACAATATTAAAAGGTTTTATTTTTTCTTGATAAAAAAATAAACAAGAAAATCAAGGCCAAGTCATTTCAAAAAGGAATAAAATTTAGATTTAGAAACTAAAAAAAATATAAGCAAAGGCTTTAAATTCTAATCGCAAAATTATAGTTATATTATATGGAAATTAATTAGGAAATAAAAGAGTGACTTTAAATATATTATTAAAAAATGATATTAGAATATATAGAATTAAATAATAAAGATTAAAAAAGAAATAAGAGGGAGGTAAAATGAATAAACATAGTTTAAAAGTATTAGAATTTGATAAAATAAAAGAGATAATATCAAGAAATGTATATATTGAAAAAACAGCAGAAAAGTTAATGGATTTAAATCCAAGTATAGATTATAATTATATAAAAATCGAATTTGAAATATTACAAGAATTTATAGAAATGTCAAAATTTGATGTAAGATTGGAATTATCAGGAATAAAAGAAATGTCTGAATATTTAGAGGAAATAAATTTAATAGGTACTTTTTTGAGTCCCGATAGATTATATGATACAAAAGAAAACTTAAAAATATTTAGAAAATCTCAAAATAAATTTGAAGAACTAAAAAGTAAATATAAAAAGTTAAATACTAGATTTGAAAGTGTACAGACGTATAAAGATATAGAAGAATTAATAGAAAATACAATAAATGAAGAGAGAGAAATAAAAGATACAGCAACATTAGAATTGAAAAAAATTAGAAGAAATAAAATATTGATAAATCAAAGTATTCAGAAAAAATTTGATGATATAATGGCAAAGACGAGCAATGCAAAAATGATTCAAGAAAAGATAGTAACAATAAGAGATGGAAGGAAAGTTTTGCCAATAAAGGCAGATTTTAAAGGACAATTTAAAGGAATAGAACACGATAGATCGAGTAGTGGAGTAACAATATTTATAGAACCGTTATCGGTAGTTTCTTTGAATAATAAAATTAGAGAACTAGAAGCAAGAGAAAGAGAAGAAATAAGAAAAATATTATTAAGAATGAGTGATGTAATAAGAAATAATTTAGAAGGAATATTAAATATTAATGAAAATATTTTAGAATTAGATTTTATGAATGCGAAAATGATATATGCGGTAAATAATAAATGTATTGTTCCTAAATTAAGTAGGAAAAAATATTTTAAATTGGTAGAAGCAAAACATCCATTGATATCAGAAGAGGAAGTAGTGCCGTTATCTTTTGAAATTGGATCTAATTATGATGCTATGTTAATAACCGGTCCAAATACAGGAGGAAAAACAGTAAGTTTAAAAACAGCTGGATTATTAACAGCTATGACTCAATCAATAATTCCAATTCCTGCTAATGAAAATACGGAAATGGGAGTATTCTCTGGAATTTTTGCAGATATTGGAGATGAACAAAGTATTGAACAAAGTTTAAGTTCTTTTTCAAGCCATTTAACTAATATAAATAGAATAGTCAATGAAATAGATAAAGATAGTTTGGTATTGTTAGATGAACTAGGTTCTGGAACAGATCCAATTGAAGGAGCTGCTTTTGCAATGGCAGTAATAGATTATTTAAGAGAGAAAAAATCTAAATCAATAATTACAACACATTATAGTGAAGTAAAAGCATATAGTTATAATGAAGAAGGAATACAAAGTGCATCAATGGAATTTGATGTAGAAACATTGAGTCCAACATATAGATTGTTAGTAGGAATACCAGGAAAAAGTAATGCACTAACGATAGCAAGAAAGCTAGGGATGTCGCCTAAAATAATAGATAGAGCGGAAAGTTATATAAGTGAAGAAGATAAAAAAGTAGAAGATATGATAAAAAATATTCAAGATAAAAGTGACGAAATAGATAAAGATAAATTAAGAGTAAGAGAAATGGAAGAAGAAATCAAAGTAATCAAAAAAGATTATCAATTAAGAATGCAAAATTTGGAAGAAGAAAAAGAAGCAATAATATCAAAAGCGTATGAAGAAGCCGAAGATATAGTTAAAAATATGCAAAATAAAGCAAAAGCTTTGGTGGATAAAATACAAAAAGAAGACTTTAAGAAAAGTGAAGCAAAGGAAACTCAAAAAAGTTTGAATATGCTTCAAAGGGCAATTACAGAAGAAAAAGTAGGAAAAGTAAAAGATAAAAAGAAAAAAAGAGTGAAAATGGATATCAAAAAAGGGGATAAAGTATTTATAAAAAGTTTGAATGGAAAAGCAGATGTATTAAAAGTACATGAAAATAGAGGAGAAATACAAGTACAGGCAGGAATATTGAAATTAATGGTAGATATATCAGAAGTTCAAAAGATAGAAGAAGAAAAATCAAAAAAGAGTTATGTAACTCATGCTATTAAGAATAGAAAAAAAGTAAAAAGTGAAATTGATTTAAGAGGAATGAATACAGAAGAAGCGATATATGAAATAGATTTATATTTAGATAATGCAGTTTTGAGTGGATATAAAGATGTATATTTGATTCATGGTAAAGGAACTGGAGTATTGAGAAAAAACATTCAAAAATATTTGAAAGAAAATAGATATGTTGATTCATTTAGAATAGGAAATAATAATGAAGGTGGTTTAGGAGCGACAGTTGTAACTTTGAAAGGATAGAATTTAGCATAAAAAAATTCAAAAAAGTACCATATTAAGAAAATTATTTTTATACAAAATTTATTGAATTTTCTATATTTTTACATCAAAAAAGAGAGTTTAAATTAAACTCTCTTTTTTGATTATCTATGATATATAGTATTTAATTTTTTTAAATCTTTTTTGATTTTATCAGTAATCACACCATCTTGATATCTCCATTGCCAGTTTCCAGAGGCTTTTCCAGGAGTATTTATTCTACCCTCGCTACCTAATCGTAAAAAATCTTGAAGCGGAGCAATTGCCATAACAGCTGTAGAAGACCATGCTGCTCTTATGAAATTCCAACAAACATCTTCACTATTATAATTAAAGTATTCATCAACATAATCAGTATCTTCTTTTTTGGCTTTATCATACCAACCTTTAACAGTATCATTATCATGAGTACCTGTATAAACTACACAGTTTTGTACATAGTTATGAGGTAAATAATCATTTTCTTCACCAGAGTCGAAAGCAAATTGTAATATTTTCATACCCGGAAATTCACAATAATCTCTTAATTCTTTAACATCAGGAGTCATAAGACCTAAATCTTCAGCGATGATAGGCAAATCTCCTAATTTAGATTTTATTGCATCAAATAATTCTTTTCCTGGAGCATTAACCCATTTTCCATTGATAGCAGTTGTTTCATCAGCAGGAATTTCCCAATAGGCTGCAAAACCTCTAAAATGATCAATTCTAATAATATCTGATGTTTTCAAATTAGCTTTAATTCTATCAACCCACCAAGAAAAATTAGTTTCTCTTAATTTATCCCAATTATACAAAGGATTTCCCCATAATTGACCAGTTTCACTAAAATAATCAGGTGGAACTCCAGCGACACAAGTTGGATTTCTATCTTTATCAAATAAGAAAAGCTCTGGATTAGACCAAGCATCAGCACTATCAAAAGCCACAAATATTGGAATATCTCCAATTATTTTTATATAATTATCATTTGCATAATCTTTTAATTCTTTCCATTGCTTGAAAAAAGTATATTGAATAAACTTTTGAAAATCAATAGTATCTTTTAATTTTTCTTTATAATCAGAAATTGCTTTGTGTTCTCTTGTTTTGATATCATTATCCCATTTGCTCCAAGGGTTGCCTCCAAAATGTTCTTTTAGAGCCATAAAAAGACTATAATCGTCTAACCATTCTTGGTTATGAAGAGAAAAAGTATTTAATTTTTCTTTATCTAAATTATTGCCATTATTATTAAAGTTAACAAAAGCTTTTTTCAATAATGGAGTTTTAAAGTTAATAATTTGCCCATAATCAATAGAATCTGGATTGAAAGGTGTATCAAGTTTCAAATCTTCATCAGATAATAATTTGTTTTCAACTAATTTTTCTAAATCAATCAAAAGAGGATTTCCAGCAAATGCTGAAAAACATTGATACGGAGAATCTCCATATCCTGTTGGTCCTAATGGATAAGTTTGCCATAAAGTTTGATTTGTCTCGATTAAAAAATCAACAAATTTGTATGCTTCTTTTCCAATAGTACCAATACCAAATTTTCCAGGTAAAGAAGTTGGATGGAGCAAAATGCCACTACTTCTATCAAAGTTCATAAAAATTACCTCCTAATAATTATTTTTTTGCCAATACAAACGATTGCATTACAAGTATATCATATTATTTTGGTTTTGTCATTAAAAAAAGTTTTTAATTTTTGAAGTGAAATAAATTAGTATTTTAAAATAAATTTAGTAATTTTTTTCTTTTCATACTCTTATTTTTTTGATAAGGATATTTAAGAAATTTGAAAATAAAAGTATAAAAATAATTAAGAGACATCCTTGTAAAATGTAATATTTTGCGCTATAATAATAAAAGGTATATGAGTTAAAAATGAATCTAGAAATAGGAGGACAAAATGAAAATGAAAACTCAAAAAAGAGAAATGACAGGGAAAGAAGAAATAGTGAATTCAATAACTCATGGAATAGGAATTTTATTAGCGATATCAGCTTTAATATTATTGATAACTTTTGGAGTTATAAATAATAAAGGCAGTTGGTATATTGTTGGAACGATAATTTATGGAATAACATTAATAGGGCTTTATACAGCGTCAACAATATTGCATGCATTACCAAAAGGAAAGGCAAAAGAAGTTTTTAAAATATTAGATCATTCATCAATATATTTATTAATAGCAGGAACATATACTCCTTTTACCTTAACAGTATTAAGAGGAAAAATAGGATGGACCATTTTTGGAATAGTTTGGATTTTAGCTATATCAGGAATAGTTTTTAAATCATTGTTTATAGGAAAATTTAATTTTTTATCAACAATAATGTATATAGGAATGGGATGGATAATAATATTTGCAATAAAACCACTGATTAATTCATTGAGTACTGTGGGTCTTGTATTTTTAGTCTTAGGAGGATTATCATATTCTTTTGGAACTATATTTTATTTGAAAGATAAAATGAAGTATAGTCATGCAATATGGCATTTGTTTGTATTAGCGG
>Ga0307991_1000401_pt1 | contig 31407 bp, 29 predicted proteins | sample EllFjometagen131_FD_203146 | JGI IMG/M metagenome (GOLD analysis project Ga0307991, IMG submission 203146) | Marine microbial communities from Ellis Fjord, Antarctic Ocean - #131 | ecosystem: Environmental > Aquatic > Marine > Unclassified | place: Southern Ocean | collected 2014-10-08 | reverse complement strand
ACTGTCAGACGTCAAATTGGCTCCTCGGGTAGGACTCGAACCTACAACCTATTGGTTAACAGCCAACCGCTCTACCATTGAGCTACCGAGGAACAAAGACTATATTTTTATTTCTTTTTCTAAATCCAACCTGCGAGCGGAACAAGAAGGAAGGTTTACCATTTCACGATACAATATAACGCCTCCAATTATAAGAAAAAACCCCCCAATTGTCAATTTTTACTTTAAAAATATTTGAGATTCTTCGTCGGCCTTCGGCCTCCTTAGAATGACAAAAAGTATACAATAAAGTAACATCACACGAACAGTCTTTCGAAGAAAGCTCCACCACAAAAGCCGTGCTTCCAAGCCGGGATAGGAACTTCGTTCCAATCCCGGCTTGTTTCCCGTAAAGCATACAACAAAATAACACCACCCGCGTTATGTGTTATTGACTATTATTTTTTAGCAACGTATAATAAATCATAATCAATAGTAGAGATGTATCATTTTTGTGGTTTATAATGGATATAACATATGGCGAATAAAAACGTATACATAATAGGCGGTTCCAACGGTTCCGGGAAAACGACTTTTGCCAAAACTTTTCTTCCGGATTATGCTAAATGTGACCGTTTTATCAATGCGGATCTGATAGCATCAGGATTATCGCCTTTCTCCCCGGAACAAGCAGCAATAAAATCAGGAAAGATCGTCCTAGAACAAATCAAAGAATATATAAAAACCGGCGTTGATTTCGGTTTCGAAACAACCATGTCAGGGGTAACCTATCTGAAATACTTTAAAATGCTCAAAGAAAAAAATTATAAAATACACATTTTCTTCTTATGGATACCAAGTTCACAACTTGCAATTGCCAGAGTAAAAGATCGTGTATCACAAGGCGGGCACAATGTTCCTCTTAAAGATATTAAAAGAAGATTTGAACGATGTACGAGAAAATTTTTTAAAGAATATCGTCCATTAGCAAATAAATGGATACTGTTCAATAACGAAGGCATAAAACCGCAAATCATCGCGAAAAAACAAAACGCTCATATTGACATTATTGATCAATCCTTGTTTGAGAAAATCACTGAAAATTTTGGAGTTGAATTATGAAAACGAAAAGATTATCTATTCTAGATAAGGCTGAAATTGCCATGAAACAAGCAATAAAAAAAGTCGTGGCACAACATAAAAAGGACGGCCGTCCGCTCTCAGTATGGAAAGACGGAAAAGTCAAAAAAGTCAAAGCATAATATCACCATCCCAGCCCTTTCGAAGAAAGCTGGCGAAGAGCCGGGGATCGGGTTCCGGGGCACGAAAAAAGAACGAGATCCTTCACTTCGTTCAGGATGACGTAGTGTGCTCTTTCGACATACTACATACCACATACTACATACGAATGCGAAGTAGCACTACAACGACATACAAACCTGTATATAGCTCAGTAAATCTGCTATAATATCCCTAATTTGACACACACGAATCCCGGTTCTTTCTACCTACGACATACTACATACGAACGCGGGTTAGCACTGCACAAACACAAAGGAGTGAAACAAATGGACGTATCCAAAGCTATTCGATACAGAAGGTCTATCAGAAAATATAAGGATACCTTTATCGAAAGAAACGATGTAGCAGAGATCCTGGAAGCCGGTCGATGGGCGCCATCGGGCCTTAACAATCAACCCTGGAAATTCAAAGTTATTACAGATCCAAAAATCAAAGAAGAGCTCTCTACCTATACAAAATGTAATGAAATAATTAAAAACGCACCTCTTTGTATTTGTGTATTCCTCGACAATAGCACAACGTATAATAGGGAAAAAGATATTATGGCTATCGGAGCATGCATACAGAACATGCTGTTAAAAAGTGTTGAAAAAGGTCTGGGAAGCTGCTGGCTCGGAGAGATCCTGATAAAAAAAGAAGAGGTGGGTAATTATTTTAAAATATATCCCAACCTTGAGCTAATGGCCGTTATTACTTTTGGATATCCTGATGAAAGTGCTAAAGAAACCAATAGAAAACCACTTAATGAACTAACTCTAAGTTAGATTTTTGTATGGAAAAATATATAATTCACATAGACATGGATGCTTTCTTTGCCTCTATTGAGCAAAGAGATAATCCCGCATTAAAAAATAAACCTGTAATAATCGGATCTGATCCTAAAAACGGGACCGGTCGAGGGGTTGTCTCTACATGTTCTTATGAAGCCCGCAAATTCGGGATACATTCAGCTTTGCCTATTTCCATAGCTTATAGGAAATGTCCGCATGGACATTTTCTGCCTCCGGATATGGGAAAATACTCAAACGTTTCTGAACAGATCTTTTCTATACTGACAGATTTCACTCCAGACATTGAACCGATAAGTATTGATGAAGCGTTTATGGATATTTCCGGAAGTTATCAGTTTTTCGGAACGCCGATAGAAACCTGCAAAAAAGTAAAAGAAAAGATAAAACAAGAACTGAGGCTCACTTCTTCTATCGGTTTGGCACCAAATAAAATGATCGCAAAAATAGCTTCCGATATCGAAAAACCAAATGGTTTAACGATTGTATCCGAAAAAGACCTTATCCCCTTTCTTCACGGTCTGCCTGTCAATAAATTATGGGGCATAGGGGAGAAAACCGCTAAAGAACTTAAATCTGCCGGCATTTATACCGTAGGAGATATCGCTAAATCGGATATGAACTATATGAGCTCGCATTTCGGAAAGAACGGTATACATCTATGGAACCTATCAAATGGAATAGATCCACGGAAAGTTAAAATTTCAAACACCGTTAGTTCTATAAGTAATGAATATACTTTCGAAAAAGATACCAATTTAAAAGAAGACATTCTAGATACTTTAATGTATTTAAGCGAAAAAGTGGCCAGACGTCTCAGGAAATCAGGCCTCAGAGGGAAAACAGTAACTTTAAAAATAAGATTTTCAGACTTTTCCACATTTACACGGTCTATCAGTGTAAACAAACATATCTCTTTTTCTGACGAACTCTACAATATAAGCGTTAAAAAACTTTCAGAATTCAATGCTAATAAAAAGCCTATACGTTTACTGGGGATAAAAGTCTCAAACTTTGAAGATAATGCATATAACTGCGATCTATTCACCGAAAAGAACAATAAAGAAACAAAGAAAGAAAACTTAAATCTCGCCATTGACCGTATCCAGGATAAATACGGAGAAGGAACCGTTGGAAGAAGAAACGTTTGTTAGGGTATAGGGTATAACGTTTAGGGTTTAGTATTTCTATACCATACCCCCTATGACCAAGGTAAGGTTTTTCTGTCCAGAGATCATATCAAATTAACATCACCCTTTCAGTCTTTCGAAGAAAGCTCCACCACAAAGCCACACAAACACGACACCATCACAAAAATCCGAAAGCCGTGCTTCCAAGCCGGGATAGGAACTTTGTTCCAATCCCGGCTTGTTTCTCGTAAAGCATACAACAAAATAACATCACCCATCCAGCCTTTCAAAGAAAGCTCCACCACAAAACCACACATAGCACGAGCTAACCCCTAACACCTAAAACCTAACCCCTTGCTCCTACAAGCACAACACTACATACTACCTACCACATACAACATACGGGCCTGTACATAGCACTAAGAATAGCACATCTGCTCGGCTATCATATCTGATCTGGATCTGCCGACAAGATTCTCGGCTATCTTTAATCCAAAATCAAAAGCAATCCCGGCGCCACAAGCAGTAATAAGATTACCGTCTTGAATAATTTTTTCTTTTGATCTTTTAACACTAGCCGGAAAGTTTTTTTCTAATCCGGGAAAACAAGTAGCACTCTTCCCTTCCAAAACACCTAAAGGTACCAGAACAAGAGCCGGAGACGCACATATAGCAGCCACTATTTTACCCGCAGCAAATAACTTTATTATCAAACTCTTTAAATCAACGGAATTTACAAGATTTTCAGCTCCCGGCATACCACCGGGCAAAATTATAACATCCGGATCGCCAAGATAATTTTCGAAAACCACGTCAGTTTTTATAGACAAACCGTGTGAACCTTTTATCGTTTCATCTCCTAATCCGGCAACCGTAACTTCTACTCCTACCCTTCTTAGAATGTCTATAGGGATAACAGCTTCCGTTTCTTCAAAACCTTCCGCTAAAACTATTAATGCTTTTTTTCCCATAATTCTCTCCTTGTTGAGACGTATTGGGCACGGCACGCCGTGCCCCTACGAATTTTATTTATTCGATTCCCGCTAAGAACACGCGGGAATGACATTTTTTCTAACTCCCAAGCCGGGATTGTTTCTCCGGAAAGCTTTACCCCAATCCCGGCTTGTTCTTCCTACGTATTGGGCGAACACATGGGTTCGCCCCTACTTATTTAAAAAATTCAACAGATAATCGAATAGCTTTTTCGAAGCTTTCGTTAAATCCGGTCTCTTTATCCTTGTATGGATATTCCCATAAAGGTTTTTCTTCCGGAATATCGCTGACAATAGCGATCCCTGCGGCACTTATAGAAGAAACGACGGCAGCTTGATAAACAGTAGACATCTCCATTTCAATACCAACAAATCCTTTTTCTTTGATAATTGAAATGTTCTTCTGGGTTTCCGCCAAAAGTGAACCGATGGTAAATACTTTTCCTTTTTTTACTATACCTTTACCAGCATGCTTATTAAAATATCTGTGTACTTCTTCAATATAATCAGGATCACCTTCTATTATATTTTCTCGAGCAGTCAATGGTTCAAAACTAAAATCTTTACGGTAATATCGGCTAAATCCTTCACCATCCGCGGCACCATCACATATAAGTATATCACCTATCTCAATCTCTTTTAGCCCTCCACAAGTTCCCAAAAAGATAAGATTCTTTACTTCTGCTTTACCCATAAGAAGTATAGCATCTCCCGCTAAACGATCCCCAATACCGCAATGAACAATAGCAAGTTCATCATTATTTACCGTAGAAAAATATCCCGAATACATCGTTCCACTGAACATCCCGGATGCATCGCAATATTTCTTGAACCTTTTTAGCGGTATAAAAGGAGTTAATATAACATTTTTGGGAAAATTTTCACATTCTATCCCAAAACAATATTTAAACAGTTTTTTCTTATCCATATTTTTGTTCCATTTTCAAGTGGCATGTGACAGGTAATAAGTATCACGTATTGAGATTCTTCACTCACTTCGTTCGTTCAGAATGACGGTGTTGTTGTGTCCTCCCGGAATCTTCTTCACATAGCACTTTCTACATACTACATACCATATACTGCATACTGCTCTTTCTACATACCACATACCACATACTGCTCTTTCTACATACTACATACCACATACAACATACGGTGTTATTGTCCCCCCGATAACCGATCACCGATTACCGATCACTGCTCCCCGCGCTCTCTCCTGCACTCTTCACATTCCATCCTCAAAAGTGGATTATCCGTTCCACAATATGGGCAGACCCAAAACCCTTCCGGTGGGTTTTTGATCCTGTCCCGCATCTTAAGATGCGGTATTATCTTTTTCTTTGTTACTAAAAATATTAATCCTGATATTGATATCACCACCAACGGCATCAAAAATAAAGGAACAGTGACAGCCGGCCTGACATCTTCTAATTCAATGTCGTAAAGACTGAGCCTCCTACGAACAAGCTGCTCTGAAGGTTCATAATTTTCAATGCCGAACATATTTAAACCCTTTATAATAGGTGCTGATATTACATATACTCCGTCATGCAATGCTTTAAGCTTATTAAGATAACTTCTGTAATATCGTGCCGCCATATTGTAATTTCCAGATTCTTCATATAGAACTGCAAGAAGAAAATCTGTCCCGTAATATTCCGGCCAAATGTTACGAGCCATTTTTAGCTTTTTCTCGGCTTTTTTAAAATCGTTTTCGGAAAATGCATAAAAAGCGTCAGTGTAAAGTTCGGAAAACTTTTTAACATCTTTTTCCAGTTCATTTTTACCTGGAATACTTGAAATGAAATTTTGGTTTAACAGAAATCTTTTGTAAGAAAAAAATTTCTCATCTTGTGAATGAGAAAGACTGCATACATTTAAAACGATTACAAAAAATACAAAACTAAAGAAATACTTTCTCACTATTTCTTTAGTTTTGATCGTCATATTCAGGAAAGCGTTTCTTGAAAGAAACCCCATAAGAATTAATCCGACTGCTTCTTTTTGCTTTTATTGATAAGGTTCAGTATCTTTTCGATTTCGAAAGGTTTGTATATTATATCAGTGGCTTTTTCTTCAATAGCTTTATGCGCAAGATCGTCCATCGGAAAACCTGTCATCATTACAACCTTAGATTCGGGACTTATCTTTTTTATCTCTTTTAATGTTTCAACCCCATTCATTTCCGGCATACTTATATCTAAAAAAACTATATCGAATTTACTTTTCTGAATCATTCCCACGGCATTTTTACCGCTATAGCAACTATCCGACATATAGTTGTTCGATTTCAAAATATCGCAAAGAACGTCTGCAAAATCTTTATTATCATCAACCACTAATATTTTCATGCTATTCATATTTCTATCCCCATTATGTTTTTTTACATTAATACTATGTAAATTCTACTTTAACTCTTGCGATTTGTCGATATTTTTGTTAAAAAATATCCTTTTCCCCGCCTGAAGCAACCTTAACTGCGGTTTCAACAGTCCCTTCGCTTATTTTATATGCCGCACCCGCAAATCCTTTCACCCCGCTTACAGGAAGACCGAATATATGCGTCAGTTTGTTATGTCTTTTGATCTCCGTAACTACGGTTTTGATCAAAGAGTAAAGATCTTCGACATTTTTGTATTTTTTATCAAAATTTATCTCTATTTCATGAACCTGAGGATGATCACTTTTAGAATAATTTCCATAATAAACCTTACCGGCTTTTAAGCGCAGCTCTTCGGCAAAAATCGTCCTTTTCGCATGAATTTTTTCCTCTTGTACTTCCGTTGTCAAAGCTCTCTTTTTAAAACATTTTAGTGATTGTATCTTTAGATCGCCATTTTTATTTTTCATAAGTTCCAGCTCTGAAAGATAAATATACAGTTCATCAAAATATACTTTTCCCTTAATAAGCCGACCTACATCCATCTTAAGATAAATTTCCGGAAAGTACGCCAATTTTTCCTTCCCGTGTGATCCCGGACCAAAAATATGTAGATCATTAAGCTTAACGCTCTTGTTTAGAACATCCACTCTTACCGAAGAAATCTCCGCTTCTACACCCAGAACATTCGCAATAACTCCTTCCAATATAACCTCAATAACTACATTTTTGGTAACCATTAAAACAAATGAAAACAATATTATCAGTATGAAAATTCTGACCTTCTTCAACATGTATCCGTCCTCTTCATTATAATTTTGCGAATTTAATTTTATATGACTTATATTATACGTTAACAAAATTGAACATACCAACAATTATCTTGGTTTTATTATCTCTTAACTCTTTAAAAACTGGAAGCTTGTAAAAACATATGCTATACTCCTATTCGAAAACAATAAAACCAGAACACGATAATATTAATGAAAAAGACAATCCATATTGACTTAAAATTGTTAGAAAAGATCAAATTAGAGCCGGAACTGGCTATCACTCTATTTGCCTCGCTTGTATTTTTCGGCGTATTTTTCGGAATATCGGTAGTTAGATACAATACCTTCCAATACCATGACTGGGACTTTTCAATATATGCAAATTCAATGTGGAACATTATTCATGGCAAGGCATTTATCACAATATACGATAAACCTTTTCTGGGCAACCATTTTACTCCCATTGCATTCTTGATCGCTCCTATTTATTTCATTACCAGGTGTCCACTAACCCTTATATTTCTAAAAACACTATCACTTTCACTGGTCACAATTCCAATCTATTACACCGCCAAACGTAAATTTGCAAAAAAAACATCTATTTATTTTGCATTACTATACCTTTTTTACCCCGCCCTCTTGTTTGTAACATTATATGAGTTCCATTTTGAAGATTTTGCACCGTTATTCCTGGGATCTGCTTTCTTTTTTCTTATCGCCGGAAAACTGGCACCTTTTATTATATTTTCATTTCTTGCGATGCTTTGCAAAGAAAACATACCTCTTATTACAGGTTTTATGGGAATGTCAGCGCTGCTATTTCGTCCCAACAGAAGGAAAATGGGCCTGATCGTACTTATTGTTTCCGTATTATATTTTTTACTCGTTACTCTTCGGATCCAACCAATGTTCACTCCGGGAAGCGGGATCGGATATGCACATCATTACAGCGAATACGGCAAAGATTTTTTTAGTGTTTTTAAGTTTTTTCTTTTTCATCCAATAACCATTGCTAAAACATTGTTTTCTAATGCTGTAAAAATAAAATTTTTTAAGGACCTCTTTAATCCTTTACTCTTTATTCCACTGTTAAGCCCGGATATCCTTATCATCGCATTTCCCATTATACTAAAAAACCTGCTGTCCAAAATCCCGACGGCCCATACCATTTACTGGCACTATACTTCAACAATTATTCCATTTTTAATATTTTCTACTATTTTTTCATTTAAACGTTTCTCGAAATTTATTCTGATAAGAAAGCATATAAACGTTCTTCTTATCTTTCTAATTCTGACTGAAATCGCTCTTAGTTATAAAATCTATAATGAGAATAACCAAAGTAAATATTTCGTAAAACTAAGAACTCGCTTAACCTCCAATAACAGCGCAAAACAAGAAGCAATTGAATTGATCCCTAAAGACGCTTCCTGCATTGCAACCTTCGACTTCCTTCCGAAACTCAGCCAGCGAAAAGAGATCTATACGTTTTACATGTTATGGAAACGTGGAAAAAAGTATGATTCAATCCCGGATACAGATTATGCCATAATAGACTTTAATGATTATTTTGTTGAAAAAGATTTTCACTTTGTTCCGAGCAAAATATCTGAAATTTTTTCAGAGTATACTGCGAAGAGCAATAACTGGCATACTTTGTATGCAAAAAATGACACCATCGTCTTATCAAAAAATCCTGGCGAAAAAGATCCATTAATTGAAGTTATGGATTTTTCAGATTTTGCGAATAAATCACCACGCTTGATAGTTGACGATTCTTTAGAATTGCTGGATCTTTCCGCAAAAAAGATTCCCGATTCAAATATTGTCCATCTGGTTTTTTACTGGCATACTAACTCTCCCGGAGCTGTATATCGCATATTTTTCTCTGTATCAAAAGGGATCTCCGGCAAAGTTCTGGCTATCCATTCTCCTGGATATAGATATTTCTTGCCTGATCTTAATCCTGATAAAGTTTTAAAGGAAAACTATTGGCTCATTATACCCGAGGACAAAGATAATCATTCTAACTATACCCTTTCTATGGGATTTGCTGATATAATGCAGCTAAGAAAAGTGAAAATAGAAGCTTTAAAAAACGTTAGATATGATAAAAACGGGAGAATATTAATAGATATAACGGAATAACAACCAAGGAGATCCAAATGTCAAAACTACTTTTAGTAATAAAAAGCATGCGGCTTCGTCAATGGGTTAAAAATATGTTTATTTTTATGCCGTTCATTTTCGGAGGCAAAATCTTTAATGCCAACAGCTTTTTGTTTTCTGTTTTTGCTTTCATCGTTTTCTGTCTAGCTTCCAGCGGCATTTATCTTCTAAATGACATTAAGGATATAGCAACTGATAGATTCCATCCCGGAAAAAAGAATCGTCCAATCGCTTCCGGAAGGCTGAATACAAAAACCGCTTTTATTTCATCAGTGTTCTTTATTGTATTATCACTATCTTGTGCTTTTGCTATTAACCGCACCTTAATGATCATAACCCTCATCTATATAGTAGCGCATATCATTTACAACTACTGGCTAAAACAAAAGGTCATCATTGATATTATGATCATCGCACTGGGGTTTGAACTAAGGATCCTGGCAGGATGTGCTGTGACAAGCATCGTCCCTTCTATATGGCTTCAGTTATGTGTTTTCTTACTTGCTCTTTTTCTGGGTTTCTTAAAACGTAAAAATGAAAAAATATCACTTGATATCGACGCTGAAAAACACAGAAATGTACTTTCCGATTATAACTTGGGACTACTCGATCAATTGATAACGATTTCGGCAACCTTGTGTATCGTCTTTTACGGATTCTATTCAGTATCTGCCGATCTAACAAAAAGATTGGGGAACAATTATATGGCCTACACTATCCCGTTTGTTATATACGGAATATTCAGATATCTTTTTGTTGTTACAAAAAATTCTTCGGGTGGCGATCCGGGAGAAATACTTATTACTGATACCCCGCTGATAATAACTATACTAATGTGGATAAGTGTTTCTATTTTATTGATATATAACCACTTTTGATGTTTTTTATGTTTAAAATAACATTATTAAAAATTATCGATCTAATAATCGGCAGTTTATTGAGTTTCATTCTTCCGCTATTTGTCAGATACAAACCAATAGAGATCAGCTCAGTTAAAAAGATTTTATTCATCCGACCGGGTGGCATTGGCGACTTCATTCTCTTAATTCCTGTTATACAAAAATTCCAAAAACATTTCCCGGAAGCTGCAATAGATGTTCTCTGCGAAAAAAGAAACCATGAAGTTTCATCTTTTCTTAATAATGTCCATACAATATATATTTACGACAAGGGATTCGATCTTATAAAATGTATAAAAAATAATTATGATGTCATTATAGACACTGAACAATGGCACCGTTTATCCGCCGTAACATCGTTTCTATCGAATGCGCCGGTTAGAATTGGGTTTAACACAAATTCCAGAAAACGCCTTCTTACACACAAAATTCCATACAGCCATGAAGAATATGAAATTCAAAGTTTTCTGCATTTGTTGAACCCATTGAAAATGCCATCGGAGTTTTCTGCTGTTTCTTCTCCATTTATTCATTTAAAAAATGATCTTTCAAAAATAAAATTCGAAAATGAAAACCAGACCATAGCCATTGCACCGGGGGCATCTGTTCCAGAACGCATATGGAATATTTCCAAATATGCTGAAATAGCCGGCAGATTAATAAGAAACGGTTATATCGTTATTCTTCTGGGAGGAAATAATGATAAAAAGCTCACAAAACAAATTAATGAATATGAACCGGCATGTATAGATCTCGCCGGGAAAACAAACCTTACGGAAACTTCTATATATCTTAAAAAAAGCAGGGTTCTTTTATCCCCGGATTCAGGGATCATGCATCTGGCTTACGCCCTTAATGTCCCAACAATATCCCTTTTTGGAGCAGGCATAGAAAAAAAATGGGCGCCAAAGGGCGAGAACCATAAAGCGATCAATAAACATCTATCCTGCAGTCCCTGCACACGTTTCGGCTATACAAAACATTGCAGGAATAGAACAGAATGTCTTAAAGAAATCTCTACAAGCGATGTTTTTGAAGCTTTCGAGGCTATCCTTCACCAAACGCTTTCCGATTAAATTACGGGAATTTCTTGCCGCCTGTCTGAATGGTTATAAAAGAAGAAAACACTTTGTAAAGCACCACTATGATAAGAAAATTAAATCCTATATGGATCCCAAGTATAGGCCGCCCTATTATCGGAAAAATAAAAAAAGTTAACGCTTCATAATCAGGCAGAGAGAAAAAAGATTTAAAATTTTTGCTGAAAAAAACGCCCCTGTAATTTAATACTTTCCGAACAAAGATATTTTCCTTTAACCCGGATATATGCGCTGACGCTTCTTCTTTTTTTTCTAAAACCATGTTTACAATATATGTAATGTAATATTCGCAAAAATGCAGACATATCATACCAATTATTACAGGCGCTAACAACACACCTTGGCCACAAGCCAAAGCCATAAGTATTAAGATATCCCCTATCATATCAGAAATATGATCAAAATACCGACCGGATAAAGACTCTATTTTTTTAAGTCTTGCCACGGGGCCATCTATACAATCCGCCAAATATGCCAGCTGAAACATAACAGCGCCCATAACTAAGGAAGGATAATCCCCTCTAACAAAAAACAATATTGAAAAAAATCGTGAAACTACCGAAAATGTGGTGATATTATTTGGGCTTATTTCTGTGTAATTGGCTAGAAAAAGTATTATCCTTCTAGCCAAAGGCAGAACAAAAAAAGCTGCCCACCATGATTTTAATATCAGCACTTCTTCGACCTGATCTAAATTAAAATTATATATTTTTTTCATAATAAGACCTATTTTATCTTTAAAACTTTTACTAAAGTTAAAAACTCACCTTTCTTAATATATCCGAAAACAAGCAATAAAGCAAAATAAGAAATCACCCCAAATGAAATAGTTATGCATAGATTAATGTCTTTAAAAATAAATACCGGAATGGCAAATATTATTGATGCAAGCAATGGCTTCAAGATCAATCGAATAAGATGTATTTCAATAATTTTTTTCGCATTCCAATAAAAAAATATGAAAGTAATGACCTCTGCCAAAACTGTTGCAATTGCCGCACCGGCTATCCCCATAATCGGTATCAAAACAAAATTCAGGACAATATTAGTTAATACTCCTACAATTGATATATACATATATTTCTTCTGGTTATTCATAGCGATCTGAAGTTGTGGAAACACAAAATTTATCCCCATAATCACAAATGCCCAAATCAATACCTGAAAGGCGGCAACACCTTTCATATAAGCAGGTCCGAAAATAAGAGGTACTATTTTAAAAGCTAAAATTACGCCGCCAACACCAATCGGAATAGCGATCATTATTAATAACTTTTCTGAAAGATATACAAGCTCATTAAGTTTTTCTTTAGATTCTACAGCAAACCTTGAAAGTGCCGGAAAGATCGATGCAATGCCCAGGGCTCTCATACCGATTAAAAATAATACAATTCGATAAACCGCCACATAAAGCCCAACATCTTTCTCGCCCATCAGAAACCCTATCATAATAGCATCAAATTTTAGATAGATTTTTGTCATTATTCCGGCAACTAGAATTGGATAAGCTTTTATTATCAGGATCTTCCATTTATCATAATCAAAGGAAAATTTTAATGTACCCCATTTTTTCACATAAATGATCACAAGTAAAAAAATGGCGAAAAAGACGGCAGCGTTTCGGACCGCAGGCACAAGCAAAACGCTTGAAGAAGATCTTATAAATATAACCGAAAAAGTCAAAAATGCTAATGCTTTCAAAATACGGCTGTACGCAACAAATTTCATGCGTTCAATCCCTATAAAAAACCATTCCAAAGACATAAAGGAAAAAAGTATGGCAATTCCGTTCAAAATGATAAGAAGTTTTATGTCTAATGGTTTTGGGATTATAGACGCAACAATGGCTAACGCAATAAAAGAAATAATAGATCCTGCGAAACGCAGAGAAATAAGATTGTTTGTATAGTCTTTGACCATTTCGGGATTCCCGGCGTTGATCCTGGCAATGTCCCTCGTCCCGATCTTATTTAATCCAAAAGCACTGATCAAACTGAATATAACATAAAATGCTATGCTAAATTCATATTTTCCGAAATTCTCTACACCTAGCACGCGAGCAAAGTATATAGTAAGCAAAAAGTATAGAAACCCGGTAACGATCTTAGAGGTTCCAAGCGAGAGGAAGTTTCTGAACAATTGGCGAATAGTTTCTATTTTCATTTTTGAGTTCTCACATCGACAATCTGACCGGTAGCTTTTACGGTACAATATTCAACGATTTTTTCGGCAACTTCATACGGAGAAAGTAAACTTGATTTTTCTTCTTCTCCGAAATTTTTAATTCTCATTGATGAAGCAACTCTTTGAGGGGAAATAACATTTACGTATATTTTATTTTTGATCACTTCGTCCGCCAGAGCCTGACAAAAATTTACTAGGGCCGCCTTAGAAGCCGAGTACGCTGAATATTTCATCCTGCCGCGGGTATATGAACTGGAAGTAACATGCACAACATGCCCTTCCTTCCCTTTTTTAAGAAATGGTATAATGTTTTTGGAAAGAATAAACGCACCCGTTAGATTAGTAGCAATAACACTTTCCCAATCTGACAATTTCATATTTTTAACTTCTGATACCTTCAAAATGCCGGTTACATTGACAAGTATATCAATTTTTTTATTTTTCTTAAATATTGTTTCAAAACATTTTTTTACGGATTTTTCATCTGTAATATCGCATTTCATTAAAGATGTAAGCGAAACCGGAATAGCTTTACATCCATATTTTTCAAGCAAGGTAACTACTTCCCGTCCTATATCACCCGTCCCGCCTGCAACAACAGCAACTTTATTATGAAGAGACCTGTAATCAGAAGATTTTACATCTTCCCGCTGCAGCTGAAAAAGTCTCTCCGCTAAATACAGATCTGTTTGATCTGTCAGTTTTATATTCAATATGGATCCATCTACAATTTTAACCGGCTCACCCATAGCAATTACCAGACCACAGTCATCCGTAAAAGTTATCGATTTATTTTTAAGTGCCCATTTATGTGCTTTTATGATCGTTCCGTATTTAAAGCCTTGCGGTGTTTGACCTCTCCGAAGCTTATCTCTATCCGGCACTTTTTCTATAAACTTTCCTTTTTTCGTTATAATTGTATCCGCAGTTTTAATGACAGTATCTGAAGCACCTGCCTCACGCGCAGCATCCAATGTATCACCGATAATTTTCTTATCCACAAACGGTCTTACTGCATCATGAATTAGAACAAATTTCGTTCCGGAAGAACATGCTTTTAATCCATTATATGATGATTCCTGCCTGGTTTCTCCCCCGGAGACGATCTTAATAACTTTAGTTATTTGAAATTCAGAAACGATTTTATTTAAGTCTGTTATATATTCTTTCGGGCAAACAACAATAATACCGGTAATTACATCGCTATTTTCAAACTGCAGCATTGTATGCGCAATAATAGGTTTTCCACCTATACGTAAAAATTGTTTAGGCGTCACCGTATTCATTCTCACACCAGATCCACCGGCAAGAATAATCGCAATTGTCTTTTCTTTCATAAAAACATCACCTTGTTTCTATTCGAATTCACCTTCAGTCACGGACTTAACTTTTATCACATAAAGGTAAGAAAGCATTTTGTATACAAAAAGCAGGATAAGGAAATATGATCCTACGATAAATCCAAGACGGACATTACCCAGAATAGGGAAAATAAAACAGACTAGCGCTTCAAAATCCGGTGGAGAAAAAAAAGCTTTAAAATGTCTTCTAGCAAAAATGTTTCTGTAATTAACGATTATTTTGCTGATCCGGAAAAATATACCGCCTTTATCTTTATGTAAAATGTTGTCTTCTAAAACCGTTTCGCTTTTTTCTTTCCCGATCCTAAACTTCTCTGTAAGAAAAATACAGTTTGCGACAAATGTTAAATAATGTATGAATAAATACATTGTAATAATGAAAAAAGTAACCGGAGTAAGAAGCATTTTCTGTCCCCAAGCAAGTGCAAGCATATTGATCGTAACGCCTAAAATATCTGTAACATGATCAAAAAATGCACCTGTTGTCGAAATTTTTTCTTTCAACCTGGCAATGCAGCCATCTACACAGTCTAGAACATATGCAAACTCAAACAAAAATGCTGCTACAACTATATATTTGTACTCTCCGGTAAAAAATAAAAGTGCCGAAAGGATACGCATAACAAATGAAATAAATGTTACCGCATTTGGAGAAATTTCAGTATAATTTGCCAGAAAAAGAGAAATTCTTCTGGCAAACGGAAGAATAACTGCAGACGCCCACCAGGTTTTAAGCCGTAATGCCTCCTCAATATCACCTAGTGTAAAATTATTTTTTTTCTTAAAAAAAATCATAGTTATCAAACTAAACAATAAGAGTTAATAATAATATATGCGTATAGCATACAGGATATACGCTTTACAAGCAAGTCTGGGTTAAACAAAAACCCCATCATGCATTATTATTCGATCATCAATAACAATACTCGGTTCTGTAATTACTCCGTCCAGATGGAGTGGAACATCATTCTTACCGCCGTATGTGCAATTATTCCCCACCGCAACATGAACAGTTCCAATAACTTTTTCATCTTCAAGTATATTCCCTATTATCTTAGCTGAAGGGTTCAACCCGATCCCCAATTCTGCAACCAGATACGCATCAGGACCAACTGCGTCAAGACGAGAAATGATCTCTTCGGCTCTTTTTCCTGTAATTCCAATTACCCTTCCATTCTCAACTTTAAATGTAATCGGAGAATCTAAAAGACCTAACCCGGGAAAAGACGCATCAACAAGATAAACACCGTTTGATTCGGAGGGAGCAAAGGAAACCTCTCCTTCCGGCAGGTTACCGAACGAACCGGGGAAATCAAAAGATCCTCCATCTTTCCCGAAAAACTTGCTTTCTCCTATGCGAAAGATCATATCGGTTCCCTTTCTGGACGTAACACGTATCTTTCCGGAGCTCTTAAGTATCGTATACATTTTATTTGATTTTTCTTTTAAATCACCATAATCCACATCTAGGCATCTATTCGCTATGTCCTCTGTAATCGAAGGCATTGTCGCTATCCTGGCACCTTTTAAAGTCGCCATTCTTCTTGCGGCAGTATGAGTAAGCGATTTTTCGGTTATCAATAACTGGACATCATATTTTAGCATCATATCAGAAATGTTTTTCGGAGGTTCACATCCGTGTTCCCTTGTAGGTTCAATAATTATGATCTCAGCATTTTTGCAGCATTTTTTTGCATATTCATAAAATGCTAGCCCTATATCTTTTTTGATAGTATCCGTTACGATCAAACAAGTTTCTTCCCGCTTTAATTTCATAGCCCCTTCAAATACCGCCCTCATAGCGTTCTCTTTTATCATTACTTCTCCTTTGCAACTTATCGGGCGGGCATAAAACCCGCCCCTGCATTAGTTTATACTCCAAACTCGGCTTCAACAGACCTGATAAAAATCGAAATCGTAGGGGCACCCCTTGTGGGTGCCCAACCATTCTTCGGGCGGACACATAGGTCCGCCCCTACCTTTATTTCAAGAACCATACCCCCGCAACAATACATATCAATCCGACAACTTTACTCAATGTTATGCTTTCCCCAAAGATAAGAACACCTAGAACAAATGTTATCAGAGGAAAGCTCCCTGCTATTGGTACAATCCGTGATACTTCCCCTACTTTAAGTCCGTTATAAAAAAAGATCTGCGCTACAAAACTAGCAAGAAATCCGCTTAAAAGAAGAATGGAAACTGTTTTTAAATCAACATTGCGTATTTGATCCCCTTTTAGAAAGAATGCACCAAGGATAACTCCACCTAAAATCACCCCAAAAGATCTATAAAAAAGACCGACTAAAGGATCGATCTTACTTAGCCCTATTTTTTCCAGTATAGGAACTATGCCCCATATAAAAGCCGCACATAACGCATATTCAAAAGCATTCATATCCCCACCCCCTGTTCCGTTTATGGCACGTAGCAAGTAACACGTGGCAAGTCTCCAGCATTCAATTAAAAGTCGTCATCCCGATAAGAACATGCGGGAATGACATTTGTTTTAAGATCCTTCACTTCGTTCAGGATGACAAATCGTTCAGGATGACAAAGACTGTTCTTTCTACATACTACATACCACATACTACATACTGTTTTTTTACATACCACATACTACATACGGCTCTTCCGGCACCCGGTTCCTTCTACATACTACATACTGCATACTGCTTTTTTACAGACTACATACTGTTTTTTTACATACCACATACTACATACGGCTCTTAAATAACTCAACCTAACCCATTTCCACCATTATACTCTAACAAGTGCTATACATAAACGCTAAAAAACGAACATTTTCGACCTCTAGACTTTTTAACTTTTCGACTTTTGAACCTGTGAACTTTTTAACTCTTATGATACTTGCATATCGATTATCTCCGATATATACTTATATATACTTGTTTTCATTTTATCGACATATTCATCCCCTTTTGAGAAAAACCATGCGAATATTAAAAATTGTAAAGTTCTTCGTCTTGTTATTCTTTGTGGCCTTTTTATTGTCCCCTATTACCCTATACTCTCAAGTTCCCCGATCTAAAAAAGAAAAACTGATATTTGCCGGCAATGCCGATTATGCGCCATATTCTTATTTATCCGACAACAAGCCTACGGGATATGCCGTCGACCTTATTAAAGCACTTTCAATAGCAGCCCCATTTCTTGAATCAAAAAGCCTTGAGATCAGGCTTCGCCCCTGGGCCGAATGCATAAAAGAGTTACGATCCGGCAAAATTGACGGACTAATAGGTGCTCCGGTATTCGAACCCCGCGAAACATACCTGGGATACTCTATCCCTATCTACGAAATAAATTTTTATCTTTTTGTTAACTCCGATAATAATGATATAAATTCTATAAGCTCTCTTTACGGAATGACCGTAGGCGTTCAAGAAGAAAGCCTGATAATAAATACGTTATTGCCGCATAAACGCATAAAAATTCTGCAAACACAAACCATTGATTCTGCTTTACAAAAACTTAAAAGCCGCGAAGTCTCCGCGGTAATAGCTGAAAAAAATATTGCATCGTATTACATCCAAAAAAATAGAATAGAAAATATTAAAATGATCGGAACGGCAATAACTCCCCCCTACAAATACGCGATCGCCGTAAAAAAGGGTAGCCATAAACTGTTAAGTGATATAAATTTGGGGATAAGCATTGTTGCGGAAAATGGACTTCTTCAAAACTTGAAAAATAAATGGTTTGGACTGCATATGATCGGCCCATTCCCCTGGAAAACAGTAATCCTGCTTTCATCAAGCATTACAGGCTTAGCTCTTCTTCTTTCAGGCATTCTCTGGGTCATGTCTCTCAACGCTACGGTAAAAACAAAAACTAATCAAATACAGTTAATGAGTCGCCGGATGATCGAAAAAGATAAATTAGCGGTCCTGGGGAAACTTGCCGGACAGATCGCTCACGAACTAAGAACACCTCTAAGTATCATCCATAATTCCGTATTTCTCCTTCGAAAAGAAGGTTCTGAAAACAGAGCTCTCTTCGAAAAGCGGCTGCATCTTCTTGAAGAAAAAATAAAACTTACCAGTAACATACTTGAAAGCATTTTAAGCTACACTAGAGTTAAAGCTGAAACTGCTTCAGTAATTTCCATCAAAGAATGTATTTCAGAAGTCATAAATGATATTGAAATCCCAACGAGCATAAATATGATCATTGATTTCAAAAATGATCATAAACTATTTGTTTTCATGGACTTTCATCAGCTTTATAGCGTTTTAAGAAACCTTATCTTGAATTCGATTCAAGCCATGGGCGAATCCGGCACGATCATAGTAAATGTAGACATTCTTGAAAAATCAAAATGGGTAAGTATACGTATCTGCGATACCGGCAAGGGTATTGCTGAAAGTGCAAGAAATAAAATATTCAATCTTTTTTACAGTTCTAAAATCACCGGAACCGGACTTGGTCTCCCAATATCGAAATCTATAATAGAGGCAAACAACGGTGAATTAAGTCTTGAAGAAACAGGCGAAGAAGGAACATGTTTTGTACTAAAACTGCCTTATGCAAAACGTAAATAGCTATGAAAAAACCGCCCAAAATACTTTTAGTTGATGACGATAAGGACATGTGTGAATCTCTGGCAGATATTCTAACTCTGGATTCTGATTATAAGGTAGACTACGCTATCGACCCTTTCAAGGCATTGGCCATGATCAAAAAAAATAATTATTCTCTCATAGTCTTAGATTACAAAATGCCGGATATGAACGGGATAGAACTTTTAGAAAAAATAAAAAAAATCCTACCAGAGATAATAGTTTTTATTTTAACAGCATTTATCTCTACCGAGCTTATAGAGAAAGCTAAGAAAAAAGGTGCCGATAAAGTCTTATCTAAATTCATCTGGCCTGAAGAGATCTTGAAACTCATACATAAATATACGGACACCATTTCCTGACCTTGATTTTCCGCATGATATGTACAATGCTTTTATATTGAAAAATTCTTATACCTATGGTACTCTTACTCTGTTTCCGTTAATTAATCAAAAAAAAGGAGCAAATTATGATAATTATTCCAATCATAGGATTGGTCGGCATGGTTTTTGCACTCATTACCTTCGTCGGACTCATGAAAAAACCTGAAGGACTTGAAGAAATGAAAAACATTTCGCATGAAGTCCATAAGGGAGCTATGGTATTTTTGAAACACGAATACAATATTATTCTGGTATTTGTAGTTGTTATGGCACTTATCTTAGGTAAATTTTTGTCAATACAAACATCTATCGCTTATATATCCGGAGCATTTTGTTCAATGCTCGCAGGGTTCATAGGCATGAAGGCGGCCACAAGATCAAGCTCTAGAACCTGTGAAGCAGCACGTGTCTCCGGTTCGGCTGAAGCACTTAGTGTCGCTTTTAAAGGCGGTTCTGTTATGGGTATCACTGTCGCTGCATTAGGCGTACTTGGAGTAGGCATCTGGTTTATGATTACCTCTGACACTTCAATAATTACAGGATTTGCTTTAGGCGCAAGCTCAATCGCACTTTTTGCACGTGTTGGAGGAGGTATTTTTACAAAAGCGGCTGATATGGGTTCTGACCTTGTAGGCAAACTGGAAGCAGGTATTCCAGAAGACGATCCGAGAAACCCCGGAGTTATTGCCGATAATGTCGGCGATAATGTCGGCGACACTGCCGGTATGGGAGCAGATCTTTTTGAGTCATACGTAGGTTCTGTAATCGCTACAATGGCTATCGGAGCGGCTATGCTCAATCCTACGATTGCGATGAGCTTCCCCATAATTCTTATAACAATAGGACTAATTGCTTCTATGATCGGGGTTATGTCTATGTCTTTTCTGAAAAATCTTAATCCGCAAACGGCTTTAAGAAACTCAACATTAATTTCCGCGGTCCTATTTTTAGCAGGAGCATTCTTTGCTTCAAAAAATATGTTCGGCGCTCTTGGACCATTTTGGGCAATATTTTCAGGATTAATCGCTGGTACTCTTATCGGACTTGAAAGTGAATATTATACTTCCGGGAAACCAATAAAAGATATAGCTGAAAGCTGTAAATCCGGACCGGCAACAACAATAGTCGCAGGATTAGCTGTAGGTTTCGAAAGTACGATCCTGCCTGTTATCACAATATGTGTAGCCACTTTAGCTGCATATCATTTCCAAGGATTATATGGTATAGGCTTAGCGGCAGTAGGTATGCTTTGTACAATTGGTATTATTATGTCTACCGATTCTTACGGTCCTATAGCTGATAATGCAGGTGGTATTGCTGAAATGGCCGGTTTGGAAAAGAACGTCAGGAAAATTACAGATAAACTGGATTCTCTTGGAAACACTACTGCTGCAGTAGGAAAAGGTTTTGCTATCGGTTCAGCCGCTTTAACAGCACTGGCCCTTTTTGCGGCTTTTCAACAGGTTACCGGATTGAAAGCTATCGATCTCGTAAAACCAATTGCCATTGTAGGACTGTTTCTCGGGGCTCTTCTCCCCTTTGCCATTGCTTCAATGACATTGAAATCTGTCGGTAAAGCTGCGGACAAACTCGTTCAGGAAATACGCAGACAGTTCAGAGAAATTACCGGGTTAATGGAAGGAACCGCAAAACCCGACACACAATCATGTATAAATATAGCAACAAAAAGCGCTTTAAGAGAAATGATATTACCCGGGCTTTCCGCTGTCATATCTCCTTGTATCGTAGGCTGTTTTCTGGGCGTTGAGGCTCTCGGTGGATTCTTAGCCGGCGCCACAGTTTCCGGAGTACTGCTTGGAATAATGATGTCTAATGGCGGAGGGGCCTGGGACAATGCCAAAAAATGGATTGAAGAAGGAAATCTTGGCGGCAAAGGTACAGCTATTCACCAGGCCGCAGTTGTCGGAGATACTGTAGGAGACCCTTTCAAAGACACAACAGGACCTGCGATGAATATTCTTATCAAGTTAATGGGTATCGTTTCATTGGTTTTCGGAGGATTATTTCTATCGATAAATCAGTGGTTTGTAAAATTATTTTAGACTGTAGACCAAGGGCCATAGACTGTAGACCAAGGGCCATAGACTGTAGACCAAGGGCCATAGACTGTAGACCAAGGGCCATAGACTGTAGACCAAGAACGGCTTCTTAAGAAGCCGTTCTTGAATATAAACTTTGACACTCTGACGCTTTGACACTAGCGAACGCCTGTCCGCCATACTCAAATAAAATAAAATGTTTTGGCGAAGGTGAGAAGTGAGCAATGACTCTAACGAACAAAGTAAGTGATAACTCTATAACTCTAGCGAATAAAATGAGCGATAACTCTATGACTCTGAGGGGGCTTAATATGGATCTGAATAGCGCAATTCGAAAAGTACCTGACTTCCCAAAACCCGGAATTCTTTTCTATGATGTAACCAGCATTTTTACAAATCCGGAAGCGTTTAACTTTGTTATAAACAAAATGATCGAACTCTATAAAGATACCCCTATAGACGGAATAATCGCTATTGAAAGCAGAGGGTTTCTCGTAGGATCACCTTTCGCATTGAAAAAGTCTATCCCAATAGTTCTTGCAAGAAAAAAAGGCAAACTTCCCGGAGTAACCATTGAAGAAAGCTATACTCTTGAATACGGCGAGGCTACCCTTGAAATACAGAAAGCTGATCTTAGTATCGGCAAAAACTGGCTCATAGTGGACGATCTTATCGCTACAGGCGGAACATTAAAAGCTGTCGCAAATATGGTAGAAAAACTTGATGCCAAAGTTGCCGGTATTTTCTCGATAATTGGCCTCCCCTTCTTAAATTATGCCGAAAAAATAGGCTCCTACAACCCTCATACATTGATCAATTATGACGGAGAATGATCTAGAGACTAGTTTCTAGTAACTAGTCTCTAGTAGAGATTCTTCACTCACTTCGTTCGTTCAGGATGACATCAGTAGAGTTGTCATCCTGAGCGAAGCGAAGGATCTCTTTCTATCCAGCATTAAATTAATAATCGTCATCCCCGCCCACATAAAAATAGAGACTTTCCATATTTGTGTGTCTGGAACCCCTTCTCAATTGTCATCACGGAACCAACCAAAGAAAAGTATCCGGGAGCTCAAACGTTACCAGATCCCAGGTCTTGGGCTTACACTTTCGCCCGGGATGACAGTCCTAAGAATCCCTTAATATTCTATTCTCAGACACACAAAATTTGACACTTTCTAAAAATATCTGGTTTGATTCCCGCTAAGAACATGCGGGAATGACATTTGTTTTGAGATCCTTCACTTCGTTCAGGATGACAAAGACTGTTCTTTCCACATACTACATACCACATACTGCTCTTCAGCACCCGGTTCCCTCTACATACTACATACCACATACCACATACCACATACTACATACTACATACTGCTCTTCAGCACCCGGTTCCTTCTACATACTACATACTACATACCACATACCACATACTGCTCTTCGGCACCCAGGCCCAGCTCTTTCCACATACTACATACCACATACTGCTCTTCAGCACCAGGCTCTTTCCACATACCACATTCCACATACCACATACTGCTCTTCAGCACCCGGTTCCCTCTACATACTACATACCACATACCACATACTACATACTACATACTGCTCTTCAGCACCCGGTTCCTTCTACATACTACATACTACATACCACATACCACATACTGCTCTTCGGCACCCGGTTCCTTCTACATACTACATACTACATACCACATACTGCTCTCCCACATACCACATACCACATACTGCTCTTCAGCACCCGGTTCCCTCTACATACTACATACCACATACTGCTCTTCAGCACCAGGCTCTTACCGCATACTACATACCACATACTGCTCTTAAGAACCGGTCATACTTGACATTACGTTCTCCGCATAATATGATAGTGTCTCTGAACAAAACAATACATTTTATTATGAATAAAAACTATTTAACTATAACACTGCTAATTTTCTTAATCGTAACTCTTTTTCTTCTCCCACAAAATCATATATCAGCTCAAACTACTACACTTCCTCGATTAGGCGTGTGGATCAACGTTTTTAGTGCTGAAAAAGTTTTATTTTCAAAAGAAAAAGCAGATACTCTTATCGACATATGCTCTCGATGCGGAATAAAAGATGTTTATTTACAGATTTATCGTTCGGACAAAGCCTATTACAACTCCGATATTACAGATAACTCACCCTACTTAGCCAGAACATCAGAAGCTAAAGAAGATCTCATAAAATATCTTATAAAAAAGGGTAAAGAAAATGATATTAAACTTCATGCATGGGTTAATCTGCTAAGTATTGCTCAAAATAGCGATGCAAATATTCTAAAAAAATACGGACAGAATGTGCTTACCCGTGATCAATATGGCAGAACGTCTATGCAAAAAGGAAACAAAGACGAACTGGACAAGTATTATATAAGAGAAAATCAGCTTTTCCTTGAGCCCGGAGATACCAGGGTTCGAAGTTATCTAGTAAATATCACTTATGAAATAATAGCAAAATATCCGGGTTTTTCGGGACTTCATCTTGATTATATTAGATATCCTGCCGCAGTACCTTTTATCCCGGGATCAAAGTTTACCTCACACGGCATAAGCTATGGGTACACAAAAGCTAATACGGATGGCTTCCGGGCCAATTCAGGCGTAAACATTAAAAACCCCTCTCATACAAGATCAGATTATTATCTCTGGGATGAATGGAGAAGAAAAAATGTTACAAAACTTCTAAAGGAAATATCCACAAAGGTGAAAACATTGTCACCAGAATTACAAATTTCATGTTCATTTGTCCCATCAATAGAACGAACATACTTGACACTTTTTCAAGATTGGACCGAATGGCTACGGGAAGGCTACGCAGATTATATAGTAGCAATGAATTACACTGAAGACTCTGAATACATGAAAATTAGATCTGAATCTGTTCTTGTCTCAGACATCGCCGATAAAATACATATAGGACTCGGCGCCTACTTAATGAAAAACGCTCCAGGAAAATTTAAAACACAAATTAAGTCCCTTAAAAAAATAGCTCCCAGCGGAATAGCTATTTATACTTACGACAATATAGCTGCCAGTAAAGATCTTCAAAATTTTCTTAGAATAGAATTCAATTGCAGACCAGAGACAATAAACCGTAGACCATAGACTTAACCCCTCAGAAATGAAATTCTTCAAAAACAGTTTGTTGATTTATTGATTATCAAAATCTTTTAATCGATTATCTGCGGTTTGATCGGCATCAAACTGATCATCAAAAAGTTGATCGTCGAAAGTCCGTTCTTCTACAATTTGATCGTCTAAATTTTGATCATCAACAATTTTAACTTCTGAGATTTTTTTTTCTGGCGAAATTTGATCATTAAGATCTGATGAGGCAATCTCTGGTCCGGCTGCTTTCCGCAAACGGTTCATTACCGCCAGCCCTATACCCTCTTCGGAAATACCTTCAGCTATTATTATATCCACTTTTTCCTGATCAAATTCCCTAAGCAGACTAAAAAGTCTTGCCGCACAAGTTCTTAGATCTTTTTCAGGACCTATGATCTTACAAACAAAGTTTTTATAATGGTTTTCGTGTTCTTGTTTTGCCATTATTCCGACTCTATCACCCTTTGAAACAAAGCTTTTGGCCTTTTCCAAAACATCTTCTACCTGATTAACGCTGTTATTTACGATCGTAACATTAGCCTGCGGCGAATAATGCTGCGGATACCATCCAGGCGACTTCTTGATATCTTCAGACTCGGACACCATTTCAATGCCTCTAACAATAAGATTTATATCCTCAATATCAATACCTCCGGGACGCAGAACTTTTACCGGACCTGAAGTAAATTCAATAACTGTTGATTCAACGCCTATCTCGGTATCTCCACCGTCAATTATACAATCAATCCTTCCGGAAAGATCTTCCAGAACATGATGTGCTTTTGTCGGTGATGGCCTTCCAAATAAATTAGCGGACGGTGCGGCAATTGGAACTCCACAAGCTTTGATTAGCTCCCTTGCTACAGGATTGGAAGGCATCCTTATTGCCACAGTGTTGAAACCCGTAGTCACTATATCTGGGACAAGGTCTGTTTTCTTTAAAATCATCGTTAAAGGTCCCGGCCAAAACCGATTAATTATCCGGATAGCTTCCGGCGGAACATCTTCTACTAGTTTATATAAATCTTCCACAGTTGATATATGCAAAATTATAGGATCATCAAAGGGTCGTTTCTTAGCCTCGAATACTTTAGTTACCGCTTTTGGATCAAGTGCATTAGCCCCTAGACCATAAACGGTTTCAGTCGGGAAAGCTACTAGACCTCTGTTCTGGATTATTTCAGAGGCCCGTCTGATAATATCCCGGTTTATATTAAGCGGATCAATTTTAAATATTTTAGTTTCCATAGTTTTCCGTATTCGTACCTCATTATTTTTAACGTCATCCCCGCATGCTCTTAGCGGGGATCAATTAATAATATTTTTTTCTGTCCCCTGTATTCTGTCCGCAATCTACAATCCTACACTAGCTCTTCCCCGGTCAGGATTTTATAAGCCTGTAAATACTTTTCGCGTGTTTTACTCGTTATTTCATCCGGCAATACCGGACCGGGAGGGGTTTTATCCCAATCCAAAGTCTCAAGATAATCTCTTACAAACTGTTTATCAAAACTTTTTTGAACTCCTCCCGGCTGATAATCATTTTTTGGCCAGAATCTTGACGAATCCGGGGTAAGGATCTCATCCATCAGGGTTATTTTTCCATCTATTTCACCAAACTCAAATTTGGTATCTGCAATAATAATTCCTTTTGAATCCGCATAATCTCTAGCTTGCTTATAAACCGTAATACTTTTTTTCTTTAGAAAATTAAATTTTTCTTCTCCTACAAGTTCTCTCATCTGATCTTGGGTAATATTTTCATCATGGCCTAATTCCGCCTTTGTAGAAGGAGTAAAGATAGGTTCCTCTAGCTTATCTGACTGCTTTAATCCTTCAGGAAGTTTTATCCCGCCGATCATCCCTGTTTTTAGATAATCTTTCCATCCTGATCCTGAAACATATCCTCTTACTATACATTCAACCGGTAATGGATCAGCTTTCTTAACCAGCATACTTCTACCAGCAAGAATATCTCTATACTTCCCCAGCTTGGGTTCTATTTCTATAATCGTATCTATATCTATAGTTATAACATGGTTTTCAATAATATTTTTTGTAAAATCAAACCAGAAACCAGAGATCATATTAAGTATCTTACCTTTTTCGGGTATACCATTTGACATGATCACATCAAAAGCTGATATTCTATCACTTACCACAAAAAGCAGTTTGTCCCCAAAATCATAAACATTACGGACTTTTCCTTGCTTAAAAAGCATTATGTCTTGTAGATCAAAATTCAAAATAGCTTTTGTCTGTTCTATAATATCTCTCCTTTTTTTTCAAACCCGGATTGTCGATTCAATCCGGGTTTGGTCTATTGTCTTTAGTCTATGATCTCGGGTCTAAAAAAGTCTTTATCCTGCCAATACACTTGGGAATACGTAATCTCCATGAGCTTTCTGACATTCTTCTAAACGTGTTTTCTGCTCGTCTAATGCTTTTATCAAAACTTCCGGAGCATCAGAAACTTTTGTCTGATAAATCTTTTTTATTCTCTCTATTTTAGTAATACTTTCAGGTATACGAAGTTTAAATTGCTCTTCATAGTGCTCGAGAGTATAGTCCTTGTCTAATAGTTCCTTGAATATTGGCGCTATATCTTCATACTTCGGAATAAAACCTATCGGCGTCCTTATCGCGTCCAATTTATTATGAACCCTTTTTTCCATCCATTTTATCCATACATGCTTATCTTTAATACCATTTAAGAACTCTCCGTTTTTGCCTCTTAAAAAATAATTAACATGGAAAACAAGCGGGGCTTTCTTAACTCTATTTACAATATCAAGATTATTTTGGATATACTTACCCATTGGAATAGAAATAAAATCAATATTAGCCATAAGGTTGAATGCTCTAACGCCTTCGGCTCCCAATGTAGCGGCAGTAGTCTCTGATTCAATAGTAGAAGCCTGGGTAAGAATTCCATGAACCCAATCAAAAGATTGCACAATAGGAACATTAGTATCCGAATCTCGTCCTCCGTATATTATACCGCCTACTTCTACACCTTCAGGATTATCAAGATTTTCATCACAATTCTCAAGATCCTTTATGTTTATTGTATAACGTGCGTTTTTATGAGCATGCAAAACTTCTTTACCATCAGGACCGGTCATACAGGGTGTCCAAGTACCCGCAAAATTTATCCCTTCTGTGGGTTCTTCCCTGCCATCATTTAACCAACGCGGGTTACTCTCTTTGTCTTTTAAAATATTAGAATAAATAACTTCGCCTGGCTCTGTAAGAGCATTAAATATAGCCGGATCACTTTTTTCACTTACATCTTTTATAATACCGAATATCCCTTTTTCAACGTTTACTGCACGAATAACACCATCGATACTTCTTAAATATGCAATATCATCCCCTACTATTCTTTCTCCTTCAAGCATGGAAGTAGCAGTTTTCCCACAAGCACTCGGGAATGATCCGCTAAAATAAGTAAGTCTTTTTTTATCTGTTCCATAAACTCCCATAAGAAACATATGTTCGGTAAGCCATCCTTCTTCTGAAGCTCTTTTTATAGCAAGTCTCATAGAAAGTTTTTTAAGACCTACAGTGTTCCCTGCATATTGTGTATTAGTGCTAAACACTATTTCTTCATCAAGATCGATATATACCCGTCTTTTATCTACTTCTACGCTAACGCCATTCTCAAGCTTTCCCGCAGTATGAACAAATCTAAAAAACTTTGCAGGATCGGTTAATTTTGTAAATTGCTCATATCCACTTCTATAAAGAATACCTTCAGAGTGAGCAACATAACTTGAATCTGTGATCTGAACAGCTGAAATTGAAAATTCAGAATCTGTAGGTCCTAAGCAGAAAAAACAAACAAACATTTCGTTTCCAACCATGGAATCTTTTAAAAACCCATGCACTTCTTCAAGGCCTTTATCTTTCTCTTCTGAATTAATATCTGGACCTAAAATCTGGCCCGGCTCCAACAAATACTTAGTCTTAGCCTTATCTCTTGCCTGATCATAGTATCCATCAAAATGAATGGTATGCCCTTCGGTTTTAAGGGGAAGCTCTTCGCCTTTTTCAATAGCCTTGAATCGAATATATTCTACATCTTCCAGCGAATCTGTACACACAAAAACTGAATCAGGATTACAAACTTCCACATATTTACCTACAAAATCATGTAATTTCTCATTTTCAATTACCGATAACTTATCAAAACTACCTCCACTACACTTACTTTTCAACAATTCCAAATACTCCTTCTTCATAACTCTCCCAACTTCCTACATTTCTTATAGTTTTACATAATGTCCCTCTACTGAATTAAATATAATATAATACAATGACTGCGGTGTCAAATGGAAACAGGGGTTAGGTTTTAGGTGTTAGGTATTAGGTTAAAAACCCTCCCCTAATGCTCTAAAACCTAGAGCTCTAAAGCCCTAACCCCTAAAGCTCTGATTTTCTATTGACCCCCACTAATAATGGTTATATAATCATCCTATTCTGGAATTAAAGACTTCTCCCCCTAAAGGGTTCGAAGTCCATTCGTACAAATAACTTATTGTCCTTTCAGTCTCATAAGTTATGCACTCATTAAAGGAGACCATAATGAAACTTTATATTGCTTCCCTCTTACTCATATGTATGATTGTTCCTATTACTGGGTGTGCCCATTTTAGTTACGATTCCAAGGCTTTATTGGGCATAGGCATACAAGATCTGGAATCCGCACGATCTTCCGGGATCGAAAGAACATTTACCTTGCCTTATGAAGATCTCTTTAATACTGTCAAAACAATCCTGGATCAAAACAATATAACAATATATCAGCAAAATATGGAAAAGAAATACATTGTTGCTATGGGCTTTGAAAAACAAGTTACTACAACACGTGTGGGAATTTTCTTTGATACCATCTCGAACGATCAGACTAAAATCACTTTAAGTTCTCTCAGCAAAACCACTATTATAAAAGCGGAAGATATAATTTTTGGTGCTCTCCCAGAATAATTTATAAACATGTAGGGGACGCGAGATCCCGCGTCCCCTACGATATCAAAAAAAACAAACCTGGCTTACTCAACAAGCCGGGTTTGTTTTTGGTTAGAACATTAAATTCCACTCATCAGAATTGTATTTCCCCTGAGAAAACAATTTTACCTCTTCAATAACTTCATTATCAGGCTTCCATTGTTCATTTTTCTCAGAGAAACTATTTAATATCGCATTCATTATATCCTGTTTTGGCATAGACAAATTTGTAACAAACTCTGCATGTTCGCGTTTTTCTCTATATAACGGTTCTTTAGGTGGATATCTTAAAAATTCGGATATCTTCTTAATATCAAAATTGTATAAAAAGGTCCCATGATGCAAAAAATATCTCTTCTTTCTGGCTTGCGCATTTCCTGAAAATTTCTTTCTGCCCGCAGCAAGATCTGATATTGGCCGAAATTCTGACTCAATCCCATTTCTTCGGATTTCTTTCATTATATTTGTTAATATCTTCTCATACGATGTATTTATTTCTCTATATGATGAGTTTTTTTCATAAGACATTATAACGGAATAATTCAAGCATCCCGGACCTTGAAGAACAGTTCCGCCACCCGAAATACGCCTTAGACACTTGATGTTTTTTTCATTACATTTTTCAGAATTACATTCTTCACTAATTTTCCCGGATCGCCCAACAACAACAAAATATTCTTTAGATTCCCAAAATCGTATAGTCTCCCCTATTGCGCCTTTTTCAGCATTAATAAGCAAAACTTCATCCATCGCCAAATTCTCTTCAGGAGTTTGTGCTCTATGATCTATTAATCGCATAATAATTTTCCAAGTAATTAACATCAATTAAAAATCGTCATCCCCGCATGTTCTTCAAAGTCCAACGTAACCAGATAATACAAGATAATTTGGCGAAGGCGGAAGCGGGGATCCCATGAAACAGTCCCGGTTTATTCAAAACTAGCGACTGACGACTAGTTACTAGAGATTATTTTACAAGCCACAAGTCAGACATAGCCTAACACCACATACAACATACTACATACAACATACGGGCCCAATAGCACGACACTAACAAGCTATATCCATATCTTTCGCGGCTTTAACTTCATCTAAACGGCCTACAGGTGTAGTTTTAGGGAACTCTTTAAAAATTTCCGGATTAGATTCAGCCAATTTTGAGATTTTTATCA
>Ga0307991_1000400_pt1 | contig 31455 bp, 40 predicted proteins | sample EllFjometagen131_FD_203146 | JGI IMG/M metagenome (GOLD analysis project Ga0307991, IMG submission 203146) | Marine microbial communities from Ellis Fjord, Antarctic Ocean - #131 | ecosystem: Environmental > Aquatic > Marine > Unclassified | place: Southern Ocean | collected 2014-10-08 | reverse complement strand
ATACCAAAAGCCATTAAAATTTGAAAAAGCTGCTGCAAATCCAGTCATTGATTCGGAGCTTCCAAATTGTGCAAATGTCAATGGCAGGAACATTATTGCCTGAGCAAAAATTATAGGCATAACTCCGGCAGCATTAACTTTTAAAGGTATATATTGGCGAACACCACCATATTGTTTATTTCCGACTATTCTTTTTGCATATTGCACCGGGATTCTTCTTGTCCCTTGAACCAGAAGAATACAGAGTAATATTACTAATATCAAGAATACAATTTCAATAACAAAAATTACCATTCCACCACCTTGTTCTTCTAATCGTGAAACAAATTCTGCTGCTAATGAAAAAGGTAATCTTGCAATAATTCCTATCATTATTAATAAGGAGATACCGTTTCCGATTCCTTTATCGGTAATTTTTTCACCGAGCCACATAACAAACATAGTTCCTGAAACAAGAATAATTACCGAAGAAATCCAAAAGAAAACAGTAGGATTTGCGTCGGCAGAAAAAGGCATAATTGCTTGACGTGGTAGTTGGCTTACAAGATTTGTAATGTATGCGGGTGCTTGAAAAGCAGTAATAACCACTGTTAAGTATCTTGTGATTTGGTTTATTTTTTTCCTTCCGCTTTCACCTTCTTTTTGTAATTTTTGGAAATAGGGGATAGCCATTCCCAAAAGTTGGATAACGATTGATGCTGATATATAAGGCATAATTCCTAATGCAAAAATCGAAGCATTGGAAAATGCACCACCAGAAAACATATTTAATAATCCAAGCAAGCCTTCGCTTGTTTGCCGTTGCAAATTTTCAAGTTGACTTGGGTCAACTCCTGGTAATACAACAAAAGAGCCGAGACGATAGATGAGAATAAATGCAATAGTTGTGATTATTCTTTTTCTAAGGTCTTCAATCTTATATATGTTCCTGAGTGTTTGAATAAATTTTTTCATCAATAATTATATTTTTATTGCTGTACCGCCTTGTTCTTCTATAGCTTTTATTGCTGTTTCTGAAAATGAATGAGCTTTAACTTCTAATTTAGCTTTAAGTTCTCCTCTTCCGAGAATTTTAATTAAATCTTTTTTATTTGCCAATCCGTTTTCAATTAATATATCAATATCAATATTTTTCAATTTTTTGGTTTCAGCTAAATTTTGCAGGGCGTCTATATTAATTCCTCTAAATTCTTTCCTGTTGATATTTTTAAAACCAAATTTAGGAACTCTTCTTTGAAGTGGCATTTGTCCACCTTCATGACCTAATCTTTTGCTGTAACCGGACCTTGATTTTGCTCCTTTATGTCCTCTGGTTGAGGTTCCTCCTCTTGTAGAACCTTGGCCTCTACCAATTCGTTTACGCTTTTTTATAGAACCTTTAGCAGGTTTTAGATTACTTAAATCCATAATATTTATAAAATTAGCTTATATTAAATTTCTTCTACTTCAATTAAATGTTGTACTTTATTTATCATCCCTAAAATTTGGGGTGTAGCATTAACTTCAATAACCCTATTCATTTTTTTAATTCCTAAGGCTTCAAGTGTTCTTTTTTGTCGCAGTGGTTTTTTGATGCCACTTTTAACTTGCTTTATTTTTATTTTTTTCATTTTCATAATATTTAAAACAGCTATTATCCGTTAAAAACTTTATTTAAAGTAACGCCTCTAAGTTGAGCGATTGTGATAGGGTCGCGTAATTGAATTAAAGCATCGATTGTTGCTTTAACAACACTATGAGGATTTGATGAACCTTTAGATTTTGCTAAAACATTTTTAACTCCAACGCTTTCAAGAACAGCTCTCATAGCTCCACCTGCAATAACACCTGTACCGGGAGCAGCAGGTTTAAGAAAAACTAAAGCTCCGCTGTATTTTCCTTCTTGTTGATGAGGGAGTGTTCCTTTTAATATTGGAACTTCAATAAGATTTTTCTTTGCATTATCAATGCCTTTAGCAATAGCAGCTGTTACTTCTTTGGCTTTTCCCAAACCGTATCCTACGACACCGTTTTCGTTTCCAACAACAACAATAGCAGAAAAACTAAATGTTCTACCACCTTTTGTTACTTTAGTAACTCTTTGAATATTTACAAGTCTGTCTTTGAATTCAATATCACTTGATTTTACTCTTTTTACATTAACGTTTGACATAATTTAAAATTTTAAACCTCCATCTTTTGCTGCTTCTGCTAAAGCTTTAACTCTACCATGAAATAGGTAGCCGTTTCTGTCAAAAACAACAGAATCAATGTTAGCTTCTTTAGCTTTTTCGGCAATTATTTGACCAACAAGCTGAGCTTGTTTAATTTTATTTATTTTTTGAGAAGCAATTTCTTTAGTTCTTGATGATGCAGAAACTAAAGTTTTTCCAGTTTTGTCATCAACAATTTGAACATAAATTTGTTTATTACTTCTGAATACAGTAATTCTTGGTTTATCAGCAGTACCGCTGATGATTTTTCTGATTCTTTTTTTAATTCTGAATCTTCTATTTTGTTTTTTATTTTTTATAGCCATTCTTAAAATAATTATAGAATAATTAAATATTTTATGCTTCGGCAACTTTACCTGCTTTTCTTCTAATAAATTCACCTTTAAATCTAATACCTTTACCTTTATATGGTTCAGGTTTTCTAAATGAACGAATTTTTGCTGCAACTTGTCCAATTAATTGTTTATCAATAGAAGTTAGTATAAGTGAAGGTGGTTTACCTCTAGCGATTTCAGTTTCAGCTTTGATTTCTTCAGGTAATTCAATGAAAATATTATGCGAAAAACCTAAAGACAATTCAAGGATTTGACCTTGAACATTTGCTTTATATCCTACTCCAATTAATTCCATTTCTTTTTTATAACCTTCAGAAACTCCAACAACCATATTTGCAATTAAACTTCTGTATAATCCATGTTTTGCTTTATGGTCTTTTAGTTCTGAATGTCTTGAAACAATAATTGTGTTATTTTCTGCTTTAATAGTGATGTTAGGGTCAATGGCTTGATGTAGTTCGCCTAATTTACCTTTAACTGTAACAACATTTTTATCAGAAACAGTTACTTGAACTTCTTCTGGTAGATTAATTGGATTATTTCCTATTCGTGACATTTTTTTTCTCCTATTATTAACTTATATAACATAAAACCTCACCGCCAACATTCAGATTTCTTGCTTCTTTGTCGCTTATAATACCATGAGATGTAGATATTATAGCAATGCCCATTCCGTTTAAAACTCTTGGCAAATTATTGGCGTTAGCATATATTCTTAAACCTGGTTTGCTAACTCTTTCAAGTTTGTTTATAGCAGGAACTTTTGTTTTTGGATGATATTTTAAAGCAATTTTTACAATGCCTTGTAGATCATCATCTTCGAATTTATAATTTAATATATATCCTTTTTCAAAAAGAATTTTAGTAATATCTTTTTTCATATTTGAAGCAGGTATTTCTACAATTCTATGCTCTGCTTTTAGTGCATTTCTTACTCTTGTTAGATAATCTGCAATTGGATCGGTAACCATTTTATCAATTTATTTATTATTAAAAATCAGTTAATATTTTTATTACCAGCTTGCTTTTCTGATACCCGGGATTAAACCTTGAGATGCCATTTCTCTGAAATTAATTCTTGAAATGCCAAATTGCCTCATATATCCTTTTGGGCGTCCTGTTAATTTACATCTATTGTGCAAACGGACTGGTGATGCGTCTTTTGGTAATTTTTGCAAGCCTACAAAATCACCGGCAGCTTTTAATGCAGCTCTTTTTTCTGCATAAACTTCAACCATTTTTTCTCTTTTGCGTTCTCGTGCTTTTATTGATTCTTTTGCCATTGTTTTTTATTTTTTAAATGGTAAACCAAATTGTTTTAATAATGCTAATGCTTCGGCATCAGTTTTGGCTGATGTAACCAAAGTGATGTCCATTCCGGTAATTTTATTGATTTTATCAATATTAATTTCAGGAAATATGATTTGTTCTGAAACACCGAAAGTATAATTGCCTCTTCCATCAAATCCTTTATCGTTTAAACCTCTAAAGTCTCTGATACGAGGAATTGAAACAGAAATTAATCTATCAAGAAATTCATACATCTTTTCGTTGCGAAGAGTAACTTTAGCTCCAATAGCCATTCCTCTACGAAGTTTGAAATTTGATATATCAACTTTTGATTTTGTTGGAATTGCTTTCTGTCCTGAAATTAATGACATTTCTTCAATAGCAATGTCAATTAATTTTTTGTCGGAAATAGCTTCTCCCAATCCTTGATTAAGAGCAATTTTGTTTAATTTAGGAACCTGCATATTTGAATTATATCCAAACTGTTTTGTTAGAGCAGGAACAATATCTTTATAATATTTATCTTTTAATCTTGGTGAATAATCCATTACTTGATAACCTCCCCTGATTTTTTAGAATAGCGAACTGATTTTCCGTCTGTATTTAATTTTCTTCCAATTCTTGTAGGATTCCCGTCATTATCAATTAGCATTAAATTTGAAATATGAATTGGAGATTCTTTTTTTATAATTCCACCTTTAGGATTATCGTTAGAAGGTTTTGTGTGTTTTGAAACCATATTTATTCCTTCAACAATAGCTTTTTTGGTATCAACGATAACAAGGAGTACTTTCCCCTGTTGACCTTTTGAATTGCCGGAAATTACTTTAACTGTATCTCCCTTTTTTATATGTAATTTAGTTTGCATAGTCTTTTTGTTAAAATATTTATTTAAAGCACTTCGGGTGCTAAAGAAACTATTTTCATAAATTGTTTATCTCTTAATTCTCTGGCAACAGGTCCGAAAATTCGAGTACCTATTAATTCGTCAGTAGCTGTTAGTAAAACAACTGCATTGTCATCAAAACTAATATAAGAACCATCATTTCTTCTGATTTCTTTTCTTGTTCTAACAATAACAGCTTTGCTTATTGTTCCTTTTTTAATGTTACCTGATGGTAATGCATGTTTTACTGTGCAAATAATGCTGTCGCCTATAGAGGCATATCTTTTTTTTGTGCCGCCAAGCACTCTGATGCAAAGAACTTCTTTGGCACCGCTATTATCTGCAACTGATAATCTTGATTCTTGTTGTATCATAACTATTTAGCTCTTTCAATTATTTTAACTAATCTCCAACATTTATTTTTACTAAGTGGTCTTGTTTCCATAATATTAACTTTATCGCCTATGTTACAATCGTTTTTTTCATCATGAGCAATTAATTTATTGGACTTTTTAACAAACTTTCCATAAATATGATGTTTTTCTTTTTGTACAATTTCTACAACAATAGATTTGTCCATTTTATTACTAACAACCAGCCCAGTTCTTTCTTTTCTCAAATTTCTTTTTATCATACGTTTATATTTTTATATAAGATTATGGCAATTAATATTATATATTAGTTTCCTTAGTTTTAGGATTAAGTTCCCGATTGTGTAATTCTGTTCTTATTCTTGCAATAGTTTTTCTAAAATCCTTTATTTTCATAGGATTTTCTAAAGGTGAAACAGCATGATTAAGTTTAAGCAATGTTATTTGCTTTGTTTCTTCATCAAGTCTTTCTTTAAGTTCGGGTGTTGATAATTCTAAAATTACTTCTTGTTTCATTTTATATATATATTTTATTTTTCAATATAATCTCGTCTAACGATAAATTTAGTTTTTATAGGAAGTTTCTGAGATGCTAATCTTAGAGCTTGTTTAGCAACATCAAAAGTAACACCATCAGCTTCAAACAATATTCTTCCCGGTTGAACTCTTGCAACGAATTGTTCAGGAGCACCTTTTCCTTTTCCCATACGTACTTCAGCAGGTTTTTTTGTTAAAGGTTTGTCCGGGAAAATTCTAATCCAAATTTGACCTTCACGTTTCATGTGTCTGGTAACTGCTTGACGTGCTGCTTCAATTTGTCTTCCAGTTATCCATGTTTCTTCCATAGCTTTTATTCCAAATGTTCCAAATGCGAGTTCGGCACCTCTCTTGGTATTACCCTTCATTTTGCCTTTCTGCATTTTTCTATATTTTGTCTTTTTCGGTTGCAACATAATTCAAAAATATTTTATGAATCTTATAAAAATTCAGTATAATTTATCTTCTTTTTCTTTTGTTTTTATTTTTTCCTCCACCTGGTTTTGATTTAGTAGAGGTTGTTACAGGTGATAAATCTCTTTTTCCGTAGATTTCACCTTTACAAATCCAAACCTTGATGCCAATTCTACCATAAGTTGTATGAGCTTCATAAAGTGCATAGTCGATGTCTGCTCTAAGAGTGTGAAGTGGGATTCTTCCCTCTTTATACATTTCGCTTCTTGCCATTTCTGCTCCGCCAACTCTTCCTGAAATTAAAACTTTAATTCCTTCAGCTCCCATTCTCATTGATGATGCTATAGATGTTTTTATTGCTCTACGAAAAGAAATTCTACCTTCAATTTGCTTAGCAATAGATTGACTGACTATTTTTGCATCAAGCTCGGGACGTTTGATTTCAGAAATATTTATCTGAATTTCTTTATTGGTAATTTTTTTTAATTCTTCTTTAAGTTTATCAACTTCTTGTCCGCCTTTGCCGATAATAATACCGGGTCTTGCAGAATTGATTGTAACTGTAACTAATTTTAATGTTCTTTCGATAATAATTTTCGAAATACTGGCTTTTGATAGACGAGCATTCAGATATTTTCTGATTTTATCATCTTCAATCAGCTTGGTCTCAAAATTTTTACCACCATACCAATTAGAATCCCAGCCTTTAATGATTCCTAATCTGTTAGATATTGGATTTGTTTTTTGTCCCATTTACTATTATTGTAAGTTATTTTTTTAAAAATTTAATTAATTTCTTTACTGTCAATAATCAGTGTAACGTGATTAGAACGTTTTCTGATTCTATGAGCTCGTCCTTGAGGAGCAGGTTGAATTCTTTTTAACATTCTTCCTGAATCAACAAAGATTTCTTTAACAAATAAATTACTGTCTTCGATTCGAGCTTTTTCATTTTTATTTTGCCAGTTTGCAATAGCAGATAAAAGTAATTTATGAACTCTTATTGAATCTGCCTTAGAAGATTTTTGTAAAATATTCAATGCTTTTTCAACTTCAACTCCCCTAATTAAACCTGCAATAAGTCTCATTTTTCTTGGCGAAGTTGGGCAATTATTAAGTCTTGCTGCATAAATGGTTTTTTTCATCTCATTCATGCGTTCTGAACTATTTCGTTTTCTGACTCCCATTTTAAAAATATTTTATAGTTAATTTCTTCCTTTATCTTTTTTGCCAGCATGACCTCTAAAAGTTCTTGTTTGGGCAAATTCTCCCAATTTATGACCTACCATATTTTCAGTAACATAAATAGGTATAAATTTGTTGCCGTTGTGAACGGCGATAGTTTGACTAACAAAATCTGGTGAAATCATAGAGCTTCTCGACCATGTTTTAATCACAGTTTTCTTTTTAGAAGCTGAACTAGAAAGAACTTTTTTCTCCAGCTTGTAACTAATATAAGGACCTTTTTTTAGTGAACGACTCATTATAAATATTTTCAGTTATTATTATTTCTTTTTTCTTCTTTCGATGATATATTTATTGGATTGATTTTTCTTGTTACGAGTTTTGTAACCCTTAGCAGGCAATCCTTTTCTTGAGCGAGGATGTCCACCAGAAGCTCTTCCTTCTCCACCACCCATTGGATGGTCAACAGGGTTCATGGCAACTGCACTAGTTCTTGGGCGTCTGCCTAACCAACGGCTTCTTCCTGCTTTACCTGAACGTTCAAGGCTATGGTCAACATTTGATACCATACCTACTGTTGCTTTACAAGTTTGTAAAATCATTCTTGTTTCACCTGATGGTAATTTTATAACAGCGAATTTTCCGTCTCTTGACATAAGCTGTGCATATGAGCCAGCACTACGAGCCATTTTTGCTCCTTGTCCGGGACGAAGTTCAATGTTGTGAATTACAGTTCCAAAAGGAATTTCGCTTAAATATAGTGAATTTCCAATATCAGGAGAAATACCTTTTCCTGAATTAATTTCCTGACCTTCTTTGATACCGTGAGGTGCAATGATATAACGTTTTTCGCCATCTTTATAAAAGACTAATGCTATTCTTGCGGTTCGGTTAGGGTCATATTCAATAGATTTAATAATTCCGGCGATACCTTCCTTATCACGTTTAAAATCTACTATTCTATATTGTTGTTTATGACCGCCACCGATTTGTCGCATAGTCATTTTTCCTGTATTATTCCTACCACCAGATCTTGTGTTTGGTGCCAATAGACTCTTTTCCGGTTTGTCGGTAGTAATATCGTCAAAGCCGCTTATAATCTTAAAGCGTTGACTTGATGTTGTTGGTTTGAATTTTTTTAAAGCCATTTATTTAAATATTGCTGTAAAAATCAATAGTTTCTCCTTCGGCTAATGTAATAATAGCCTTTTTAAATGAATTTGTTTTTCCGGTTATATTACCAGATTTTGTCATACGGGATTTGGCTTTTCCGCCATAAACCATAGTTTTTACCGATTCAACACTAACGTCGTAAATTTCTTCTACTGCTTTTTTTATTTGAATTTTGTTTGCGTTTCTATCGACGATGAAACCAAAGCGATTTAATTTTTCGCCAAGCAATGTCATCTTCTCTGTTATTATCGGTTTTATTATTATGCTCATCTTATTTTTTATTAATAATTTATCAAAATAATTGAATTATTAATTGTGAATTTTTTCAATTTCTTTAACTGAACTTTCGAGTATTAATAGTTTGTTTGCGTTTAATATTTCGTAAGTATTTAAATTAGAAGCCAAAATAACATTAACTTCATTTAAGTTACGAGTAGATAAATAAATATTTTCGTCTGGTTTATTAATTACCAACAGAGTTTTTAAGTTTGATAATTTTAAATTATTCAATAATTCAACATAGTTTTTTGTTTTAGGATTATCAAAAGTAAAATCTTCTAAAATTAGAATATCTTTATCAGCAGCTTTGTATGTTAAAGCAGATTTACGAGCTATTTTTTTTACTTTTTTATTAAGCTTAAACCAATAGTCTCTTGGTTGAGGACCAAATGCTCTACCTCCGCCACGGAAAATTGGAGATTTAATATCTCCTGCACGGGCGCTTCCCGTTCCTTTTTGACGTTTAATTTTTCGTCGGCTACCAGTAATGTCTGAACGTTCTTTGGAGCTGTGTGTGCCTTGTCTTTGATGTGCCATATATTGCTTAGCATCAAGATATATAGCATGGTCATTAGGTTCTACTCCAAAAATGGCATTACTTAATTTTACTTTTCTGTCGGTTTTTTCACCGTTTATTTTATATATTGCTAACTCCATCTTTCAATTATTACGTAAGAGCCATTGGGTCCGGGAACTGAACCTTTAACTATTAATAAATTTTTTTCTTTGTCAATTTTCAGGATTTGAAGGTTGATCATTTTCACTCTGTCACCACCCATTCTTCCAGCCATTCTCATGCCTTTAAAAACTCTTGATGGGTATGAAGAAGCACCGATAGAACCTGGGGCTCTTAATCTGTTATGCTGTCCGTGAGTTGCATCATTAACACCTTTGAAATTGTAACGTTTCACTACTCCTTGAAATCCTTTTCCTTTAGAAGTTCCAACAACGTCAATAAATTCACCTTCGATAAAAATATCAACATCAAGTTTGTCGCCATATTTCTTTTTTGCTCCAACTTCAAATCTTGAAAATTCTGCTAAAATTCTTTTTGGTGTAATTCCGGCTTTTTCAAAATGACCTTTAAGAGGTTTGGTAGTATGTTTATCGTTTTTGTCATCATAAGCTAATTGAATAGCTTCATATCCGTCAATTTCTTTTGTTCTAACCTGACTTACATAACAAGGACCGGCTTGAATTACAGTACAGGGCAAATTTTTGCCCTTTTCATTGAAAATGCTGGTCATTCCTATTTTTTTTCCTATTAATCCTGACATAATAAATTATATTAGCTTATTAAAAGCAATTTTTTTGTAATCAATTAAACTTTAATTTCAACTTCAACGCCACTTGGAAGTTCTAATTTCATAAGAGCATCAATTGTTTTTGATGTTGTGCTGTAGATATCCAAGAGTCTTTTATAAGAGCATAATTGAAATTGTTCTCTTGCTTTTTTATTCACAAAAGTTGATTTGTTAACAGTAAATATCCTTTTATTAGTTGGTAAAGGGATAGGTCCGTTTACAACTGCTCCTGTTGATTTGACAGTTTTTACGATTTTTTCGGCTGATTTGTCAACCAAGTTGAAATCGAATGATTTTAGTTTTATTCTAATTTTTTGACTCACTATATTTCAAAGTTTAATTTTATAATTTTTTAAATTAACTTATATCCTCTAATTTTAAATAAAATATCATCAATAATATCTGATGGTATTTCGGCATAATGTGAAAATTCCATAGTTGATGTTGCTCTTCCTGATGTTATTGTTCTTAAAACCGTAACATAACCGAACATTTCTGCTAATGGAACTGTAACATTAATAACTTGAATTCCTACTTTTGATTCAATATCTTTAACTTCTGCTCTTTTTTTATTCAAATCGCTGGTAACATCACCTATGTATTCATCAGGAGAAATAACTTCGCAATTCATAATTGGCTCTAATAAAGCAAGCTTGGCTTTTTTGCAAGCTTCTTTAAATCCTATTTGTGAAGCAATTTCAAAAGCCAATGCATCAGAATCAACACTATGGAAAGAGCCGTCAAGAAGACGAACTTTCATGCTATAAACCTGAAATCCTGCTAAATTTCCGTTCATCATTGCCATTGTGAAGCCTTTTTTTATTGCAGGAATAAATTCAGTTGGAATTTTTCCGCCTTTGACTTCATTAATAAATTGTAATCCTTTATAATCTTTGTCGGCAGGAGAAAGTTCAAATTCTATTTGAGCAAATTTGCCTCTTCCACCAGTTTGTTTTTTGTAAATTTCTTTATGATAAACATTATTAAGAATAGCTTCTTTATAAGCAACCTGTGGTTTTCCCTGATTACATTGAACTAAAAATTCTCTTTTAAGTCGGTCAGTTAGAATTTCAAGGTGAAGCTCTCCCATTCCACTAATGATTGTTTGACCGGTTTCTTCATTGACTTTAACTTTGAAAGTAGGGTCTTCTTCGGAAAGTTTATTTAAAGCAATTCCGAGTTTACTAACATCGTTTTGTGTTTTTGGTTCAATTGCAATACTTATAACAGGTTCCGGAAATTTCATTGATTCTAAAACTATCGGATGTTTTTGAGTACATATAGTATCGCCAGTATGAATATTTTTAATACCAACAGCAACTCCAATATCTCCTGCTTCGATTTTATCGATAGGGATTTGTTTGTTGGAGTGCATTTGTATCAATCTTGAAATTCTTTCTTTTTTCCCGGTGTTTGCATTATAGATATATGAGCCGGAAGTTAGAGTGCCTGAATAAGTTCTAAAGTAAGCGATTTTTCCTACGAAAGGGTCTATTGCTATTTTGAAAGCCAAGGCACAGAAATTTTCATTTGAATCGACTTTTCTAATTTCTTCTTTTTTTGTGAAAGGATTGATGCCGGTAATTGGTGGAACGTCTAAAGGGTTTGGAAGATATTCAATTATTCCATTTAACAATAACTGAACGCCAATATTTTTAAAAGCAGAACCACAAAAAACGGGAGTTATTCTCATTTCAATAGTTGCTTTTCTGATAGCTAAATTAATGTCTTCTTCGGTAATAGAATCCGGATCGGAGATGAATTTTTCAAGAAGTTCTTCAGTTTCTTCAGCTACCCCTTCGATTAAATTTGTTCGATATTCTTTAGTAATATCAAGCATATCTTCGGGGATTTCAAATTCATTAATATTAACACCTTTTGATGTTTCATCCCAAGTGTAGGCTTTGTTTTTAATCAAGTCAATAATACCAACAAATTCATCTTCGGCACCAATAGGAATTTGAACAGGAATAGGATTAGCATTTAATTTATTTTTTATTTGCAAAACTGCATTAAAAAAATCTGCACCTGCACGGTCCATTTTGTTGACGAAACTAATTCGCGGTATATTATATTTGTCGGCTTGACGCCAAACTGTTTCTGATTGAGGCTCAACAGCACCATAAGCACAAAACAAAGCAACGGCTCCGTCTAATACTCTAAGAGAACGTTCTACTTCCACGGTGAAATCAACATGTCCGGGAGTATCAATTATATTAATTTTATGTTGAGAGTTTTTATGTTTCCAAAAAATTGTTGTTGCTGCACTTGTAATTGTTATGCCTCTTTCTTGTTCCTGAATCATCCAATCCATTGTAGCAGCACCATCATCAACTTCACCTATTTTATAATTTTTGCCCGAATAATACAATATTCTCTCTGTCGTTGTGGTTTTACCCGCATCGATATGAGCCATAATGCCAATATTACGTGTATTTAGCAATGTGTCTGACATTTTTCTTTTGACTATTGTTTTATTATCGGTTACTAACATTTATTATATTAAAATCTAAAATGAGAAAATGCTTTATTTGCTTCTGCCATTCTGTGAGTATCTTCTTTTTTCTTAAAAGCAGATCCTTCTTCTTTGTATGCAGCCATGATTTCTGATGCAAGTTTTTGAGCCATAGATTTTTCATGACGTTTTCGTGCATTAGCAATCAAGTTCTTTGTTCCAATAGATAATTTTCTTCCCGGTCTTATTTCTGAAGGAATTTGAAATGTTGCTCCACCAATTCTTCGGCTTCTGACTTCAACAGAAGGAGTAACATTTGCTAGAGCTTTTTTCCAAATTTCAACGCCATCTTCTTTGGTCTTTTCTGAAACAATATCAATTGCATCGTAAAATATTTTATATGCAATATTTTTTTTACCTTTAAGCATAATATTATTAACAAATTTAGTGACCTCAACATCGTTAAATTTTGGGTCTGGAAGAATAATCCGCTTTTTAGGTTTTGACTTTCTCATTATATAGCAATTAAGTTATTTTTACTTTTGTTTTGGTTGTTTAGTACCATATTTTGACCTTCTTTGTGTTCTGCCTTCAACTCCAGACGTATCTAATGCACCACGAATTATGTGATAACGAACACCTGGTAAATCTTTCACTCTGCCGCCTCTTATAAGTACAATGGAGTGTTCTTGTAAATTATGTCCTTCACCAGGAATATAAGCATTTACTTCTTTTCCATTTGTTAGTCTTACCCTTGCAACTTTTCTCATTGCTGAGTTAGGTTTCTTTGGTGTAGTTGTATAAACTCTTATACAAACACCCCTTTTTTGAGGGCAAGAATCCAAAGCAGGAGATTTGCTTTTGTCTGTTAGTTTTTTTCTTCCTTTTCTTACTAATTGATGAATTGTCGGCATAGTAACAATTTTGTTAATTTCTTAATTTTAAATTACCCCTTTTTTTTGGGACTGCAAAACTACAATAATATTTGATAAAACAAATACTTTTTCGTAATTTTATTAGAATATTTTGCAAGAAAAAACAGGAAAGCTAATATGTTATAAGACAGACTTTTCTCAAATAAATTAAAAGATTAATCATTTGATGAAACCTATATTCGTCTTTTTTATCAGGTCTCCGATGCTTTAAAAAGCATTTTATTCATTGAAAAACAATATCTTAAAATCATATATTGTTTAGCGGGTGCAAAATTAGATATTTTTTTTAATTAAACAAATGTTTTTGGGAAAATTTTACAAAAAAACATTCAAGATAGAATATTTCGTAACCTGATAATTCTTAGGTAGGGCTTTTTGCAAATTGATGAAAGGTATTTGATGGTTTAGTCTTTATATTCAGTTTAGATGAATTTAAAAATCAACATGTTTATTTTTATTGTGCTAATAAAAATCTTAAAGGCATATTAAAATGAACTCTAACAGGAATACCATATTTTAATCCGGGATTCCATCTTGGCATTGTGCTAAAAACTCTTATAGCTTCATCGTCGAGTGACTTAGAAACTCCTCTGAGTATTTTTATTGATTCAATTTCTCCGAGTTCATTAATTGTAAAATTAATATATACAGTTCCACTTACTCCGTTTCTTCTGGCTTTTACAGGATAATCCATTTCATGCTGGATAAATTTTATCCTATTTATATCTCCACCAATAAAACTGGGAGGGACATCATTATCTGAATATTGGTTTTCAGTTTTATATATTAGTTTTTCTGCTGTCCTACTATTTTTTATGTTGTCAGTATTATAGGTAAAGGTATTTATGAAGGAACCATCTTCGTTGTAGAATACCCATTTTCCTATTTGGTTTCCATTCTCATAGCTTCCTTCACTTTCAATTATTCCATTCTTATAATACTCTTCAACAGGACCATTTAATTCACCATTTTTGTATATTCCAAATTGTTTTTTTTTTAGAGTTCCTTCACTTTTATCAAAGTTGAAAAAAATTATATAACTTCCACTACCATCTTTTAAATTTCCTCCATCAATCTTATTACCATAATAATCAAAGACGCTGATTATTGTTGTTTTCTTTGATTCCTTGTATATTGTTTCTCTGTGGAGTTGTCCATTATCAAAATATGTTTTACAGCTTCCATCCATTTCCCGATTTTTCAATTCTATAATTTCCTTAGTTTTACCATTATTAAAATAAGATTTGCTAAGTCCAGTTCCATTTTCAAAATTTCGTAGTTCATATGTTAATGAACCACCTTTATTATAGCCAAAAGCACTGTCAGCAATTTCATTAGAATAATAAATTTCAGAGGAAATCTGATTTTTTAAGTAATAAGTCCATTTACCATCTTTTAAATCATTGTTAAAATATCCTGAGAAATTTAAATTGTTAGAATCATCGAAATACTTCCATCCTCCACTTTTCTTATCGTTAATAAAATTTCCTTTAGTAATAAGTTTTCCTGATAAGATATAATACTTCCACTCTCCATTTTTTTTATCATCTGAATAGCTTCCCGACATCCTAACTTTTCCAGACTTGTAATAATATTTCCATTCACTACTTTTTTTATCATCTGAATAATTTCCCAATATCCTTATTTCTCCAGAATTATAGTAATACTTCCATTCTCCAATTTTTTTATTGTTAGAATACTTGCCTTCCTCAATTATATATCCAATGTGTTTCTTTAGATATTCACCTTCTTTGATTGATTCATCATTTTTTCTCACATAGTATGTTTCTATAAAAAGACCATTGGTTGCCATTGATTTCACTTTTTTTTTCTTATAGTTTTGAGAAAAAATTGTAAGTGGAAGCAGGAGCAGAATTATAATGGATTTTTTCATATTTCGAAATATTCAATGTTGAAATTCACAATTATTCAATTCCTAATTGTCGGCTTTCTTAAGCTTCCATTTATAAGTAGAAGACCATTGATAAAATTTTTTAATCAATTTTTCGTTTTTAGAAATCCATTTTTTTACATTTTTACTGTCTGATGAAGCATGAAGAATATATGCAAAAGGTTTTATAAGCTTTTTTTCTTTTAATTCAATAAAATATGGAGCATAATATTCCCAGTAAAAGCCGTAATTATCTTTCTTCGTCTCAGCCATTGAAGAGCATAAAGTTTCCATTTTACCAATAAATAATTCGACTTCAGTTTTCTTTTTATTTTCTTTTGACAAGTCAAGTGCTCCAGTCATAGCAAGTAATAAGTAAGCAGTTCCGAATTCATTTTCTTTCTTAATATCTGTTGTGTCAGAAAGCATATCAGAATCTACATTAATAGTTATGGTATTTCTTCCTGTTTTTTTTGAACTTCCGCTCATTATTTTATTAATAAGAGAAAAGTTAGCTTTAGCTCTATATCCTTCAGGCTCAATAACCAAAAACCTGCATAAAGCCATAAGAGCAGGAATATTCTTTTTGTTGTCAAATTGAATTCGACCAATTGCATTATGCGAACTGGCATGTTTTGGATTTAACATAATTGATTTTTCAAAACACAGCATGGCTTCTTCATCTTCTTTAGTTTTATACAAAGTAATTCCTTTGTTAAAATAGAGTTGGTAATAATCAGGAAACTTTGAAATTGCTTCATCATAGATTTTTAAGGCTTCATCAATCTCATCATTTGCTTCTAAACAATAAGCATAATTAGTGTAAATTGTTTTTAATGAATTCGAATTTGGATTAATTTTAATGCCTTGTTTACATACCGAAATTGCTTCATCAAATTTTTTCATTGCCATGAGTGTGTATGACTTTTCACCAATAGCAATCATGTTTGATTTATTGAACTTTAAAGCTTTATCGTACTTTTTTAATGCTTCATCATAATTACCTTTATCGTGAAGAGCAACACCTTCTTTAATTAAATTTTCGATTTGCTCTGTTTGCGCATTTACAAAAAATGTTAGCAGACAAATTGATGCTAAGAAAAATAACTTTTTCATTTTATTATGTTTTGGTTTATGTTTTAAGCTCAAGTTTTGTTGTTTCTTGTTTAATAAATTCCATCGCCACTTCCTCACTTTCCTCAATTGCCATTTCAACAGGTTTTTTTAGCAAGCTCCAACAATTGCTCCGATTGTTTTTTTAATCGGAAACTTTCTTCAACTTTAATATTTAATTTATTATAACTATCTATAATAAACCATTAATGTGGATAATAATATGTTTTCTCAATACTTGATGTAAAAAAAATAGTTGTAAAAAAGCCTTAATCTTAATGATTTATAAAATCCATAATTATATGGTGTAAGCAAAATTTTTCCTTTTGTTCTGTCTTATAGTTTTTTCTGATATGAAAAGTATCAAAAGTATTTTCATTATCTTTTATTGAACTTAAAATAATTTTATCATTTGTCAGTTTCCCAGATTCTTCATTTTTATAAACAAATTTTATTTTTTCTGTTAAATTTTCAATAACATTCTTTTTTGTTTCACCAACAACAAAACCAATCATTCCGCCAAAATTAATATCACAAGCGTATTTCCCAATCATAAAGCGATACATTCCACCATCTTCTCGGTCTTTTGTTTTTACATAAACATATTCTTTTATAGATTCTGAAAACTTCATACTTTTTGTTTTTCCAAGATTTTTGGCTTCAAATGAGAAGTGTTTTTTTCGCCATTGGCTATGTTCAAATTTTAAATCATAAAACCCATCTTTATTACATTCTGTACTTGGTTCAAGATTTAAAATAAATTCATAACGATTAAATGTTTTGTTGTTATTTAACCATTTGTAGATATGTTTCTTTAATGCCTTTTCAATTTCTGCTCTGTCTTGTTTTTTTTCGTTATCAATAATTTTAATAACTTCTGTTTCATTAACTTCTTTATAATATTTAAGAATAAAGAAAAATACAAATTCCTTCCAAACAATGTCAGAAAATTTACGTAATTTATTTCGACTATCGGGCATTGGTTTTAAATCAGGAAGTTTTATGTAGCTTTTCATTAACTCATTTTCTTTAAAATATATTTACCATCTTCAAAACCTTTTGTTTCCGACCAGTTTTTAAAGTGCTTGTTTTTTATTATGTAAACACAATTATTTCCGAAAATTTTCTCTCTCATAACAAGAAATTTTTGGTCGGTTTCTTTTAGAATTTCGTGCATCCTGTATTTAAAAACTTTTTTTTCTGATGGCATTTTTTTATAGCTATCGTTAAAATAAACTGCGGCAACTCTTAAATTAAATCCAAAATCATTATCGTTATAAAATTTAATTTCTGGTTTTTTCTCAAAATACATTTCAAGTGTTTCGTATAATGCAATTTTATATTCTTCTAAATCGTTCTGATCTGCTTGTTGTTTCGTTGAGAAAAAATCTTTTATACGTTGTCGTTCAAGATAGCTTAAATCATATAAATCATAAATAAGTTCATTTAATTTTTCTTTGGTCTCATCTTCATATTTTAGTTTTCCTTTGATAAGTTGTTGGCTGATTTCTGAAATTTCGGCAACTAAATTTTTGTCTAATTCTTTTGGGATTGGAATATTTTTAATAGCATCGTAACCAATTTTTGGAAAAGAGCCATTACTTCTTTTCCTATAAATTATATTGATTAGGTAATTTATTAAATCGGAGTTAATTATAGCAGTAATTATATGATAAAAATTATCATTTGCTAAAAAAATAGAATAAACATCAAAATTATAGTATATTTTTTCTTTAAAAAAGACTGCTTTTAATTTACTTCCTACCCGATTTATTAATATTTTATTTCCATCATAAATTTTAGGATTTCTACTCCTATGAAAATTAGATATATTTCCTAAAAAAGTTTCAATATCTGTAACTTGAAAACTTAACAAGTTTTCAGGTAATATTAGAGGGGTGTTAAATTTTTTATCTTTTTTCCCTCGTGTATATTTTAATTTAAACTCGTCAGAATATTTTTTTCGTTCTTTTTTATTTAATATTTTCCATTTTTCTGATATACCAAATTCTTCAATTAATTGTTCTTTTCCAACAATTTGTAAGCCATTATTTACTTTATCTTTACTGTCTTCTAAATGTAATAAATAATTCTCAAGTTTGTCATTCTTCCTTAACCTTTCTATCAAATTCAAATCAAATTCATTCCCAATTAAATAATCCCGCAGTATTACGCTTTTGCTTAAAATATCTTTCTGTAAAATTTCTATCTTTTTATCTTCTTGGATAATAAGCAAGTCAAAAGTTTTGGAGAAAGGTTCTAAATCTACGGGATAATAATTTAAAGTATTGTTTTCAATTTTTTTATTATTAAAAATTGCAACAACCACACTTTCACCCGCACTAAACAAAATATTTTTTACTCTTGAAAACTCGTAAAAATTTTCAACCTGATAGCTCTCAAAGAAAAACTCCTGAAATTTGTCAGATTTCTCATTATAAAAATTTGAACTGTTTAAAACAAAACCGAATTTAGTATTTTTATTTGCCCAGTCTTTAATTTTAAGCATAAAAGCTTGTGATAATTGTTGGGAACTTACTACATTTTTAGCTTTAAATATTTTACCATTTATTTCCGAAGAATAATTATTTGTAAATTCACGTTCTTTTTTATGTTCTTTTGCATCAGGTGGTATTTTCAAAAAAGGGGGATTTCCTACAATATAATCGAATGTTTGATTAACAAAATGCAGATTTTCTTTCTTAACTTCAAGAGAATTACCATTTATAATATTTTGTGAAAAATCGGGGAATATTTTAATATCATCTTCCTTTTCAATTCTATCCTTAATATATTTCTTAATATCTTTATTTGGTAATCCTTTCAATATTTCAAGATAAAGAGAAAAAATAGTGAGTCGCCATGCAGTATTTTCTTTTTCTATTCCAAAAATATTTTTTTTTAGAATGTTTATTTTATAACTAATCTTTTCAGAAACACTTGCATTATCATCTATTGATTTTATTTTTAAAAGTCTACGGAATGCAAGAATTAAGAACATCCCCGACCCACATGCAGGGTCAAGTACTTTTCCTTGTTTTGCAATAACATCATCAGTAATTAATTGTGCTAATTTTGGGGGCGTGTAAAATATTCCTTCATCAGCTTGGTCATCTTCAAGAAACACTTCGTATATGTGGCTAATAAACTCAATTGGAATAATATCAAAACGGAAATCAAATAATGATAATTGTCCTGTAATAAAATCATCTTGTTTTATTGCTTTATAAATTAAATTTGAAGTCTTATTTATATATTGTTCTTCAATTATAGGTGTTTCAAACAGACGATTGCTAAATAAATCGTTGATTTTACTATAAAGTAAATTAATCTTTTTTGAATCAGAATTTTCAAGTAATTGTTTGTAAGTTAAATTTTTGTTATTAAAAAAATGTTTATAAAAATATGAATTTATAATATGGTTATCTTCAAGAAATTTTATAAACAACATTCTATCAATAAGTGCTTGAACAATATTATTGTCTGACTCAATTAATGTTTGTTTTAATTCTTTTTTAAGTAGCTTTAACTGATTAATTAGTTTTGTGTCAATGCTTTGATTTTTCTTTACTTTATATAAAGCATCAACATAATCCATCCAAAAAGCACCTGATTCAAATTTCCACTTTTTAATTTTTTCAATTTCAGCTTCTTCTAATTCTGTTAGTTTAAATGTGTCTAATTCAATTTCTTTTTCTCTCGGGCTATTTTTCGCATAACATAGTTTTATGTTTTTTGCATCTGTTCTAAAATATAGTTCATATTTGTTTTCGTTCCAGAAATATCGTTTTATTTCAAACAGTTCTTCATTTGTTATTGGTTCTGAAATAAGAAAAAATGAAGTATTAGCATTTTTTGGACTATCATAAACAAAAATATTGTTTTTGATATTTTGGAGGAGTTTTGAATTTTCAGGAATTGAAATATTCTTATGTTTAATATCAGAATCGAAAGAAAAATCAATGCTATCAAAGAATTTTCTTATATTATTCATCTAATAATCCTCCTAAAAATTAAAATTTCTTTACAAATTTAATAATATTATTTTAACTGTTCTGTTTTTTTTATAATATATGTTAAGTTTTATTTTAATATGCTGGATAAAAAGAATTTATCCATGTGTAAATAATAACCTTAATTCAAATGGGATGGAATATAATAACACAGGATTTTGTTATACTTCACCCAATGTTATTATATTTTGGTGTATTATCCCTAAATTTTTTTCGCACATTTTAATAAAATTACCCTACAATTCTCCCTCAAAAACCCCAATCAATTTTTTTTCTTCTTTTTCCCAGCTTAGCTCATTTGCAGCTCTTTTTAAGTTTTTTTTCCAGGTCTTCAAAGTGTCTTTGTTTGCAAGGATTTGGTTTAGCTTTCCTGCAATGTTTTCAGGTTTATGGTTGTCTATCAAATCACCGATTTCGTATTTTTCGATAATGCGTTTTATCTCAACTAAATCAGAAGCAAGAACAGGTACTCCTGCATGAATATAATCGAACAATTTATTTGGGAGACTGTAGCGATAGTTTATGTTTGTGTCTTTGTCGAGGGTTAAACCAATGTCGGCATAAATTGTATAATTATAAAGTTTTTCAAAAGCTTGTTTTGGTATGAATTTAACTTTGTTTTCAATTTTTAAATCAACAGTCATTTTTTTAAGAATTTCAATAACATCGCCACCTCCGATAATTAAAAATAATGCGTTATCAACATATTGCATTGCTTGAACAGCTTCTTCGGCTCCACGGTCGATATTAATTCCGGCACCTTGCAGTAGAATGATTTTTTTATCAGCAGGAAGTCCGAGTTCTTTTCTGCTTCGAAGATTTTTAAATTTTCTTTTTACGGGAATGTTTCTTACAACTGTTAAATCCTTTCCGTATTCTTCATGATATAATTTTGCGATAGAATCGTTAACAGTAATAATGTTTTTTAGCTTGGGGAAAATCCACTTTTCGATTCTTTGCCACACTTTTTTTGCCCATCTGACTTGAAGTTCGGGAACTCCACAAAAATACTCATGGCTGTCGTAAACAATAGGAACATTTTTTATTTTGTGAATTAAGAAATTTGGAAGCAAAGTGTCGAGGTCGTTAGAAACTAAAAGAGCTGCTTTTTTGAATAGCAGTAAAAAAAATAATCTGAAATTATATTCTGCATAAAACAAAGGACCTTTATTAAAAAGCAGGCACATTCTCTTGAGCTTATATTTTCGGTCATTGATGATTTTACCGGTTTCGAGTTTCCTGCCAATTAACAAAACTTCATAGCCGAGTTTTGTTAAAGTGTTGCATGTTCTGTCAACCCGTTGGTCTGTTAGTAAGTTATTTGTAACCGATACAATTGCTTTTTTCAAAATATAGTGTGATTTTCTTTTTGCGAATTTAAAAAAAATGTAGTTAATCAGTCCTAAATAAAAAAAGCCACAGATTCACAGATTTTAAAAAACACTATTATTTTAATATTATAAATCAAGTTTTTTAGTTGTATGATTGACTATTAGCGAAGTAAAATAATAATGCTATTATCTCTAAATTACAAATAAAAAAAATATTTTTTATTATTTGTAAGACAATCTGATGAAATTATATTTATAATTGTTTTTTTAATCTGTTAATCTGTGGCAAATAATTATTCATTAAGACTTTATTTTGACTAAACAGTAACATATTTATTTATAAAATAAAAAAGATGAATGAAAAGAATTAATTTTGTCTTATAAAAATTCTATTAATGAAAATCGAAAAAAATAAATCTTTAAAATCATATAACACTTTTGGTATTGATGCAAAAGCCGAATATTTTGTTAATCTTAATACAAATGAAGAAATAATTTCTTTTTTGAAAAAAGATGAATTTAAAGATTTGAATAAATTAATACTTGGAGGTGGGAGTAATATTCTTTTTACAAAAGATTTTGATGGAATAGTTTTGAAAATCAACAACAAAGGAATTAATATTGTAAAAGAAGATGAAAACTATATTTATATAAAAGCTAAAGCAGGAGAAAACTGGGAAGAGTTTGTGAACTTTTGTATCGAGAATAATTATGCAGGAATAGAAAATCTTTCGATGATTCCTGGAAATGTTGGTGCTGCATCTATTCAAAATATCGGGGCTTATGGAGTTGAATTGAAAGATGTTTTTTTTGAACTCGAAGCTATTAATATTGAATCGGGAGAGATAAAAACTTTTTCAAAAGAAGACTGCAAATTTGGTTACAGGTACAGTATTTTTAAAGATGCTTTAAAAAATCGATACATTATTTTATCGGTAATTTTAAGATTAAATAAACATGCTATTTTAAAAATTAAATATGGTTCAATTCAGCAGGAATTAGAAAAGATGGGAGTTGAAAAAGTTGATATTAAAGCCATAGGAAAAGCAGTTTGCAATATACGTAGTTCTAAGCTACCTGCTCCTGAAAAAATTGGCAATGCAGGAAGTTTTTTCAAAAATCCTGTAATTTCTTCAGAACTGCATAAAAAAGTTAAACAAAAATTTAGCGATTTAGTTGCTTATAAAACAGATGAAGGAAATTTTAAACTTGCTGCTGGTTGGCTAATTGAACAAAGCGGATGGAAAGGTAAACAGCTTGGCAGTGCAGGTGTTCATAATGAGCAAGCATTGGTGCTTATAAATTTGGGAAATGCAAAAGGAACAGAAATTTTGAATCTTGCACAAGAAATTCAAAAATCAGTGTTTGAAAAATTTGGTATTAATTTGGAAATGGAAGTTAATGTGATTTAGTTTTTATTTATAAAATAAAATTGAAATATAATCAACAACAGAGTTTGAAGGCATCACTTCCCCCGAATGACCTCTTTTCAAGATATTTACTTTAGGATTTTTAGCAACAAGTTTTGTGTATTCAATCAGAGACATAATTGGACCATACCCACAGACTGAAATATTTTTTTCTCTTACAACTTTTTCAACTTCTTCGGCATTTAATTTTAATATTTGGTCAACAACCAAACTGTCGAGTTTTTTTCCGACATCAGGAGGAAGTTGATGAGAAAAATCAGAGGAAGCAATTATCAGAATATTTTTCTTTAGAACTTTATTTGTTTCATAAATATTTCTGGCTACCGTTAAAGCGTTTTTATGAGTTTGATGAGTAATTGTTATTGGAAGAATTTTAAAATCGTAATCAAAAAAATATTGAAGCATAGGCAGCATAACTTCTCCTGAGTGTTCGTATTGATGAGCAATTTCTGATTTTGGAATGTCAAGCAAATTATTAAAATCACTATCAATTTCTACTACTCCCAAAGGAGAATCCCAGTAGTCATTTTCATCTAAGGCAATATCGGAGCCATAGCCAGTATGACTTGGATTTATTATAAAAATTGTATCATATTTTTTTGGAGAATTTTTTACAATATCAAAAAAATGAACTGCTTGATAAGCAGAAAACATATATCCGGCATGAGGAACAACACCTCCAATAATATTTTTTTCTGTTAGTGAATAATCAATTGCCGGCTTTTCTTTTTTAAGTATGGTGTCTAATAAATTTTTTATTTCTTTTTTTGTGTCTGGGTAAAATCTGCCGGCATTGTATGGTTCACGAGTACACATGAGATTATTTTTTTACTATACGTTTCCAGTTTGTTGTTCTTCCAATTAATGAAAAACCAATAAATCCTCTGACGCCAAGTTCATTCTTTTTACTGTTAAGCCACATTTTACAATCATAGGTTTTGCCATTCTCAGGGTCATAAATTGTTCCACCTGTCCATTGTTCTTCGCCATCAAATTTGAATCCTTTAAGAACCATAATCCCAATAGTAGGACGTGAACGAAGATTAGCTTTAGGATTTTCGCGGTCGTATTTTTTCTTGCCATAATCCTTATCATCTTTATCTTTATAAGTTGGGTTTTTTAGCCAAATAATTTTGCCATAGAATTTGTCACCTTTACGATAAATTTTTACAATACTCTTATTATCTTCAGTGTACCATTTCCCTAAAATATTATCGCGTTGAAAACTTTGCGCTTTACAAATTAAGCCGCTTGTCATAAAAACCGATATAAGAACTAATAATACTAATCTTTGTTTTTTCATTTCATGTTTTTTAATTTATAATTTGATTGTTTATTTTTAATCAAAGATATATAATTTTAATTATATGGTTTTTAATTTTATTTATTTCTACGAGCTTGAATATGTTTAGAGTAAATTTTTTTAAGGAATTCCGGGAAAATGTTCTATATACTTTACTTTTTATATCGGGGAAATGTTCTACAATTTGAACTTTTAAATCGGGAAAATGTTCTACAATTTGCCATTTTCCACATTTGTCAGGAAAATGCTCAACAAGCTGAACTTTCAAATCAGGGAAATGTTCAACAATTTGAATTTTTATATCAGGAAAATGTTCTACGAACTTAATTTTTCCATAAAGCTTAAAACCATTAAAAGTGCAATCAGGACTGATTTTGTCATTATTGCCAGATGTTGCTGTGATGCATGAACATTGCTTAATCTGATTGTTTTTTATTCCTGATGAAATAAAAAAGAAGCTAAGGAAAATAATTGCAAGGGAAAAGAGTTTATTTTTTTTCATCTGTTAAATTTTATTGAAATTAGACTGTTTAGAATACAAAAAATTTGCCGATTTCATATTTTTATTATCTTTATTAAAAAATTAAAATTGCATAAATTTTTTTGAATAGGAAATTAAATATTTATAGTAATTTTACAACATAAAATATTAATTAAAAAATGAATAAAAATAGTTCTAAAATATTGTATCAATCAGGGATATTCTCAATATTGTTTTTTATTATTATAATTTTTATCACTTGTAATAAAGATGAAAAAGAAATTGAAGTAAAAGGAAGAGTTTATGACCCGCAACTTGTGAAATATTTGAGTGGTGCAACTGTTAGGATTTCTTCTAGTAAAATTGTTTCAGGTGTATATAATTCGAATTATCAGGAGATAACATCTGCAACAACAGATAAAGATGGAAATTTTAGCTTTACGATAGCTGTAGAAAAAGTTTCTGGTTATCGTCTAAACGTTAATAAAGACGACTATTTTGATTATACTGTTGACATAGAACCTGAAATTCTTGAAGAGAATGATACATATTCTGATTCATATAATCTTTATCCCGAATGCTATATTAATTTGCATGTTAAAAACGTAACACCCTTTGATGGAAATGATAAAATTTCATACAAGTTTACAAGTGGAACTTTAAATTGTTTTCAATGCTGCAATGATGGAATTACTACAGGAAACGGGAAAAACTATGAAGAAACAAAAATTTGTAGAGTTCACGGAAATCAATATGTTGGGATTAATTGGATAGTAACAAAAAATAGCAATACATTTTCTTCAAGCGATTCAATTTATTGTCCTGCTTTTCAAACTGTTTATTATCAAATTCATTATTAAGCACAAAAAAATAAAACTTTCATTTGTTTATTTTAGTATCTTATTTTTACAATATTAGAGTTTTATTTGACAGAAAATAACAAACAAACAAGCATCAAATAACAAATAATATCCAAATTACAATGTATGAAATTACAAAACTTACTAAAATACATATTAGGTTTAAACAAAAGTTGGATGTGTTTGTGATTTGAGATTTATTTTTGAAAATTTGAATTTACCTGCCTGCACGTAGCCGTTTCGGCATAGGCAGGTTTGTTATTTGTCTTTTGTTATTTGTTTTTTTTAGTCTATCCGTATTGGATTTATTAGTCTTAGGGTAGATAATTATTTTATTGATTTGGGTTTTTTAAAAAGAATTTTAAATTATGCATTCAATTGAGCCATTCTACTTGTGGCGCGAACTTTATATCGCATCAGATGATAAGTTGTCTCCTTTTTATAAAAGAGAGTACAGCGAATTTGAATTCACTAATTCAATTTACAACTATTTGATTCACCCTCAATGGGACGAAATTGGTTCTTCTACTCTTTTTGTTAAAATATTATTCACCGATTATGAAGCAGGTTTTTCAATAATTGAACTATTTGGAGAATGGAACGACTGCCTTCATGAAGATATTATGTATCTTAAGAGAAATGTAATAGATGTGCTTTTTGAAAACAATGTAAATAAATTTCTGCTTATTTGTGAAAATGTATTGAATTTTCATTCATCCGATGATGAGTATTATCAGGAATGGTTTGACGAACTCGAAAATGGCTGGATATGTGGAATTAATCTTCGCCAACATGTAATAGATGAATTTGTTAGTACTAAACTTGATTATTATATTGGATTTTCAAAAGCTTTTAATGAATTAAATTGGCGAAATTACACCCCTGAACATCTGTTTGAAAAAGTTAATAGCTTTATGACGAAATATTTGAATGCATAAGGTAAATTTTTTTTAACGAAATCACAAAATTCATTGCCCTATTAATTAAATGAAGAGTTTAATTAAAAAGAATATTTTAAAAATATTGCTATTCAATAATTATTACGTTATTTTTGCAAAATTATTTTTAGTTTTAATTGTTATCGTAAAAAATAGATAGTAAGTGTAATACAGAATAATGAAAGAGCATTTAAATATAACTGTTAATGGAAAAGTGAAAGAAATTGACTTTCTGTATTATTCTCATCTTTCTGCTCATAAGAATAATATTACTGGATTTGTTCAAAATGGCAGCGACACTTCAGTATATATCGAAGCTGAAGGTACATCAGAAGAACTAAAAACATTTATTGAATATTTTAATAACGGTCCCCTTTCCAATCATTTTGAGGATATGCAAGTTGATAAAGGAGACCTTAAGAATTTTATGTATTTCAAAAGAACAAAAGACCGAGAGACAAAAACGAAGAAAAATGATTTTTTTAGAAAAATATTTTCAAAGAAAAAATAATTTTCCACTTCAATTTTAATTTTCCTTAGTAAATTTATCAATTCTTTTTTATTTAGATAATTATGCACAAAAACATAATCCTAAAAATTTATGGAAGGGTTCAGGGTGTTGGCTTTCGTTATAGTACGATGATGAAAGCACGTGAGCTTGGAATCAAAGGTTTTGTAAAAAACAATTATGATGGCTCGGTTTATATAGAAGCAGAAGGTGAAGAAAAACCGTTAAATTATTTAATTGACTGGTGCAAAAAAGGACCCGGATTAGCAAAAATAGATGATGTTTTTATTAATGAAGGGGAATTAATGAATTATAAAAATTTTAAGCTTAATAGACAAAATGGTTGCTAAGAACTTATGAAAGTCTTTATTCGTATAGGATTGATATACATCAAAGCTTATGAATAAAAAAAATGCTTTTACTGTAACAGTCCGATTACTAAAAAATACGGTGTTAGAAAAGGGAAACAACGATACAAATGCTTCGCCTGTGGAAGATATTTTACAGGAGGCTTAAGGTTAAATCCATCAGTTTTATGGAAAGATTATTATTCAGGAAAACAGACATACTCTCAATTAGCTATTCAATATAATTGTTCGAAAAGAACAATACAGCGAAAGATTGATTTTCATAATGTCACAATACCCTCAATTGTTCCAAGAGAAGGTCATTTTGCAGATTTAAAGAACAAATTAAGAAACCATAATGGACTATCTCAAGAAAGAAAAATGAAATTTATTGATGAGTTTTTAAAGGCATAAAGGCTTCTAAAAAAAGCAAAAGGAGTCCTTTTGAACTCCTTAATCTTTTGACTTTTTTGTCAGCCATCAAGTTTATCCCTGACAGGTTGCTCTCCAGCAGAGCCTATTTCTGTTTAGCTTGATATATCAAATTTAAAATACTTTTTTTCAATTCAAAAAACTATACAAAAAATACAGCAACCATTTTGTCCATTTGAAAGAATGCTACTAAAAATAGCAACCATTTTGTCTATTACACCAAATATAATGAATGCTACGTTTGGGATTAACAATTTATCTTATAGAAAATAGTATTGTCCTTTCATGACTTTTTTTAAATATTTATTACATAACACAGGGTTTTGTTTCACTTCACCCTGTGCTATTATATATCGGGGCGTTGCCCCTAAAAATACATCTTGCACCTCAAAATAATATTTAGCCGACTTTTTTAAAGTTATGTCGAGTTTTTAAGTAAGCTGAAATTATTATCTTTGCGAAATATATTTTGAAAAAATGGATAAACCACTAATACTTGTTACTAATGATGATGGGATAAATGCTCCCGGACTTAGATTTTTAATAAATCTTATTAAGGGATACGGCGAAGTAGTTGTTGTTGCTTCTGAAAAAACAAATTCAGGAATGAGTCATGCAATTACTATTGAAACGCCTTTAAGAGTTAAAAATATTTCTAATGGAGATAATTATACAGAATATAGTTGTAACGGAACTCCTGTTGATTGTGTGAAACTTGCCGAACATGCTTTATTATCTCGAAAACCCGATTTGTTGGTGTCAGGAATTAATCATGGTTCAAATGCTTCTATCAATATTATTTATTCAGGTACAATGGCAGCAGTGCTCGAGGGTGCTATGATAGGTATTCCTTCTGTTGGATTTTCGCTACTTGACTATTCAAAGGATGCTGATTTTAGTGCTACTAAAGAATATATAAAAGTAATTGTTGAGAGAGTTCTTAAAAATTCATTACCTTCGGGAGTATGTCTAAATGTAAATTTTCCTGTTGCTCCAAAATCCGAACTAAAAGGAATTAAAGTATGTCGGCAGGCAAAAGGATTGTGGAATGAAGAATTTGTTAAAAAAACAGACCCCCGAAATAATGATTATTATTGGTTGACAGGTTCTTTTGATGTGCTGGAAAATAGTGATGATACCGACCTTTGGGCTTTAAAAAATAATTATGTTTCTGTAGTCCCTGTTCATTTTGATTTTACTTCTCATAAATCTATTTCATTAATTAATAACTGGAAATTAAATGTTTAAATTTTTAAAAAAAGATTCATTTATTCTCGGAATAAGCCTTGGATTGTTATTGCCGATTGTATTATACATTTTATTGCATTATTTGGCAATAGCAATAAAAGGGGAAATATTTGCTAAAATAATTGATTCTTCAGTTCAATTAGTTAGTATTTTTCTAAACTTATTTACCCTGAGATATTATTTGCTTAAAGCAAAATATGACAAAACAGGAAGAGGAATTTTGCTTGCAACTTTTGTTCTGGCTTTAGTTTATTTCTTTCTATTTCTTAAATTTCATTAAATGAAATATTATATAATAGCAGGTGAAGCTTCAGGCGATTTACATGCTTCAAATTTGATGAAGGAAATAAAATTGCTTGATAATGAAGCACATTTTCGGTGTTGGGGAGGCGACCTTATGTTAGAGCAGGATGCTGAACTTGTTAAACATTATAGTGAGCTTGCATTTATGGGATTTGTTGAGGTTCTGCAAAATATAAGAACTATTTTTAATAATATTAAATTTTGTAAAAAAGATATTAAGTCATATAAACCCGATGCTCTTATTCTGGTTGACTATCCCGGCTTTAACCTTAGAATTGCCAATTTTGCAAAAAATATAGGAATAAAAGTTTTTTATTATATCTCTCCTCAAGTTTGGGCATGGAAACAATCAAGAGTGAAAAAAATCAAAAAGTGTGTTGATAAGATGTTTGTTATTCTGCCTTTTGAAAAAGAATTTTATAAGAAACATGATTTTAAAGTTGATTTCGTTGGTCATCCTTTATTAGATGCTATTCAAAGTAGTCATAAATCGGAGCAAGACAATTTCGTTGAAAGTAATAATTTAAGGAAAAAACCAATAATAGCTTTGCTTCCCGGTAGCAGAAAACAAGAAATAAAAAAGATGCTTCCGACTATGTTAAAAATTGTTCCTGATTTTAAGGATTATAATTTTGTTATTGCTGCAACTTCTTCAATACAAAAAGAATTTTATGACCACCTGATAAAAGAAAATAATGTTAAGATTATTTATAATAAAACTTATGATTTGTTGAAAAATTCAGTTGCAGCTTTGATAACTTCAGGAACTGCAACTTTAGAAGCTGCATTATTTGAATTGCCCGAAGTTGTTTGTTATAAAGCGAGTTATATTTCCTATCGTTTAGCAAAAAAATTTATTAAAGTAGAATTTATTTCTCTTGCTAATTTGATTATGAAAAGAAAGATTATCACAGAATTAATTCAGAATGATTTTAATGAAAATAATCTCAAAAGCGAATTGAATAAAATACTTAACGATAAAAAACAATTAACAACTCTTAATGAAGATTACAAAGAATTGAAGAAAAAATTAGGCGGAGCAGGAGCATCACACAACACAGCAAAGTTAATTGTTGAGAATTTGAAAAATTAATGATTTAATTAACCTAAGAAATTTTATGTCCTCAAAAAAATATATTTTAATAATTCTTTTACTGGTTTTTATTTCTAATTCATCGAAAGCAATTTTCCTTGATATTAAAATTTATAGCGGTTATGAAATTGCTTCTTTCACATTTTCTCCAATTTCCGGAAAGTATGCCATTTATGATAATGGAAACAAAATAGCTGATTTATATAAAAATTCAAGCTTAACTTTTAAAATTGTTAACAATAAAATTCAGCTTCATAAAGATGGAAAATATCTTGGTGCTTTTTCAAAGATTCATACAAATGGCGAAGGCTTTATGAACGTCTTTAAAATTAATCCTGCTGAGCAGGGAATCAATGAACGTATTTATGATGACAATATTAAAATTTCGATTGTTGACAGTAGTTTGCAAATAATTAATAATGTTGAACTGGAACGTTATGTTGCAGGTGTTGTACAATCTGAAGGTGGGGGTAGTTATAAAGATATTGAATTTTATTTTGTTCAGGCGATAACTTGCAGAACTTATGCTTTGAATAATTTCCGAAAACATAAAAAAGCAGGTTTTAACCTTTGTGATGCTATACATTGCCAGGTTTATTATGGAAGATGTAAAGAAAGTGATATACTCATGGCAACATACAAAACTATGGGTAAAGTGATAGTTGATAAAGATAGAATAATGATTTCTGCTGCTTTTCATTCAAATTGTGGAGGGCAAACTGTAAATTCTGAAGATATCTGGTCAATACCAACATCCTACTTGAAATCAGTTGGTGACACTTTTTGT
>Ga0307991_1000399_pt1 | contig 31484 bp, 27 predicted proteins | sample EllFjometagen131_FD_203146 | JGI IMG/M metagenome (GOLD analysis project Ga0307991, IMG submission 203146) | Marine microbial communities from Ellis Fjord, Antarctic Ocean - #131 | ecosystem: Environmental > Aquatic > Marine > Unclassified | place: Southern Ocean | collected 2014-10-08 | reverse complement strand
TCCTTTGCCTACCACATCGCCGATGCCAATACTGAAGACATCTTCTGTCTTGCTTGACAGAACATAGAAATCGCCACTGATCTGCCGACAGGGAATATAGCGCAGGTCAAAGGACACTTCGTCATGTTCTGGAATCTCATTGGGAAGCAGCGACTTCTGGATACTCTCAGCTTTTGCCATATCCTCACTCAAACCACTTTGCATGTTAACATGTTTATCCAGCTTGTAACGTTCCATCAATACACCGGCCTGCGTGGCGATGGTTTGCAAAAAATCAAGATCATCTTCACTAAAAGCTGACACTCGATTGGATTCCAGATTCATGGCACCATAAATCATAGATCCACCCGCGATGGGGACGCTAAGCTCAGAACGCGTATCAGATCTCCCTGGCAAATAGTCTTTTTCCCGACGGACATCTGGAATAGATATGGGTGTTTTGGTTGCAATACAGCGACCCACAATACCACGTCCAATTTTCAGCTTCAAGGGGTTGAGTCTACGGGTATCATACCCTCTTTGGATAAACTTTTCAATATTAACACCCTCTGATGATGCCAGGAAGACGCCACAGGCATCATAGGGAACAATCACGTTCACCTCATCTAACAGCAGATTGAAAATGCTGGTCGTATTTCGGGTGGCTGCCATTTTACTGGCAATGAGGGTCAGGGCTTCCTGCTTACGCGCCTCCAACTTGATACGGTGATATAACTTACGTTTCTCAAGCAAGACCGCGATTTGATCAACGACAAAATTATAGAGAGTTCCGGAGCGTCTGGCTTGCATATCCATGGGCATTTTATCAAGGAGTATGAACCCTGCCAATCTGTTATTGGTTTTCAAGGGGATGGCCCACTGAAACAATTTAAAACTCCGATAATCCATAGCTGGAATCTTGAGAGGTTCAGTATGTAAATCATTAACACTGTATTTAACATTCATGAGATGATGATTGGTTTCCATGAGTTTTTTGAGAATCTCATGTTCACTATCCAGAGTAATGCCATCCAGGAACATAGGTTTGGGCGCAATGGAGGACTCAATTTTGAAAATGCCCTTGCGTCGCACAAAAAGCGCTACAATATCAGATTCAAAAAGATACTTCAAGGTGTCGGGAACCATATCCAGCATTTCACGGTAGGTTTCTACCTTTTCGAGATCATCCAGGATAATTCTGAATTTTTCATTTCGTTCGTAATAGGAATGAGCGATAAGACGCAGGACAAGTTTACGCCCACGCGATCGTAGCGGTCGGTAAAGATTAATGATGATAGTGGCAAAGACTACATTGGCCAGGATGGGGTGTTCACCAAATCCCAGGAACTGATTAATCAGATAACCTAATATTGAAATGATAATGATTAGGGCCAGTGAGACCAGAAGTTCCTCTCGTCTAAGCATCTTGCTCTCCCTGATCAAAAAGGGTCTCTGCCCCACCACCCACTTCTTCAATCATGGATCGCAAAACAGGCAGAATACTCAATTGGGAAAGATCTTCGCCGGCAAAAATTCGGGAAAATGCATAATTCTGGTGCGTAACTGGGATAAGTTTATTGATGATTATCACCTGCTCAGAATTGATGCGACAGGCATCACCTTTAAAGTCACCCTTTTCATATCGAATAGTATAGCCCAGTTTTTCAGCGAGAGATTCAAATTCATCTCGAATGCGTTCAGCTTCCATTTATAACAATGAATCCCTTTTCTCTTTTTCAAAGCTATCGACAACTTCTTTGACCCGTTCTGTCTGTCCTCTGGGAATAATCAATAAGGCGTCCTTGGTATCGATAACTACGAGATCATCCACACCTACAATGGCCACTGTTTTTCCTTCGGCAAATACGAGGTTATTTTCTGAGTTATGGAAGATCACTTCCCCCTTAGAGACATTCCTGTGGTCATCCTTCACACTCATTTCATGGACCGCATCCCAGGAGCCTACATCATTCCACGGAAAATCAACTTTCACCACAAAGACATTTTGTGCTTTCTCCATCACACCATAATCAATTGAAATGCTTCTAAGGGTGGCCCATTCAACGGTTAAAACTGAATCCCATACCGGTTTTCCAATAGCACCCTTAATATTTTCCAGGCTGTCCCATATCTCGGGCAAGAATTCTTGAAAACTATGCAAGATACTATCAACTCGCCAGACGAATATGCCGCTGTTCCACAGGAAATCACCACTCTTGAGAAAGAGTTGTGCTGTTTTTAAGTCAGGTTTCTCGGCAAAAGCCTTTACTGCGTAGATGGGTTCATCTGGATTGGTACGATCATGAAATTGAATATAGCCATATCCTGTGGCTGGTCTGGTTGGCACCACGCCAAAGGTTACCAACCCTTTCATCTCCCTGGCAATGTTGATCCCTTGATGCATATAAGCAGAAAATGCATCCACATCTTGAATATAGTGGTCTGCTGGAAACACACCCATGACGGCGCCTGGATCGCGATGTTGAATAATAATGGCAGCCAATCCAATGGCTGGGCCGGTATTTTTTCCTTCAGGTTCAATGAGGATATTTTCATCTGGCAGCTCAGGGCATTCATCTCGAATAGCCTGCTCCTGGTCAGAATTGGTAATGATGAGAATTTGATCTGTATCGGTAAAATTCTTGATCCGGTCGACGGTCATGCGGAGCATGCTTTCATCTCCGGCAATGGGTAGTAGTTGTTTTGGAGTGGCACGGCGACTCTGCGGCCAGAAACGTTTGCCAACGCCTCCTGCCATTATGACTGCATAAAAAGACATATCGCTCTTTTCTCCTCTTTTCTACTAATTACGATGAAGCTTGGAAAGTGTTAAGTGACCTTTGAAAACTAATTGCGCTGGTCCCTTTAACCAATACTGATTTCCGCGATGGTCTACTTCCAGTTCTCCCCCTGGAAAGGAGAGGCTGATTGGCCATGGAAAGTTCCATTTCTCACAGGCATAAATCGCTGCGGCTACTGCCCCGGTCCCGCAAGCCAGGGTTTCCATATTCACACCCCGCTCCCAGGTCCGGATCTTGACGGACTCTGACAATTTTTCGATCATGTTCACATTGGTTCCGTGTGGGTGAGCCTGATGACTATTCATCCTCCTCCCCAAGGGATCCAGGTTCTCTGAGGCAGCGTCTTGAACTGGAACAATTAAATGGGGAACTCCGGTATCAATGAATCCACAACCTGCTCGAGGAATGTCCCAATCCTGCAACTGACCACTGACGATAATTTCAACATCAATGACTTCACTGGAGATGCGATAATGATGAATGCCATCATCAGCAGAAAAAGTGCCTGAAGAATTAGCCTTCCCCATGAGCTCTGCAAATCTGACCAGACAGCGAGCCCCATTGCCGCACATTTCACCACGCGAGCCATCTGAGTTATAATAATTCATTTTAAAGTCTGCAGATGTATGTGACTGAAGCAGCATGACACCGTCAGCACCTATTCCAAAACGACGATCACAAATCTCAATAATGTGCTGTTTCGTGAGTTGGAATTCCCCATCCCAGCTTTCGAATATGACAAAATCATTCCCTGCACCGACATACTTATAGAATTCAAGTTGCTCAGTCATTCAGTAACCAAATTCCCAGATCGGTTTCCCATCGCGCTCGGATCTTGATCTCATCTGGATAAAACCAGTATGGTTCGGATTTGGCCACAGGTCCCACACCACCACTCATGTATTTACCATCAGCATTTTCATCAATAAACGCCACGAGCGCATAAGTTTGGGCTGGTAAATCATCAATGATCATCGCTTCACCTGGCATGAACTTGAATGCTTGATCAATACCTTTGCCTGTCAGACGGCACTCCAGGACGCTTACTCCCATGTGCCGCAGTTTCAGGCTACCTAATGAGTCTTGATTTATTGTATTCAGCATTCCGGTCAGAAGACTATCCATATCATAGCCATTTAGAGGTGCATAAATATGTTTTGTATCGATTTGCCACTGGTAAGATTTACCATCATCCAGTGAGGTGTCAGGAGCAAAGGACCAAACCATACTATTCACTTTTTCCAGAGTACCTGAGATATTCACTGAGTCCACCTCTTTGGCGACAACGGAGAAGGCACTATCAGATTTCAAGAGTACCGGTAATTTTGATTCCAGGCGAATTCTAAAATCATGTATGTTTTCCTCATCCCACCAGCTCACTTGAATTTTCCCCAGAGACAGGGTATCAAAAGTGGTTTCAGTTCTGAGGATGAGTGTATCTGAATGCAGGCTATATCCACTGGTGTCTTGAAAATTGTGGATCCAGACCTGTGCACTATCCCTCATGGGACTGGCCAGATCCAGATTCATTGCAAATTCATCATCTTCCACCTGAGAACTTCCCAGGATGGGAATTTTCAGATCATCGATAAAAAGCTCAACCGATTCCAGACTCTCTTTTGAGACCATGCGATTGGCCCTGATTTGTAAGAATTGTTCTCCGAGTAGCGAGACACCCAATAATTTCAGGCTTTCCAGGGGAACTACTTGCGGCCAAATCTTATGCTTATCAACGACACTATCTGATCTGGCCCATACAGAAGCCACTTCAGGTCTTCCAAAATAGTCATCCCCATCAATCAACTTATTCTGGTTTCTATCCCAATGGTAGAACAGCATATAGGATCTTTCAGCCAGGTAGGGTAATTCAAAATGACCGGCATCGTCGGGTTGGAAAACATAGTCGGCATCCTGCTGTCTCAGTTCAGACAGGTCTGTATCAAACTTGCGGTAAAGAAACAGGTCACCATTTTTTTTGATATCAGCAGCCCCGGAAATCGTCCCAGTCAAGCGACCCGAATTCAAATCTTCTCCTGTGCTAAAAGCCATGACGTAGGTGGCCGCTAGCCCATTGCCCCTCAAGTCTTGGACACCTTTATCCAGAGTCAGCAGATAGGTTTCATTGGAGTCAAGCGGTTCACTAAAACTGATTTTCAGCCAGGTCCAACTTGATTTGACCTCATACTCACCTGGAGGTCTCGGCCAGATTTGCAGGGATGATTCGAAAGTCGATTTCTTCATCTGCTCGTTAAATTTGATCAAAATCTCTATATCAGGATCAACATCAATGGATTCATTCTCAGGTAAACTTAAAACAATCAGGGGCGCTTCCTTGTCCGCAGGCCCCCCCGTGATAGCCCGCTCATTGGCGCAGGTTAGAATAAGTGACAACAGTGCCGCTGAAAAAAGAAAGACTTTGATGGATCTAAACATTGTGGTTCTCCAGGGTATAGGAAATCGCCCTCCCCAGAGTCATTGAGTCTGGCTTTAAATGCGTGGTATAAATGACCAATTCTACACCGTTTTCAATTGAAGATTGGAGAGCCTGGGCGAATTCAGGATCTCTCCCCCAATGGGGTTCAAAGGATAAAGCATCAGATCGTTGAACGATAAACAAGACGGCTGCAGAACGCTCAGGGGTGATGGATTCAGCGAGATGCAGGACATGCCGCCTGCCCCTGGAAGTAACTGCATCGGGAAATCTAGCAATGCCATCCTCCACCAGGGTGGCTGACTTCACCTCCACCAACTTCTCTCTGCCATCCTTCTCAAGCAAAAAATCAAAGCGGGATTTACCAAAAGTATACTCCTGTTTTTTTACCTTCCAGCTCTCAAATTCTGGGATCATGGCGTTGTCCAGGCAATGACGTACGAAGCGATTGGGAAGCTGTGAATTGATGGAAATAAGTTCATCTCCAGAATAAACCATCACAGTGGCAAATTTTGTTTTCCTGTTTTCCCCAGACTTGGGTTCAACCAGGACTCGCGCTCCTGGAAAAAGCAATTCCTTTAAACGACCGGGATCCGGCACATGTGAGTCAACCACTTTCCCATCGATTCTGACTTTAGAGAGAAATCGATTGGGTCGCGCCACAAACTCCGCTTCAATCAAACCTGGGGTGAGAGGCATCTCTATGCTTATCATGCTATTTGTTCGTTTCTGCTCGCTTCAAATTGTATCTGGTGAAAAAATCTTTCTTGAATGCTGAAAATTTGCCCTCTAATATGGACTGACGCATGCCCGCCATCAACTCATGATAGAAATGAATATTGTGAATGCTGGCAAGACGGTAAACCAGAAGCTCATTAGCTTTAAATAGGTGTCTCAAATAGGCTCTACTGAAATTTTTGCAACAATAGCATTCGCAGTTTGCATCCAAAGGAATGTGTGCATCTTTCTCCCGAGCAGCTTTCACTGAGATGGGTCCGTCCCAGGTGTACATGATTCCATGACGGGCATTTCGGGTGGGTAGTACACAATCAAACATGTCTACACCCAAACTCACTGCTTCAACCAGATCTTCAGGTTTACCAACACCCATGAGATAACGCGGTTGATTCTGAGGAAGAATATCCGTTACTACATCAGTAATGGCATACATATCATCTTTGGGCTCTCCCACACTCAACCCGCCAATGGCATAGCCATCAAATTCCATATCCACCAGTGTTTTTGCACTCTCCTTACGGAGGTCAGGATACACACTCCCCTGGACAATACCAAATAGCTGTTGCTCATAACCATAGATGGGTTGTGTGGACCTGAAATAATCCAGACTCCGTTGTTCCCAGCGATGGGTCAGCTGCATAGATGATCTCGCCTGTTGAACGGTTGCAGGATATGAGGTGCATTCATCAAAAGCCATAACAATATCAGAACCCAGCACCCGTTGAATATCCATACTGATTTCTGGACTCAGCTTGTGCTTGGATCCGTCCAGTCGGGATTGAAAAACAACCCCTTCCTCGGTGATTCTATTGAGTTGCCCCAGTGAGAATACCTGATAACCACCACTATCCGTGAGAATAGGTCCTGACCAACTCATAAACTTATGTAGGCCCCCAGCTGATTCCATAATATCCATGCCGGGACGCAGCAATAAATGATACGTGTTACCCAGGATAATTTGTGAACCTGTTTCAATGAGGTCTACTGGTGATAGTGATTTTACGGATCCAGCAGTGCCTACGGGCATGAATACCGGCATATTTATGGGACCATGATCTGTCTGAATTTGACCTGCTCGAGCTTTGGTATCAGGGCAAGTAACTAAACCTTCAATTTTCATTTGGACTGGATCAACTCTTTATAGTATTAGACTAGAATATTTCATCGATGGCAGCACTCAAACTCCGTACAGGAACGATTGAAAGCCCCAAATCGGTAAGACCTTTATGTTCTCCATGGGGAAGAATGATGCGATTAAACCCAAGTTTTTTAGCTTCCTCTACCCGTCTTCGAATTTGACCCACATTGCGAACTTCACCACCCAGGCCAACTTCACCAATAATAAGCGCTCCTGCATCTACCACACGATTTTTCAGGCTGGAGATGATGGCAATAGCCACACCCAGATCAGCTGCCGGTTCTGCAATTTTCAATCCACTTACCACATTAATGAAAACATCCTGCGTACCCAATTGGAAACCTGCCCGCCGTTCTAAAACGGCCAGAAGCATCTGTAATCTTCTCAGATCAAAGCCTGTAACATTACGCTGGGGATTACCATAGGAAGCGCTGGCAACCAGAGCCTGAACTTCCAGGAAAAAAGTGCGACTACCTTCCTGACTGGTCACAACCACGCTACCACTCACATCTGAATGGCGTTGTGAGAGAAATAGTTTGGCGGGGTTTTCAACGGGAATGAGACCTTCCCTGGCCATTTCGTAGACACCCAATTCATTGGTTGAGCCAAATCGATTTTTAGCTGCCCGTAATAGTCTGACCTGTGTCTGGCGATCTCCCTCTAGATACAGTACAGTATCAACCAGGTGCTCCAGCATTTTAGGACCGGCGAGATATCCATCTTTGGTTATGTGCCCTACCAGAATGATACAAACATTCATTTCCTTGGCGACTCGCAACAATTGAGCTGCACTTTCACGAACCTGACTGATGCTACCCGGTAAGTTTTCACCGGCTTCTGAATAGGCGGTTTGAATAGAATCCACGATGACGACGGCTGGTTTTAGCTCTCCGATGCTGCGGATAATATTTTCAACAACTGAATCGTTGGCAAACATGAGTTTTTCAGCTTTAACACCGAGGCGATCGGCTCGCATGGCTAATTGCTCACCACTTTCTTCACCTGAAAAGTACAAAACGGAGTGACCAGCCCCAGCCATGAGTCCGCTTAGCTGCAGGAGAATGGTTGATTTACCAATTCCCGGCTGACCACCAAAAAGAACAATACTGCCCTTGACGAGTCCACCACCCAGAACGGAGTCAAATTCAGATTGAGTTGTTTTTATCCGATTCTCAGGATCCCTGGTAATTTTATCCAGAGGTTTTAATTCTGCTCTGGGACCGCTTGGAGTGACCTTGAGTTTGGATTGCTTAAACTCCTTAACCGTTTCCCAGGCACCACAACTCCCACATCTACCCACCCATTTGGGATATTCGGCACCACAGTTATCACAGACATATACAGTCTTACTTTTGGCCATATTCTTTTTTACTGACTTTCTTTAAAAAACGAGGGTTGCAACTACATAATCATTTACCAGGATGAAGGTAGCTGAAATAACAAAGGCCTGAATCGCTGCGCGTCCAACACCAGTGGCCCCCCGCGTGGCTTTCAACCCAACCCAGCAACTGATTAGTCCAACAGATATTCCAAAGCTCAAACCTTTAGCAAGACCTGGCACAACATCTTCTGAAAAAACAAAGACTGATTGAAAGGAGTTAAAAAACATGGTGACACTGATATTGAAAAAGGCATCACCAATGAAAGCGGCTGTAAAAAGAGCAATGATATCTGCTACCACTATCAATAAGGGCATCATAATGATCATGGCTACCACACGTGGTGCTACAAGATGTCTGATGGGGTCGATGGCCATTACCTCAAGAGCGTCAATTTGCTCTGTGACCTTCATGGTGGCAATCTCAGCGCCAATGGAAGAGCCATTGCGTCCTGCCAGCACCAAAGCAGTAAGAACAGGTCCCATTTCAGATAGAATTCCTACAGCAACAATCTGCCCGAAAAATCGAGGTGGTAGTGTATCCTCTAATTGGTAGGCACCCTGCCAACCAGCCACTGCGCCAGCAAAAACAGCGATGATACTCACCAGTGGAAGCGCTTTTACACCTAATTTAAAAAATTGTTCGTTATAGAGGACGCGATCCTGATGGAGATAACGGACACTTTTCAGGGCCTGCCCCAACAAGATGAAAACTTCACCAATATTGGCGACCAATCCGATAGTTTCCCGACCCAGGAGCCGAATCAATTTCAGCATTAATAATCCAATCCAAGGGACCAGATATGCTGACGATTATCCCAATAGCCGCTTTGAGACATATCAAAGGCCATATCATAGCGTAGTACAAATATTCCCAGATTCATGCGCATTCCGAAGCCAGTTCCCCAATAGCTGTTATTCTGATCCTTGAAAATTGCCTCTCCCAGACTGAGCCCATCAACTTGCTGGGCATTCCAGGTTTTAACCATATCGCTAAATAATTGTCCCCTGATATTTCCTATGACCAACGAAATAGGCCATTTCATGGAGAGATATTCAATAAAGGGAAATCGAAATTCGGCATTCAGGGCAGCATAATGATTGCCAGTGTAGGCAAAATATGGAACACCTCTAATTGGAACGACATATTCAGAAAAATAGAGGTCTTCATAATTCGAGAGATAGTCGATGTATCCACTGTCCAATCTATAGTTGATCCAATTAGACATTCCACCAGCCAGAAATGTTTCGGGTTGTTTACCATGACTACTGGCTGCAGATGCTCTTATAGCGAAGGAATAGTCGCGGGCAACCTTAAAATACTTACGAATATCTGTTCGCAGTGTAGCAAATTGTCGCGATGAGTTTGGCATGTCTGGTGAAAAGCGGAAACCGACTTCCATTCGCATGCCTGAAACAGGATATAGACTGCCATACAAAACGTTGTCAAAACTCACTTTGGTTTCAGGAAGTATATAGGTCTCGTTGGTTGAGAACACCGCATTATCGCGATCCTCAAGGATGTCAAGGTAACTGACACTTTGATAGATATTCAACCAGTTCAGACTGGATTCAAAACGCGAGTATTTCGAGAAGGGATAATCCACACTCAGGACCGTTCCATATTTACGGAAGTGCCAGAGGGTCAAATAGTAGTCAGGCGAAATGCTCACATAGTCATCTGGTAGATTATAGAGCATCAGATGCAGGTTGGCTCGATTAGGCAGATAATCATAGCCCAACATCAGATCTGAATTATCCAGATTTCGATACAATTCGAAACCAAATTGGATCTGATGATTTCCCATGATATCAGAAAAAACCATGACTGCATTACCCTGAACTCCAAAGAAGTTGGAGTAACCTGCCTGGGCATCGACCAAATCAACGGTAAAGCGGGTTTTGTATTTATTGACTTCAAATACACCGCTACTATCCATGGTATTCAAGACGATAGGCTCAGGAGTTGCTGTGGTGCTTTGTGTATTAGAGAATTGATCTCCGTAAGCGAACACATGAGACTCAAAAGGATTCACAATGCGTTTCACTGACTCCGGTATGGTGTCGGTATAGGTGAGATCCAGCTGGATATTCTTTCGTTTCAAATAATTTGAATAGGATGGGGTGATGGTCTGGTTGCTTTTTCTCAGCGGATTATTCATGGTGAAGATGTCCCAACCACCTTTTTCATACCCTGCAAAAACGAGTCTGGAATCATCTTTACTCCAACTGATCTGAAAAATACCGGTCATGATGTCCGTTACAGGAGTTTCAAGACCTGTTTCAAAATCATGGAAGTAAATATTCCAGATTCCACTCTGATCAGAAGTGTAAGCTAATTTAGCCTCAGTATTGGCATAGCTGGGCGAATCCTCACTACCCCGTGTATCGGTAATGCGTGTGATATGACCAGATTCCAGATTCAGCGTATATATGTCAGTTGTACGAAAATCGTGGTTCACCAGGATATCGCGAGCCTGGGGAGAATCAGGAGAAATCAGGCCGGTAAGCAACGAGTTGCCACGATCAGATACAAAGGCTAACTCCTTCCCGTCAGGAGACCAGGTCGGACGTGTATCCGAGAATAAATCGCGGGTAAGTCGAGTAACCTCTTTGGTTTCAATTGAGTAGAGGAATAGATCGCTGGCGCCATCTTTCAAACCTGAGAAAACGACTGATTTGCCATCAGGGGACCAACTTGCAGTAAAAATTCCATCCAGACCCAATTTGTGACTATGACGGGTTTCTTTTTCAGTATCAAAGAAAATCAAGGCATCTTCGTTGCCTGATTTTGCTGAGAATACAAGATGGCGGTTATCCGGTGCCCACGATAAGCCAGGGCTCAGCCATTTCAGCTCTTCAAGCTCAGCAGTGCGCTGGCCCGAAATAATCTTGTTGAGCTGTTGACCATCATCAGAAGACATGACATATATATCCGCATAGCCTGATCTGTCTGAAAGGAAAGCAACTTTTCCCCCATTGGGCGAAATGGCAGGACTTACATTAAAATAATTGCTGATTTTAGTATGATCGGTGAGTCGGTGGCCCACATCATCAAGATTACTACGACCTTCAATATCTGGCCAATAATCTTTTCTCACAGCGAAATGCCACTTCTCAGTCAGGGTTTCCAGATCAAGGTGCAGGGTATTTTCAATGGCCTTGGGAACATCTTTAAAATGACGCGTCTCGTGAAAGATTTCACCAATTCGTTCAACACCAAAAGTTTCTCCAATATACCTGACAACACTCTGACCACCCTTGTAGGCCATGTAGTAATTCAGATACTGGATGGGAGGCAAACCCCCATTGATGGCCGCATCCCGAATAATCATATCAGCCCGGGAATCCCAGTCCAGTGATGAATACTCCGCGTAGCCTTCGGCCAGCCAAAGCGGGATATTCACTCTCATCTTGCCTGAGACGATGGATTGAACATTACCACCAAAGATGAGGTCGTTAACTACCGCGTGGGTCAGCTCATGGTGGATAACATGTCTGAATTGTTCATAGCTTCCCTCAAAGGGTACCACGACCCGGTTCTTAAACAATTCTGTGAATCCACCAACCCCCTCCTGCAAATAACCCAGGGTCACATTGGTTTGCTGGAAATCGTTGTGGGAATTGTAAACCAGTATGGAAATGCGCTTACTTAAACGCCAATCCAGTTGATAGGAAATCTGGTCATATGATTTTTCAGCAACGTCTGCTGCAAAATAGGCGATGGATTCACCACCCTCATAAAAATAGATATCAAAGTGAGGGGTCTGGATATAGGACCAATCCATTCCACGATACTGTACTTTATTTTTCCCATATTTTGCTTCGACTGGGTTGACCAATACAACCAATACCAGGACAGCAATTAGTAGGGAGTTTTTTATTGAATTAATTCTCTTCATATATGATGTATGCCGGGAGCTCCTTTGGGTTCCAATAATTCTGATCAAGATAAGCCTTGTCCTCTTGCTTGTCAAACGCTCAGGCGGCTTGATTACACCCAATATATAACAATTGAATGATCATAATTTGTCGACAATTCGCATGGCACTTTACTTGATGTTGGTTATTTTGACTAGATGAAAAACACAGCGTACTTCCTTTCAGACGTCCATTTACGTATTCAAGTTGATGATGTTGAACGTGAGCGCCGCAGAGAGCTCTTCCTGCTGCTGGACCAGGTCAAAGCCGAAAAGGCCACTCTTTTTATCGTTGGTGATTGGTTCGACTTCTATTTTGAATATGGATATGTGGTTTCACAAGCTTACCTCGATGTCTATTCAAAGATGAAGGAGCTCGTGGATGCCGGTATTGAAATTCATTATTTTGGTGGAAACCATGACTACTGGATTGGATCCTTTTTGTCTGATACGATCGGTGTGAAAATATACCCTAAGCCTACAACCCTAGAATTTGCTGACAAGCAATTCTATTTCAACCATGGTGATGGACTTGATCCTGAGGATGTGGGCTATCATCGCCTACGCAGTGTCATCCAACACCCCTTGTTTATCTGGGCATTTAGATGGCTGCTGCACCCCAATGCCACTCATTGGATTGCAAATTGGTTATCTAGAGGAAGTCGCAAAAAATATCACAAAGAGACACGTATGGACCAGTTGAATCTCATACGCAAGAATTATGGATTTGCTGAGGATCGAATTGCTGAGGGGGCTGATTTTGTCGTCACCGGACATATCCACTATCCAAAATTAAAAATGTTTGATAAAAACGCATTTCTCACCATTGGAGATTTCCTCAATTATTTCAGCTATGGGTATTTTGATGGACTGAATCTATCACTTAAGCAATGGCCTGTTAAGCAATTGGAACAAAGGGAATTACCTTGACTTCAAGCCGTATTATCGATAAACTGATTTGATACTTTTCACAACATTATTGAATAGAAATTGATGGATTTCAACATGAAGCATTTATCCAAACAAGTACTTTTGATCCTAATGCTTGGACTCACTATTGGATCTTTTACAAATTGTAGCTCTTCCAAAGAGGCTACTATGGCTGGAGTTGATGAAGCTTACAGCGATTATCGAGATGGGAATAAAAAGGCTTTAAACAACCTGATTAGCTTCTATCGAGATCCCACCTTACCTATTGAAATTCGCAAAGAAGCCATGTTAAAGGTCATTGAATCCAATGATCCAGTAGGTTTACAAGCCATCAGGAATTCATTGAAAAATGGTAGCGATCTGGATTATACCCTGTTTCAAACCGGCCTCGAGGCTCTGGGGAAAACCAAAGACACGGAAAATACAAAAACCATTCTTCAAGCTATGGCTATAAGCCGGAAAGGATACGTAACCGTCCGTGATGAAATGTTTACCATCATCGAGGATCAGGTTGATGCTCGTTCCGTGGCACTCATCTTGAAATTATATGCTGATGCAACAGAAGATTATGCTGCCTTCTTACAGAATTTGACCCTTACTCTGGGTAAAATGGATGATGCGCGAGTAGTACCCATCCTCATGTCCATTGCAAAAAATAGAAAAATTGATATTTCAATTAGAAATCTTGCTGTTGAGATCCTGGCCACTAAAAATGATCCTGCAGTTGCGCGTCTTATGGCTGAAATGCTGAGTAATCCTGCCACACAGGGTCAGGTCAAGAGTTATGCGATTTCACTCATGGATGAGATGAAAGATGAGCGTCTGCTTTCCAGCCTCATTGACGCCTTGCATGATGAACAGACTACTTACTACGGCATGCTGGACGCCATCACTTCAGCCCTGGGGAACTTTGATGATCCAGAATTGAAGATGGCATTGGTAAAAGTTGCCAGAGATGATCAGATGCCCAGTCGGTTTCGTAAAAGAGCCATCACCTCACTCTCTGTGTACAAAGATCCTGTCATCACAACACAGTTAATTGATATTCTCGGCAATCCAGACAATTTCATTTTTTATAATGATATTCGCGATTTAGTGGGGACGATGGACAGTCCTGAACTACAGCAGAAATTACAGGCTGTTGCTCGCAACACCCAAAGTGAATGGGAGCGTGAATAGTGACTGTACATAGACATAAATCGACGATCCTGATATTCATCCTCATCATGATGCTGCCCATCATGGGTCTTTCCCAAAAGAAGAAGAGTACTGCTGGAACCAGTCAGGGCTCAGACAAACGTGAGTTTTTTCAACCTAGCGTCCAAGTCCGTGGATCTGATAGTTTGGTCAAGGAACTTCGCAAAGAGGTTTACCAAATTCAAAGCGAAATGGATCGTATGCGAGTCCAGCTTCGGGAGTATGATGATTTAAGCGCTCCCAGAATTCGCAAAGAGATCAAACGGCTCGTGAATTTTCCTGAAAAAATCAGCGAAATCACACTGAAAAATGGTACCGTTGTTCAAGGCAGAATTCTCGAAGAAAATTTGGACAAAATTGTCGTCCAGACCAATATTGGAACCCTTTCCATTGTTCAGGAAAACATCAAGGAGCTCAAACCCTTCGATCGTCTCCATGCGAATATTGAGCTGAAAACTGATTTTGAAGATCAGCGTCACGCTGATAGTCGGGTATTTATCGGACAAGTTGTCAACAAGGGCCAGCGACGGGCTGATTTCGTGAGGGTCCGCTTCCGTCTCCATGATAAACGCACCACCATCATTGCTCAGGATTCTTCTTACATCAGCGGTGAGTCCTATTCCTTCTATTCAGGGGTAATCAGTGAAAGCTCACTTTCTGCAGGTGAATCAGCACTGTTTAGGGTTGAGGTTTCTTTGCCTAAGGGTGTCGAGGCAAAAAGTGTTTCCTATGTGACCTACAAGGTTTTGTACGACGAATTCAATTAGCTTTATGGACTGAAATTTAGAGTCTAATTAAAACATATAATTCGGGGGAAATTGATATCAGATCGGGGTGTGATGTTTGATGTCTGATAAAGAGAAATATTTTTGATTGATGTTATTTTTCCAACCTGAATTAACAAATAAAAACACCCCCTTCATTACCCAAATTGATGCAAGGCTTTTTCAGATCAAGTCTTTGTTAGCTCACACAGGTAGATAAGCCACTATTTTAGATTGATATTTTACAGGAGCTTAGGAATGTCTCAAGAAGAAAACAATGAACACGAAGACCAGGGCATCATTTCTGATATAAAGCCCCAACACACCATTCGATCGGTTATTACCAAGGCTGAGAAAAAAATTGATCACTCATCAGGCAAGACAGGCATGGATGAGATCAAGGATGTTCTCAAAAAGAAACAAAAAGAGCGCATCGTCAATGCCGCTTTAGGTAAATATCAGCAAAATGAGGAGCTCAAACCCTATCAAGCCGAATTGATTAAGCTTCAGCAGCACATCGAAAAGGTGGGGAAAAAGATGATTATCCTTTTTGATGGCCGGGATGCATCTGGAAAAGGTGGCACAATCCGTCGACTCACCAGATATATGAACGAGAAGCGCTATCGCGTCGAAGTACCAGGGAAGCCCTCACACCGCCAACAAACTGAGCTTCATCTCAAACGCTATATCGAGCGTTTCCCTTCCGTTGGAGAGATTGTCCTATTCGATCGCAGCTGGTACAACCGGGCTCTGGTGGAACCTGTCATGGGTTTTTGTACCGAACAACAATATCGTGATTTTCTGGATACGGTGAACTCCTACGAAAAGAATTTTATCAGTGATTCTAAGACCATCTTGCTTAAGCTCTACTTTTCGGTTTCCAAAGAAGAGCAGAACCGTCGCTTTGAAAGACGGATGAACGATCCACTTCGTCAGTGGAAATTAAGCGAGGTTGATTTGCAGGCTCAGAATCTCTGGGATGAATTTACCGCAAAAAAATTCAAATTGCTTCAAAAGACCAACTCCATGGAAGCACCCTGGTATATTATTCGGTCTGACAGTAAGCACTCCGCCAGGTTGGAAACCATGAAATTGATATTGAATTCAATCCCCTACCGTGGAAGAAACAGAAGTCTGGATTTCCAGCCCAATGATGATGTCGTTATTACTGGAGATCGTGAATTGAAATTAATGGAGCGTCAACGCCGCAAACACGGTCGATTTATTGGATAATTAAGAGGGTAATATTATGGACAAAAATACACCACCACCCAAACCAAAATCAACGAGTAGAAGTAGAACTCCGAGAGCGACTGCCAAACCGACACCAGCTCCTGTGGATGCTGGACCAGTTGTCCCTGGCAAAGTTGAGTCTAATCCAACTCCGCCTGAAGTTGACAAGCCTGAAAATATTCATTTACATGAGGGCACTGCCACAAAAAACAAAAATGCTTCTGATTCCAAGGGACGCGTGGCTGTATATGTCAAAAAGAAAACCCTGGATTATGAACTTGAGATCAAGCGACTTCAGATAGAATTGCTCAAGCTTCAAAACCATGTAAAAGAACATGATCTCAGGATTCTCATGATCTTTGAGGGCAGAGATGCTGCAGGCAAGGGCGGAACCATTAAGAGAATTACGGAACATCTCAATCCTCGTGGTGCTCGTGTGGTTGCTCTTGAAAAACCCAGTGATGTTGAAAAGAAGCAGTGGTATTTCCAACGCTACATTCAGCATCTCCCTGCCGGTGGTGAAATCGTTCTATTTGATCGAAGCTGGTACAACCGAGCCATGGTAGAACCGATCATGGGATTTTGTACTGATGAGCAAAATAAGCGCTTTATTAAAGATGTGCCTCTTTTCGAACAGATGCTGGTGAAAGATGGCATTAAGCTGTTCAAATTTTATTTCTCTGTCTCCAAGGAAGAACAACTCGCTCGTTTTTTGGCCAGGGAAACTGATCCTCTCAAGCAGTACAAAATTTCACCTGTGGATATGGAGGCCCAAAATTTGTGGGATCAGTATTCAGTAAAGAAATTTCAAATGCTGTCGGAAACCAACAGAACCATTGCCCCCTGGACCATTATTCGTTCAGACAATAAGAAACAAGCTCGTTTGAATACCATTAAATACATCCTGAAAAAGATGGATTATGAAGGCAAGCTAGAGAAGGAACACTTCAAGACAAATCCGGATATTTTGGTTTCTGGCATCAAGGAACTGAAGTTGATGGAGGACTTACTTATGACGCCAGGAGAGCTTCCAGGTTAGATAAAAAAAAGGGCTATCCGCTGGGATAGCCCTTTTTCATTCACATATTTTTCTGTTCTAAAAAACAAAATCAAAATTGATGGTGGGCATAAATGGCAATAGAACAAAGGTTCTATCCTGAAGACTGTTTGTAACCCAGGAACCTTCATCGAAATCAAGATTTTTCCGATTGGTCAAATTGATGAGTTTCAGACTGACTTTTCCATTCACCCGTTCCCAGGATACCTCCCGGTAGAAAGACAGGTCAAGTCGATGATATGCTGCGGACCATCCCCAATCCTGATTGGTGTCCAAATAGCGTTTCCCTGAAGCCACTGAGAAATCCATTTTGTAACCCATATTATCTCTAAATTTGCCATCAAGAGTTAAATAGAATTCATGCTCCCGATGTCCTGGCATAAGATCTTTTACGCCTGAAGTGTCCGTAAGTGTTGCCCGTGAGAACCTGTATTTTGCCAGGCTGCGGATGCCTGGGGTAAGCTTTTCCAACGATATATTTAGGCCACTGACAAGACTGGCGTCATAAGGAATCAGCCATTTATCCTGTGCCGAAAAATCTCCCTTCCAACTGCTATCCAGAAGTGTAGGATTCTCTAGCAAATGGGTAAATACATCGGCAGACAAATCATAACCGATGCGAGGCATGAGTCTACCTCCGAGACTGACTCCAAGCTCGCCGGGCATCTCCAGAGTTGTATCTACTGGGATAAGAATATCAAAGAGAGGTTGGCTCAGTGTATTGGATAGCGATATCTCCCGATTGGTGGAAGTGGATTGTACGATTGAAAAATAAGCAGCATAGATATTTGATGGCTCCCAATCCACTCGCAAGCTGGGATTAACCGCTACGTTTTCAGAAAATGATGAGTAGACGGTTTGCAGCCCCACGTCAGTTGACAGATTGTATGGCAGGGTATAGCGGTAACCGGCTTTGGCTTTGAAGATCAGCCCGGAAACATCTTTCAAGCTGCTGGAATCTACATAAGCCAGATCAGAGTTTAACATTTCTGCACTGATTCCGGCGGAAACCATATTGTTGCGACCCAGGAAGTATTCTGCATGAGACGAGATTCCATAGGTGTTCATGGCGTTGGTGAAATCACCGTCTAAATCCTGTGACAATCCGAAGGGAATCTGGTTGGCACGTAAAAAGGTGTGATAGGTCTTGCCATATACATTTGTCAGAGTCACCAGGCGAGGGCTGAAACGATGCTGTATACGACTAGAAATAAAGCTGTTGTACCAGCTTGAATGAGCGCTGCGCCCTTGATTGCCCAACCAATGGAGCTTATCAAAGGTGAGATACATATTCCCTGAGACTTTGGTGTCGTCACTGATATCAAAAGTGATTTTTCCATTCAAATCATAAAAATAATAATCAGGTCTGAATCTTCTATACACACTATCAGATTGTGTCGTGCTTAAAGAGTATATCGCATCAAAATCAACACGGCGTCCTGAAAAATACCAGGAACCTCCGGCAGGGTGGGGTCCCGAAGTAGTAAGTCCACTTTCTACCAGACCCAGGATAGCCCGAACATCTGTTTCAGTGCGGTTGCCCTCTTTATAGATCAATTCAGTTGTACTCACTGGGTCGGTTGTGGTTTGTCTCACATTACCAGCACCATGATTTTCTATATGTTTGACAGCGTCCAGATTGAATGCGGGATAGATGTGATAGAGGTGTCTTGTATTCTCTACTGGAACCCCATCAATAACATATCTGGTAAATTCACCAGTAGGATGAAGCCAGCGGGTTGGCGCCCGGAGTTCATATGAAAATCCAGCATCTTCAAGATTTCCTGGTTTCTTTAGAACAATATCCTTGGGTTCCTCTGGACCTGGAAGCTGCGAGACAATTCTGATTTCAGGAACCATTAGCAGTGAGTCTTCCACAAGAACTTCCTCACCACCCAGTGTCTGAGGAGCCATATGGATTGGAATAATGATGTGCGTATCATCTACAAAAAAGAACTGTTTGCTAAAAGAGTTATACCCCATATATGAACAAACAACCTGCAGACTATCATGAGAAAGTCCACCGAGGTAGAAATAACCATCAACGTTTGAAGTTCCACCCAGATAGGTGTCTTTAATAACAATATTGGCATAGGGCAAGGGTTCAAGCGTGACAGAATTCCTGATAGTACCTGAAATGGATTTGATTTGACCAAAAAGCATGGGCATGCTTAGTAAGAACAGCAGAAGACGGATATAGGATTTTTTCATTTTATTTCTGATTCCCCAAATAATTTCAATACAAATACATTATACTTTAATACCAGGTCACATTCCAATTAAGAAGTTTTCCTGATTCATAATTAAAAACCGCGGAGAAAATACCCGATTGATCGAGCCAATCCATAAAAATCCTATCCCCTTCCCACAAAGGAATATCTTTCAAATCATCATTGTCAATCCATTGGAGATGACCCTCGGGGGAATCTATTAATTCACCCCTAAATTCATCGAAGCGGTAGACAAACACATACCAATCATTTTCACCATCAAATTGCGGGAAGGTGATAAATCCTTTTAGCTGTGCATTGGAAACCTCTAGACCTGATTCTTCCTGGACTTCTCTCACAGCACAGGCTTCAGGTGATTCACCCCCCTCAACTTTACCACCCAAACCGTTCCATTTCCCCTCATGCATATCATTGGCTTTTTTGTTGCGATGTAGCATCAAGGTTTTCTCACCATCACGTATGTAACACAATGTTGCTAACTTATTCATTCTGTCTGTCCAAGTCTTTGCTGTGTCAATTGTTCCATATGTGAAATAAAAAAAGTCCGGCAACAACCGGACTTTTTTTCTCAAACATTAAAGTGAATCAGACGTTTTTAACTAACCAGGTACTGACCAGACCCTGCATTAGAGAAATACCATCAAAAATTTTATCTCTATCTTCAACAGAGATGTCTTTGAGCATCTCACCATGCAAAGCAGCATACTCTTCCTTCAGTTTCCCAACCAGAGTCTGACCTTTATTTGTCAGGCTGATTTTGGCAAAGCGACGATCTTCGATACTCTGAACTCTGTCCACTAGTTTTTCAGCAAATAGACCATCAATAATCCTGGTTAAGCGACTTGGAGAGAGATGCATACTGGTAGCCAATTCCTGTACAGAGTAGGTTTTTCCGGCTTCAATAATTCTTAGACATCGAAACTCTGCAACCTTGAGTCCGTGGTCCTTGGCAAATAATTTTTCCTTGGCTTCGCAACACCTTAGTAAATCAAATGTCAGTTCAGTTATCGCGCTAGCCTGCTGTTTCAGTTTCACATCCATCTTGAAATCCCCTTAGTCTTTTTCTTTTTCAATTTTTCTTATTAATAAAATCATTGTCTATGATAATGATTGCTATTACGCAAAAATTTAGGAATGAAATGAACCTAAGGCTAACAATTTCTTTGCTAAAGGCAATTTTAGTGGATTTGTAGCTATTAACTATACATGCTATTATATATTACAGCTATTTAGCCTCTGCAAATGTTCTTGAATTAGACTGAATATTCATCTCATACCGATTCAATATTTTCATTTTTTTCCAGAGATTAGAATATTATTCATGACAATTCGAAGGCCAATGCCTAAACTATGCGTATGCAGAAATTAACAGATTATAGAGACAGTAGAACCTTACAATATCCTGAACCCGTAAGCATCATCATCGTTAAGGATGAAAATGGGAGATATAATCCCATGTCTGCTTCCTGGGTAACCCTCACCTCAATCGAACCGCGCATGATCGCTATTTCTATCGGCTTTCAGCGCTATACCTATGAACTCATGTCTAAGCAGCATGAATTTGTTATCGCCTTTCCCTCGGATAAAATGGCTGCCGAAGTAGTGCTATTTGGATCTGAATCAGGTCGAGATATGGACAAATTGAAGGAGTTGGGAACCCCCACTCAACCAGCAACTAAAATTGATGGTTTATTGTTATCTGATGCTACTGTTAACTATGAGTGTGTTTTGAAAGATTCCATGGTGACAGGGGATCATGTGTTGTATTCTGCGGAAATAGTGGCAAGTCATGCCCACGTAGAAAAACTGCCTCGTCTCTATGTACTTAGCCCGAAAAAATATGGTGGTATTTAAACCCCAGTTTCGCTTTAGTGCAGCCCGAGATATTTATCATAATTTGACGTATTGACTTCCACAGCTTTGGCATCTAAATCAATAATTCGATCAGACACGGTCTGATTAAACTCATGATCATGTGAAGTAAAAAGGATATTTCCCTTATAACGTATTAAACCTTCATTGATGGCAGTAATACTTTCCAGATCGAGGTGATTGGTGGGACCATCAAACATGAGCACATTTGAACCCGTTACCATCATTTTGGCAAACATACATCTGACCCTCTCCCCTCCTGATAGAACATTGGTCTTCTTGAAAGCATCTTCACCAGAGAAGAGCATCTGGCCAAGCAATCCACGGATATAGGGTTCATGTTGGTCTTCAGAATACATGCGAAGCCAATCGATCAAATTGTATTTTCCTGGTTCAAAATATTCGGTGTTGTCTTTGGGGAAATAAGACTGCGCTGTAGTAACCCCCCATCTCGCAAAACCTGCATCTGGTTCCATTTCACCAGCTAAAATTTTAAAAAGGGTCGTTGTCGCCATTTCGTTTTCAGCTAGAAAAATGACCTTTTCGCCTCTGGCAACATGAAATGTGAGATTCTCCAGAACCTTTTTACCTTTAATGGTCTTGGTCAATCCTTCAACGGTGAGAATATCTTTGCCAGCTTCACGTGATGGCTCAAAATGGATATAGGGATATTTCCTGGTGGAAACCGGCATATCTCCCAATTCTAACTTCTCCAATTGCTTCTGTCGGGACGTGGCCTGTTTGGATTTACTGGCGTTGGCGGAGAAGCGTGAGATAAAAGCCTTTAACTCCTTAGCTTTATCCTCAGCTTTTTTGTTTTGATTATTTCTCAGGTTCTGAGCCAATTCACTGGATTGTCTCCAGAAATCATAGTTACCAGCAAAGGTGGTAATCTTGCCAAAATCAATATCGGCTGTCATGGTACAAACTTTATTGAGAAAGTGTCTATCATGGGATACGACAATCACGGTATTGGTAAAGCTGAGTAAAAACTGTTCCAGCCAGTCCTTGGCCTTGATGTCAAGGTGGTTTGTTGGTTCATCAAGGAGTAATATATCTGGATTTCCAAAAATAGCCTGAGCTAGCAAAACTTTGATTTTTTCAGAGCCTTTAAGGTCTTTCATACTGCGATCTGCGAAAGACACATCCAGTCCCAGGCCTGCCAGAAGTACCATCGCCTCTGATTCAGCTTCCCAGCCACCCATTTCACCAAAATCGGCTTCAAGCTCAGCAGCTTTCATCCCATCTTCATCTGAGAAATCAGGTTTCACATAAATCGCATCTTTTTCTTGCATGATGTTGAACAGGATCTCATTCCCTTTCAGAACCGTCTCGAGGACAGTGAATTCATCATAGGCAAACTGATCCTGTTTAAGCACAGACATGCGCTCTCCAGGCCCCATGCTTACACTCCCTTTTTGCATCTCAATATCTCCAGCAAGGAGTTTGAGAAAGGTGGATTTTCCAGATCCGTTGGCCCCGATGAGTCCGTAACAGTTTCCTGGTGTAAACTTAATGTTTACATCTTCAAAAAGCTTCTGACCACCAAAGGTCAAACTAACATTATTGGTACTTAACATATGTGGAAAATCGTCCTATTTAAGATCACTTCTATCATCAGGGAATCATATAGTCGTTGAAAGCTCCTCTTCAAACCAGAAAAGTGAACAATATTAACTTTGATTAAGCGAGTGTATTGTCGTGCGGTCTACTCAATTCTTTCGAGGATGAGAGGAGGTATTTCCGGAGGAGATTGATCTATGGAAAAGTATTCTTCACCACTTGCCAATACTTCTTCAAGGGATTTTTCATCATTGGAGTAGACTGTCAGGATTTCATCACCCCTATTCAACTTGTCCCCAATTCTGGCCTTGATGTACATGCCGCTGGAGTAGTCGATAGCGTCAGTGATTTTACGTCTTCCTGCCCCCAGCTCAATACCTGCAAAACCGAGTGCCATGGTATCAACCTTCGAAAGAAACCCTGCTATAGGAGCACGTATGGTACCGGAATATTTTGTTTTGGGATATTCACTCAAATTATCCAATACGCGGGGATCGCCTCCCTGGAGTTCGGTAATTCGCTTGAGTTTCTCAAAAGCTGAGCCATCAGCAACTGTTTTAGCTTGAAGCTCAATAGCCATCGCTTCAGACAGATCCGGATCAGACATTCTCAGAATCTCTGCACCCAGAGCATAGGTAACATCCATGAGATCGGCTGGTCCATCTCCCTGAAGTGCTCTTGCAGACTCTTCCATTTCAAACCAATTCCCTATAGCCGATCCAAGGGGTTGGTTCATATCAGTTATCAAGGCCGTGGTTTTAATTCCATATCTCTTGCCAATGGAGACCAGGCTATTGGCCAAGACCCTGGACTCATCTGGAGTCTGCATAAAGGCACCATTACCCGTTTTCACATCAAGAACAAGCCCCTGAATTCCTTCGGCAATCTTTTTACTCATGATACTGGCGGAAATCAAGGGGATGGATCTCACCGTGGCTGTGACATCTCTTAAGGCGTATATTTTCTTATCAGCCGGGCAAATATTTCCGGTTTGCCCAATCAGACCAACGTGCTCCTTCATGACCATATCATGCCAGTCATCCAATTCAAGATTTACGCTAAACCCGGGAATGGATTCCAATTTATCGAGGGTACCCCCACTGTGCCCCAGGCCCCGGCCTGAAATCATGGGTATATGTATATCTAAAACAGCCAGAATGGGTGCCAGTAGAATTGAAACTTTATCACCTACTCCGCCAGTACTATGTTTATCTGCTACAAAACCAGGTGCGGAGCTAAAATCCATTCTTACCCCTGATTCCAGCATAACTTTTGTGAGAGCCAGGGTTTCTTCTGTAGTCATCCCTTTAATGAAGATGGCCATAAGCAGAGCAGACATTTGATAGTCTGGAATACTCCCATCAGTATAAGCGAGTATGAAATCTCGGATTTCGCTATCGCTGAGATGTTGACCCTGTGATTTCTTCTCAATGATCTGATAGGGAATCATCTTCACTCCTGTAACTCTCTGCTAATTCTACGTAATGCTTCCAACCGCTTTGCATACGCTGAAACATATCATCATCAATGCTTGCTCGCTGCTTCGCAGGAACGCCAGCCCAAAGTGTTCTGGCTGGGATATGCTCATATTCTTTTATTAAGGCTCCTGCGGCTACCAGGGCACCTTGATCTATTTTTGCCCAACTCAAGACCGTGGCACCCATGCCAATCAGGGCATCATCTTTTACAATACATCCATGAACGATGGACTGATGACCTATGGTCACTCGATCCCCAATCAGACAGGGTCCATCCTCAGACTCCACATGCAGAATGGCACCGTCCTGAACATTGACGTTCTTGCCAATTCTAATTTTATTCAAATCTCCTCGAATAACCACATTGTACCAGATACTGGTACCAGCACCTATTTCAACATCACCAATGATGACGGCGTTTTTCGCCACCCAGGCTCCGGGATGTATTTTTGGACTTTTACCTTTAAACGATTTCTTTATCATTTCGTTTATTCCGCTCCCAATAGAGCGTTAAACATAATCCTCTGCATAACAATTGGAAACATATTCAATATGCTATGGCAGGCTGCCTGTTGTGGAATAATTCCACATAAGCCTTCACATCTGAGATTTTCTTCAATGATAGTGGGGATGATTTCGTTTAATCTTGACTTTTTTGTACAATATGCTTTACTTGACGGGAAATGATAGATGAAACAAAAAAACCGACCCCCAATAATGATGAAAATATTGCTATGAGTGATGAGCAACAAACGATACAAAATATAACTGACCAGGAATACAAATACGGCTTCGTTACTGATATTGAAATGGAAGAATTTCCCAAGGGTCTGGATGAAAATATCGTCCGGATGATATCAGCCAAAAAGAAGGAACCTGGGTTCATGACAGAGTGGCGTCTAAAAGCCTACCGTCATTGGAGTAAGCAAAAAGAACCGACTTGGCCCAAACTTAAATACGCAGATGTTGATTTTGAAGATCTGTACTATTATGCCGCTCCCAAAAAAGATGCCCCAAAAAGTCTGGATGAAGTTGATCCTGAATTGTTGAGAACCTTCGATAAACTTGGTGTCCCCCTGGAAGAGCGTGAGCTCCTGGCTGGCGTTGCAGTTGATGCTATCATTGATAGTGTTTCTGTAGCTACCACATTCAAGGATAAACTGGGTGAACTGGGAATCATTTTTTGCCCCATCAGTGAAGCGATTCAGGAACATCCCGACCTGGTGAAGAAGTACCTCGGGACTGTGGTGCCATATACTGATAATTTTTATGCGACGCTGAACTCTGCCGTCTTTAGTGATGGAAGTTTTGTCTACATCCCACCTGGTGTACGTTGTCCTATGGAACTCTCCAGCTATTTCAGAATTAATGCCTCAAAGACAGGTCAGTTTGAACGCACATTGATCGTCGCAGATAAGGGAAGCTATGTCAGTTATCTCGAGGGTTGTACAGCACCCATGCGAGATGAAAACCAGTTACATGCTGCGGTGGTTGAGCTGATTGCGCTGGATGATGCAGAAATCAAGTATTCTACCGTTCAGAACTGGTATGCCGGAAATAAAGAAGGTGTTGGTGGAATTTTTAACTTTGTCACAAAGCGAGGGCTTTGTGGCGGTAGCAACTCAAAGATTTCATGGACGCAGGTGGAAACAGGATCTGCAGTCACTTGGAAATACCCCAGTTGTATTTTGAAGGGTGATAACTCAGTCGGCGAATTTTACTCCGTCGCACTGACCAATAATTACCAGCAGGCTGATACTGGCGCCAAGATGATCCACCTGGGTAAGAACACTCGAAGTCTGATTATTTCTAAGGGTATCTCTGCCGGAAAAAGCAGCAATGCTTACAGAGGCTTGGTGAAGGTAAATAGTAAGGCAGAAAATGCCCGCAACTATTCCCAGTGTGATTCTTTGCTCATCGGGGATCAGTGCGGCGCTCATACCTACCCATATTTAGAAATTGAAAATCCAACGGCTCAGGTCGAACATGAGGCAACCACCTCAAAAGTATCTGAGGATCAAATATTTTATTTGAATCAACGTGGAATTTCCACCGAGGATGCTGTAGGAATGATTGTATCTGGCTACGCCCGAGAAGTCTTCCAACAACTCCCCATGGAATTTGCTGTAGAAGCCCAGGCTTTGATGTCTGTCAGCCTTGAAGGCTCGGTAGGTTAGGGAGTTTATGGGTTCTATGGGTTCTATGGGTTCTATGGGTTCTATGGGTTTTATGGGTTCTATGGGTTCTATGGGTTTTATGGGTTCTATGGGTTCTATGGGTTTTATGGGTTCTATGGGTTCTATGGGTTCTATGGGTTTTATGAATGATGATAAAGAGAATAATCAAATGAATTTCAGTACCAAAACAATAAACATTCTCTGCGGCTTTGCGGCTTTACGAGAGGGGAAATAGATGTTATCCATCAAAAATTTACAAGTATCTGTTGAAGATAAACCCATTCTTAAAGGGCTAAACCTCGAGGTAAAACCTGGAGAGATTCATGCCATCATGGGTCCCAATGGTTCAGGAAAAAGCACATTAGCCCATGTTCTCTCTGGACGTGAGGGATACAGTGTTAATGGAGGTTCTGCTGAATACAAGGGTCTCAATTTATTGAAAATGGCTCCTGAAATCCGTGCCCGCGAGGGCATGTTTCTGGCCTTCCAATACCCCATCGAGATACCTGGTGTCAACAACACATCCTTCCTAAAAAAAGCATTGAATGAAATCCGGAAACACCGTGGAGAAGAAGAGCTGGATGCCATCGACTTCCTGGGTCTTATCCGCAAGCAGATGAAGTTGGTAGAGATGAAAGAAGATCTCCTCAAGCGTCCTGTAAATCAGGGTTTTTCAGGTGGTGAGAAGAAACGGAACGAGATTCTACAGATGGCTGTATTGAATCCCACGCTGGCTATTCTGGACGAAACTGATTCAGGTTTAGATATTGATGCCCTGCGCATTGTGGCGGGTGGTGTCAACAAGCTGCGATCAGCTGACAACGCCTTTGTGGTCATTACTCATTATCAGAGACTTCTGGATTATATCGTGCCTGATTTCGTGCATGTCTTATCGGATGGTCAGATCATCAAATCCGGGACCAAAGAATTAGCCATGGAACTTGAAGAACGTGGCTATGATTGGTTGATAAAAGAAGCTGAGTCAAAGGCATAGATGGAGATTTCATCGTGGCACAGTTAACAAATAATTTTTCAGATTGGGTCAAACAACAGGTTGACACTGATTCTACCTTCGCCTTCTCAGAGGCAGTACGCTCTCCCTCCCTCTCCAGATTGGCTGAGGGTGTTTTCCCTACCCGTAAAGATGAGGAATGGAAATATACACCTCTTGGTGTGATGCTTGAAGCCAGCCCTGATAGAGCTGTTACAGGAGCCTTGGACATTCAGTTTGTCGAAAACCTGAAGCAAGCTATGCCAACAGCTCATACTATTGTCTTCATGGATGGTAACTTTTCCCAGGAGTATTCAGATAAGTTGGCTGATCTTGAAACTTCTGGAGTGAAGATATCCCCCCTATCAAAACTTGAGGGGGCTGCACTTCAGTTGGCCGAGAAAACCATACTTGAAGCTGCACTAACTGACGACAATATTTTCCAGCATATTGCTCTCGGTCTATCTCAAAATGGACTATTTATTGAAGTCGATAAAAAGGTTGAATGCCCGACACCTCTTCACATAATACATATTAGCTCAGCTAACGGCGCAACTGCATTTACGAACCCGATTAATATCACCAGATTGGCTGAGAACAGTCATCTAAAAATTGTCGAACAATTCGCCTCATTGGGCGATGCAGCCGTCATTACCGTTCCAGCAAGCTATGTCCAAATAGAAGCTGGAGCAGGTCTGGATTATTACAGAATCGGTATTGAAAATGGATCAACAAACCATGTCTGCAATACTGCTGTCAAAGTTTCAGCATCAGCGACTTTCAAGTCCCACCAATATTTACTTGGTTCGAACTTGAGTAGATCCAATCTGGAAGTCAGTTTTACTGGTCCAGGTGCAGAGGCGGTACTGAGGGGAGTTTATCTGGGTGACGACAAACAACATCTTGATGTGCGAACCTATCTGGATCATGCACATCCACATTGTAACAGTGATCAGCATTTTAGAGGCATTTTAAATGGACAATCCAGAGGTGTATTTAATGGATTGGTTTTAGTGCGCGAGCATGCTCAAAAAACGGATGCACAACAATCCAACAAAAACCTACTCTTATCGCGGGACGCTCGTGTTGATACAAAACCTCAATTGGAAATTTTTGCCGACGATGTGAAATGTGCCCATGGTGCCACCGTTGGTGAATTGGATACAGATGCATTATTCTATCTACAATCCCGAGGAATCGGCAAAAAAGAGGCTGTGCTCATGCTCACACGAGCTTTTGCAGCTGAGGTCACCCAGGAAATTGATATTGAATCGCTGCAAATCTATGTTCAAAGTAAAATTGCAGCCGCCTTAGATGAGATTGTAACTCCAAATGTTTGACATAAATAAAGTTCGTAGTGATTTTCCCATACTAGGTACTGAAATTCATGGTAAACCGCTCGTCTATGTTGACAATGCTGCTTCAACTCAAAAACCGCAACAAGTCATCGACTCCATATCAAATCTATACTCAAATCACTATGCAAACATCCACCGGGGTGTTCATCACCTTAGTCAGAAGTCCACTGCTCTCTATGAAGGTGCACGTGAGACTGTAAAGAATTTTATCAATGCGAGTAAGGTTGAAGAAATCGTGTTCGTCCGAGGAGCTACGGAAGGTGTGAACCTGGTATCAAGCAGTTTTCTCGAACCACTGCTGCATCCTGGAGATGAGATATTGATCTCTGAGATGGAACATCACTCCAATATCATTCCCTGGCAAATGACAGCGGAGCGTACTGGAGCTCTTCTGAAGATCATTCCCCTGCTAGACAGTGGAGAATTGGATATGGCTTGTTTGCCAGATCTGCTCGGTCCGCAGGTGAAACTCGTGGCCGTGACTCATATGTCAAATTCTTTGGGCACTATTAACAATATTTCCCTCATCATTGATCAAGCGCATGCACTAGGTATTCCGGTCCTGATAGATGGAGCCCAATCGATTGCTCATATGGCAATTGATGTCCAGAAGCTGGATTGCGATTTTTTCGTTTTTTCTGGACACAAAATTTATGGTCCCACAGGAATTGGTGCCTTGTATACTAAAGAAAGTCACTTACTCAACATGAAGCCCTATCAGGGTGGTGGGAACATGATCCTAAGCGTCAGTTTCGAGAAAACTGAATACAATGATATTCCTTACAAGTTCGAAGCTGGTACCCCAAATATTGAGGGTGCTATTGGAATGGCAGCCGCATTAGACTATGTATCTGAGCTAGGTATTGATGCAATAGATGAGTACGAGCAAAATCTACTAACCTATGCCACAGAGCAGTTCTTAGCAATTGAAGGACTGCGTATCATTGGCACTGCACCCCATAAAGGGAGTATTATCTCATTTGTGTTAGATGGAATTCATCCCCACGATGTGGGAACCATTATGGATATGGAAGGTGTTGCTGTGAGAACGGGTCACCATTGCACTCAACCTGTCATGGACTATTATAACATCCCCGCCACAACCAGGGTTTCCCTCTCGTTTTACAATACTGTGAGCGAGATTGATGAAATAACCAGAGGGATTATTAAGGTTAAGGAGCTCATGGGCTGATGTCTGAGTTAAGAGAGCTGTACCAGGAACTTATCCTGGACCACAACAAAAACCCACGCAATTTCAAGAAGCTTGAGCTACATTCCCATCATGCAAATGGACACAATCCCCTCTGTGGTGATAAGCTTGAGCTCTTTCTGGATGTGGTTGATGGTGTTATTAGGGATATATCGTTTGTGGGCAGCGGTTGTGCGATATCTACGTCCTCTGCCAGTTTGATGACTCAGTTTCTTAAAGGCAAATCGATTAAAGAAACCAGACACTTTTTTGAGAATTTTCATGATCTGGTAACTGGTAAAGAATTGGATGAAGAAGCTTTGGAAGAGCTTGGAAAGTTGGCTGTATTTGCTGGAGTGCAGGAGTTCCCTGCCCGAATCAAGTGTGCCAGTCTTTCTTGGCATACCCTCATAAATGCTCTTGATAGCACCGACGAAACTGCGGCAACTGAATAGATAATTAATTGGGTTCTATAATTGGTAGTTGTTTTGCTTAAACCAAATTGATAATTAGATAACTAGGAATTACGACAAAAACCATGGCACATATCACTATCAAGGATTTAGCCACCAAGCTAAATATCTCCCATTCAACGGTTTCACGAGCACTCCGTGATCATCCCGATGTAAACAAGAAAACCAAACTCAGGGTTTTGTCTATGGCCAAAGAGATGGAATACCATCCAGATATTATTGCGCAAAGCCTCAAGGGACGGGTGTCAACCACAATTGGAGTTATGGTCCCGCAGGTTAAGCATTTTTTCTTTGCAGCAATAATGAGTGGTATCACCGATGTAATGAGTAAAGCTGGGTATACAGTCATGGTTTGTCAGTCCGATGAAGACTATGAGCAAGAGGTTAATAACACCCGAACATTAATTTCTCACCGTCTGGCAGGAGTTTTAATCTCAGTTTCTAAGTCCACCCGAAACGTGGATCACTTCAAGCTCCTTCAGAAGCGAGGAATACCCATTGTATTCTTCGATCGAGTCGGTATTGGCATCGAAGCCAATCAGGTTGTGTTTGATGACTATCAAGGTGCTTTCCACGCAGTTGAGCA
>Ga0307991_1000396_pt1 | contig 31661 bp, 32 predicted proteins | sample EllFjometagen131_FD_203146 | JGI IMG/M metagenome (GOLD analysis project Ga0307991, IMG submission 203146) | Marine microbial communities from Ellis Fjord, Antarctic Ocean - #131 | ecosystem: Environmental > Aquatic > Marine > Unclassified | place: Southern Ocean | collected 2014-10-08 | reverse complement strand
ACGCATCATATCGATCATGCTGTCGAAATTATGCTCGCACCTGTAAAACACGCTGACCCTTCCTGTTCGATAAAAACATACAGTTTCCGTAACCTCGAAATGGGCACATACGGCGAAAATATCGTATCCAACGCACGACAAACGATATGGGCAATATTTAACGGCGAAATTTTCAATGCAACGCAACTGCAAGAACAACTTAAGGCATCTGGATACAAACCTCGTACAAAACATCATGGAGAACTCATCATCCACGCCTATGAGCTATGGGGGGCGGCATTCCTAGAAAAAATAAACGGACCATTCACCATAGCGCTTTTCGATACACGCAAACAACAGCTACTGCTCGCCAGGGACAAGTTTGGTAAAGAACCTTTGTATTGGTCATACCATAACAATACATTACTCTTCGCAAGTAAACTTAAAGGTATACTATCGACAGGCATCATACCACAAACTCCCTCCGTTTCAAGCATATCTTCATACCTTTTCCTTGGATTTATTCCTCAAGATATGACAGGGATTCAAAAGATCAACAAGCTTCTTCCGGGATATTACCTGAAATACACTCTAAACCGTAATCTTTCAATACGCCCCTTCTGGTCATATAGTTCTTTCTTCAAAGAGAACGAAGAAGAGCATAGAATTCCTGACAATCTCGACAGCTTGCTAGAAAATGCAGTAAAAGACAGGATGTCAGACGCCCCTACGGGCTGTTTTATTTCTGGTGGCATAGGATCGGCAAGCATAGCATATTATCTAAATAAACTTTCAGGAGCGGGAACCACTCGCGCCTTTTCAGTGGGCTTTAAAGGCGAACCGACAGAGAATCTCGACGCGGCCACCATCGTCAGCGATACGCTACACATCCCACATACCACAAGAATAATATCCCCCCAGAACATCATCGACAACCTTTTACCTATAACATGGCATAGCGATGAACCGCTGGCCGATCCACACATTCTAAAGACTTGGGAACTATCGAAAATGGCCTCTGAGCATGGCATCGGCACAATATTCTCTGGCATTGGAAGCAATGAACTTCTTGGGGGACATACCCGTTACTTTAACAGAGATCGAAAAGCCTTAAAAACTGGCTTGCTTTCACATCTCCCGAAGAAGTTAATCTTCTCTATCGTGAACATTTTCAGCAAAAAAATGTCATACAAGCTACTAAGGAATCTTCATGTCAACCATAAGCTAACAGAATATCTCGTAGAACAAGCCGTTTTCAACAAAAAAATGCTCGCCAAGATATCCCCATCGCTGAAAAACTATTTCGTACCCGAAACATTCCTACAAAAATTTTTCCAGCTTCACGAGTTTCGATCAGATATAACATCACTCATGTACCTAGAAGCGAAAACAACGCTTACCGACAGAGTCCTACTACAATATGAACGAATGGCTACAACACATTCTCTACAATTACGCACTCCCTTTCTTGATCCTCACGTTGTAGAATACCTTGCCAGAACCCCTGAAGACAAGAAAATCTGCGGAGACGATACTGGTATTCTTCTTAAAGCTATACTTAGCAATGTCTTTCCACAGGATTTCATACATCGCCCCAAAGTGACCAATAAGCGCTTACTGATCTCATGGCTATCAGACCCGAAGTTCCAGGAAATTCTCAACATGCTCAAAAACAGTATACTTGTAGAATCTGGATATATATCGGACAAATGGTTGAAGCACGTCATAGTCTCACCAGAACGACAGATAAAGCAGTTCAATCAGATCTGGTCAATACTATCGCTAGAAACTTGGTTCCGCATATTCATAAATATGCCATCACCAAACAAATACCCAGACGTTTCCCTCAGAGATCTGCTGTCATAAATTTAGCCTGAAATAGCCAAACGACTATAAAAAGTTGCCGGAGATTGTCTCAAGGCATAAAGCTAAGCCCTTAAGGCTGCTACCTTCCGGTTCTGACCTGGTTCAAACCGCCCCATTCCATGAGGTCCCCGGCATAGTCGTCGCCCAAATCAAGCCCATCTAGCTAGCCCAAGACTCACACACCTAACCATTAACGGGATGGAGAGAAAATCAATGTGGACATTTTCCTGCCTTTTCCATATACTTGCTTCTTTTATTATTAATTTTAAACATGAGGAGAAAATAATGAATCCTATTCCAACGCCCTGTGTTACTGAAGTAGAAAACTACTTTAAAGCAATTGAAGAAATAGCGAATTCAACTACTAGGACAATCAATATTCTTGCCACCAGTACACTTGAACCCCAATTTTATATGATAAAGAGATACCCTCAAATGTCAATCATTATTCTTGCCAAAAACATCAGCAAATTGCCAAACGAACAGCGCACAGAGGGAAACATACGCTATGATTGGGACACGCGTTTTAATAGAATTCCCATGCCAGAAGGATACGGGATGCAAAGAATTATTCTTCGACCCTTACGGCCGGAATTTATGGAAATCGCAAAGGAAGTCCTGCGAGAAATGTTTCCAAAGTGAAACATCAACTACCCGAAGGAATCTTCCGATTACTACTGGAAAAAGGAACGGTTCAGATCTAGGTGAAATTCTCCAAGAGAATAACATAGCTATTCAATTTTTCTGTATACTGTTACGGTTTTTTAAAATAGACTACAAGTTGGACAACGAAAAATTTAACTGGAGGTTTTTTGCCATGCGGATGTTTTTTATGCTAAAATAGATATAAAAAAAACTTTTTGGCATGGTTCAAAACAGGGTAACACTCGCCCAGGACGGGCATGCCAACAAAGAGTTGTCGGCAAGCGGCTTAAAGTCACCTCTCGTTAATAATAGTGTTACCCCACTCCAGGGCGAAGTTGAACCATGCCGAAATTTGCGCTCTCACAGATCTATACACTACCTTCTTATGCCATTCAGTGGCCTTTGCTCGACTAAGTTTAAACCTTTTATATTTTTTTCTAGCCCAGCTTATTATGCTAACGTTAAAAATTCTAAAACCATTATTCAGTTCCGATGGATAAGATCTGCCATAATATTATATCCAACCTCTTTTCATCTCGACAGTAAATAATTTGGCACGGTTCAAAAGTAGGTAACATTTTCAGCAAAAAAATGTCATACAAGCTCCTAAGGAATCTTCATGTCAACCATAAGCTAACAGAATATCTCGTAGAACAAGCCGTTTTCAACAAAAAAATGCTCGCCAAGATATCCCCATCGCTAAAAAACTATTTCGTCCCCGAAACATTCCTACAAAAATTTTTCCAGCTTCACGAGTTTAGATCAGATATAACATCATTCATGTATCTGGGAGCAAAAACAACGCTTACCGACAGAGTCCTACTACAATATGAACGAATGGCTACAACACATTCTCTACAATTACGCACTCCATTTCTTGATCCTCGCGTTGTAGAATACCTTGCCGGAACCCCTGAAGACAAAAAAATCTGCGGAGACGATACCGGTATCCTTCTTAAAGCTATACTTAGCAATGTCTTTCCACAGGATTTCATACATCGCCCCAAGGTGACCAATAAGCGCTTACTGATCTCATGGCTATCAGACCCGAAGTTCCAGGAGATTCTCAACATGCTCAAGAACAGCATACTTGTCGAATCCGGGTATATATCGGACAAATGGTTGAAGCATGTCATAGCCTCACCAGAACGGCAGATAAAGCAGTTCAATCAGATTTGGTCAATACTATCGCTAGAAACTTGGTTCCGCATATTCATAAATACGCCATCACCAAATAAATACCCAGACGTTTCTCTTAGAGATCTGTTGTCATAAATTTAGCCTGAAATAGCCAAACGATCATAAAAAGTTGCCGGAGATTATCTCAAGGCATAAAGCTAAGCCCTTAAGGCTGCTACCTTCCGGTTCTGACCTGGTTCGAACCGCCCCATTCCATGAGGTCCCCGGCATAAAGAATATATCATTGTAACATACAACGATGATTTCGCTCAATGCTTCTGTTAATCCTTCAGAGCAATCGTATTGTAATATTTTCCTGATCTTTTCGACAGTAAAGGACTATTTTGCTGTTTTCGAAAGTAATAATGAAGCTAAACCAATGGCTGAGAACGATTATCCTGGGGCGACTATTTAAAAAACATTTAAATTTCTGCTGACACGACATCTCCACCTGCTTTGTTACTACAGTTAGTACCGTTTGCGAAGCAGACGATACGATAGCAATTCCTGATACAGAGAAGTATCTAAAAGTCTAAACCTTTGGCTTCACTTCAGATCCGCACGACCATATCGAATGAATTTTTACAATACCACTACTCTGCTAATCCCCCAGAGCAATCAAATATTAAAATTTAACGATCTTGCATGTAATCATGCAAGATCTGCCGTTATTCCACAGCCTTTGATTGCATCCGACGCTCCCATTCTCGAAAATCCTTCCCGCGCTCGGTCGAGATTTTCCTTAGAGCGCTTTCAGCGTCGAGACCTGAATTTTCAGCACGAGCAGCGATTTCCATAAGCAAAGCCCCAAGCTCCCGCTCATCAGAGAACTCGCCCTCTACATTTTTTTCACAAACCTGATAACCAATTTTGCGTGTTTTCGCTATCACCTCCTGTGCACATGTAAGTGCTGGAGCTCCACGCGGTATGTCATCCAGGACGCTTATGCGCTCAGTCTTTCCTTTCTCCTGACTCTTTATCCTCTCCCACTGGTCTAGAATCTCGTCGATACCATCGATCTTGCCATCATCAAAAATATGCGGGTGACGGCTGATGAACTTCTCGGCGGCATACTGCGCGACATGTGAGATTGTGAATTTTTCACCCTTTTCGCCAAGCTTACACAGGAATATCGACATAAATAACAAATCCCCCAACTCCTCCAAGATTTTGTCGTCGTCTTTAAGATCTATAGCCTCTATTAACTCATAAACTTCTTCGAGAATCCCTGAGCGTAGCGATTCGAACGTCTGTGCTTTATCCCACGGACACCCATCAGGACCGAGAAGACGGTCGACAACATCTATCAGTTTTTTTACTTTATCCACATCTTTCTCCACATTTACCAAAGAACTGTATACCAGAAACTTATATTCTTTTATACTTTTTCATTTGGAGATTTTCATGGAAGCACATTTTACAGCTACGGCATACATAATAAAAGACGGGAAAACGCTTCTCATCAATCATAAAAAGTTGAACAAATGGTTGCCGCCAGGTGGGCATATCGACCCAAACGAAACGCCTGCAGAAGCCGCGAGTCGCGAGGTTCGCGAAGAAACAGGTCTTGAAATAGAATTTATTCGCCAAGAAAATGTATGGATCAATCGTTGGAATGCGAAGAGTTTCGATCGCCCGTACCTATGCCTACTAGAAGAAATCCCAGCTCATGGTGGCAAACCAACCCACAAGCACATCGATATGATATATCTAGCCACACCAATCGGCGGTATTGAGACAGCAAACACCGAAGAGATCCATGAAATGCGATGGTTTTCTATCGAAGAGATTGAAAAAATGGAAGGCGACGTCGAAATATTCGAAGAAACACGCGAAACAATCCGAACAATCCTCAATAAACAGGAATGCATACCAAGCGTCGCTTGCTAGCAATCAACAGATAGGATCGCGTGGCAAGCTGAAGACCTTCTCATAACCGCGACGGCGGTCTTCGTGCAGGAAGTGCAAGACCTTTGCCAGAAGGCCGAAGCGTTCATCCACCTCAAAGCCTACAATGCCATACCCTGCCTTAAGCTGTGATATCAACACTGCACGGTTATTGATATGATGATGAGCTGCGACGCGTTCGTATCCGACCTCTTTAAGGTATTCAAAGAATGCGCTCTGAAATGTACTAAAGATCTTCTTTCTTCGATATTCTGGAAGAAGCCCAAAAAGCCGCAAGTAGAACGTCATATAATCTTCCATATCGCCGAAAATCCACCCTATCGGCTTTTTGTCCTTATTGTAGAAAACAATACGCTCATGATGAATAGTATTGTGCAGTTTCCACAAAGCCTCCTGCTTTGCCATGCGCTCTTTGACAGTACGAAAGTACTTAATATTCTTGTCATCGGGAAATATTGAATGCCACAACAATCTCATAACATCCGTAGCGACTTCACTAGTTACAGAACGAGCTTCCACACCATCCGGCAATTGCATAGGAAAATATTTTTTCCTGATCTCTTCTATCATTGATTCCTCCACGATTCATACATCGTACGCCCTGTTATATTCCTGATGCAGCCACCTGTCTGGCACGTCCTCAACTGCGGGCATCGTTTAATGAAAGTCTTACCATACGGACACGTTCCTTGTAACGCGTAATGTTCAGCACCCGGAGGTTTATACTTATCCGATTCCGACGCGCCAAAGACGCTAAAAGTCGGAGTTGTTGTCGTCGCACACAGGTGCAGCGCCAAGGAATCCATCGCCACAACAAGTTGCACCATACCCATAAGGTTTTGCAATATTGGCAGGGAAAGTTTTTCTGCAACGACACTATTACCCAAGAACTTACGGTGCAGTCTTTCCACAAAAACACGCTCAACATCATTACCCCAGATGAAAATAAAATAGGGACGATATTCCACGGTAATCATCGACAAAAAATCAGACAAGCATTCCTCCGTCACCCGCTTGTTCTTCCATGCCGATCCAGGACATACCATCACATTATAATCGCCAGAAGAATACTTCCTGAGAGCATGATGCTGTTCTGTCGTGATATCTAGTACAATCTTGTCGTCATCAAAAGGGACATCGTCACAGAAATACTTTTTTATTACCGATAGATAATCGTCGCGAATGTTTTGCTTTTCCACAAGAGCATATCGTCGATTTGTAGAAAATACGTTAGGCCATTCTGCTACATCTTTCAATGCAAAACCAACCCTACTCTTTCCACCAGAAAGCAGTGTGATGATACCGGATTTCGTGTTACCCTGAAGATCGAAGACGATGTCATAGCAATTCCTACGCATCTTTTTTATACACCTTCCAACTTCCCGCCATGTTTCTCTACACCACAAAGCTTTACGCCAAATCCTAGTCTGTATAGCTATAACATTATCAACGTAAGGATGAGCTTCTAATATCTCGGAAAACGGCTCCTCAACAGCCCAATCAATTTGAACTCCAGGAAACGTATCGCGCAGATATGCCAAGGCAGGGAATGCGTGTATGATATCACCCAACGACGATGTTTTTACGATTAGTATCTTCATAACAACCTAAACTGTTATCATGAAATCTTCAGGCAATGGAGCCGTCACAATAAGATGTCTTCCGGTGGACGGATGTGCGAATTCTACAGAACGAGAATGTAATAAATGCCTCTTAGGATGGTGATGAGATGAGAAATCCCTACAATATGTGTAGTCACCAAGAACAGGATGCCCTATGCTTTTAAGATGTATACGAACCTGATGCGTCCTACCAGTCTCTGGACAACATTCTATAAGAGTTATATTTTTGTCACTCTTGAGGCATTGCCAGGCGGTCACCGCCAAGCGCCCATTCTTCTTATCTACGATACCCCACACCTTATCCTTACGCTTACCGATATAATTCTTTACGACACCGTTCTTCTTTTTTAAAATACCATCGACTATTGCCCAGTATACTTTCTTAACGCTCTTCTGACGAAATTGCTCTACCAACGCCTTTAGGGCATCTTCACTTTTAGCGAATATCAAAGCGCCACTGGTATCTCTATCCAAACGGTGTACAGGCCTAAGCTCACTACAATATCCCTGCAAGATCTCCAATAGCCCTTTTTTCATCGTTGGGATATGCGGAGGCTTGTCATACACCAAAATGCTGTCGTCCTCATAAAGGATACGCTCATTCTCGACATCTTTTGCGATATTATCACGCCCAGATATCCCTGCAAGATCGCAGGACACCAAATCACCAGTTGAAACCCTTACAGTAGAATGCCTCTCGACACGATCATTGATTTCAACAAGATCATGATCTATCGCCCACTTCAGCTGCCTGACAGAATATAAACTTCGCGCCTTATCTTTCAAGAAAGCCCGCAAAGTCATACCAACATCATCATGTAACACTCGCCACTTTTCCATTGTCACCCATACTAATAAAAATTAATCGCATAGTATACTTTCAAGACAATAATGTTGTCAATTAGCTAATCATCTGATATAAAAGCTCTTAAACTGGAGGTAACAACATGTCTTTACAAATAAATTTACACGGGAAAAGAGCTTTCATAGCGGGTATCGGCGACGATCAAGGATACGGCTGGGCTATAGCAAAATCCCTCGCTGAGGCTGGCGCAGAGATCATCATTGGAACGTGGGTACCACTAGTGAAAATCTTCACCATGAGCTTATCGAGTGGAAAATTCGACGACTCTCGGAAACTCTCTGATGGCTCTCTTATGAAGATCTCTAAAATATATCCTATCGACGCATCATACGACACTATGGACGATGTTCCCGATGAAATAAAAGAAAACAAACGCTACAAAGGATATGACGGCTACACGATCTCGGAAGTCGTCGCCAATATCGCTAAAGATTTCGGTACTATAGACATCTTCGTCCATTCTCTTGCCAACGGCCCTGAAGTCAAGAAACCTCTTATAGAGACCTCTAGAAATGGCTATCTTGCAGCACTGAGCTCCTCGTCGTATTCATTTGTGAGCCTTCTGTCACATCTAGGACCAATAATGCCTCAGGGTGGCGCGTCTTTATCGCTAACATATATTGCCTCTGAAAGGGTAATCCCCGGATACGGAGGTGGAATGAGTTCGGCAAAAGCCGCGCTTGAAAGTGATACCCGCACACTTGCGTGGGAAGCTGGACAAAAATGGGGACTACGCATCAACGCAATATCAGCAGGACCGCTACAAAGCCGCGCAGCAAAGGCCATCGGATTCATAGAGGGAATGACAGTGTATTCTCGCAACAACAGCCCGTTAAATAAAGACCTATCTGCAACCGAGATTGGTGCCACTGCAACATTCCTATTATCGTCTCTAGCGTCAGCGATAACAGGAACAACGCTATACGTCGATAACGGCCTGCATGCCATGGGAATGGCCGTTGAGAAGTAGTATAAAGTGGCTATCACTATTTTTACTTTTGTCTGTATTTGGAGTTGGGCAGTGTTCTGATGGAGTTAAATATTCCGTAGAAATAAACGGAATAAAAAGCATGAAAATGCTAGACAGCATCAGTGAACACTCCCAACTTTTTGTGTTACAAGACCATCTTCCAAGTTCAGAAGCTTCGTTGCAATTCAGAGCCTCAACAGACATAGCGACGATAGTAAAGATCTTACATAACTATGGCTATTACGACGCTTCAGCGTCGATATCTCTACAAAAAAGCAACTTTTCCACTGTTGTAAGCATCGATGTAGCACTCGGCAATGTATATACATTTTCCAAGATCGCGGTACCTCTCGATGATGCAATTCTGGATGATATTGAAATAAAGCAAGGAACTCCTGCAAAAGCCGACGCTATTATAAATGCAAAAAAAATCATCCTTGAAGAACTCAAAAACCGCGGGCATCCTTTTGCCTACATCACCAGCGATATCGTCCTGGTCGACCGCTCACGCAAAACAGTAGAGATAGAAATACTTGTCGACGAAGGGCCACAGACACTATTCGGAATGATTACGACAAAGGGCTTAAAAAAAGTACAACAGAATGTTATCGACAGCAATATCGCATGGGAAGAGGGAGAGCTATACGACAAACGTAAAATTGAACAGACAAAGAAAAACCTCGAAAATACAGAACTATTCAGTCTCGTAGCAATCAATATAGACCATGAACTCGATGAGCGCGGAGCAATACCTTTAGAGATCACAATAGCAGAACGCATGCACCGAAGCATAAGCGCAAGCATAGGATATAGCACAAATCAACGCACCAATGTAAACTTCCAATGGACGCATAGAAATGTTCGCGGCATAGGAGATCAATTTTCATCTATTATAGATGCGACAGAAAAGAAACAAAGAGGAACGCTATTATACCGAAAACCTCATTATCTTTGTCATAACCAAGACCTGTTATGGTCGCTAACAGCGCAACAGGAATCTTCGGAAAGCTTCAAGGCACATACAATAAGCCTACAAGGACTCATAGAACGCACAATCAATAAGCAGATAACATCATCGTTCGGAGGAGGTATTAAGCAGGTGAAGACTATGAAATCCGATGACAACGCGTCCTACGTTCTCATCAACACCCCATATCGTATCAAATGGGACCTCACCGACAGCTTGCTGTCTCCGACATCAGGAACATATCTGTGCTACGCCATAACCCCTTATGTTAACATTCTCGACGCACGCAGAACTTTCGTTTCGCAGAATCTCTCGGGATCGTGGCACCACCCACTAACAAACAGCAAGTTCATCGTCTTAGCCTTCTCCGCATCGTTTGAATCAATAGCAGGACAACCACTAAAAGATATCCCCGCACCATACCGCCTATATGGCGGATCAGCTCAGCTTCTCAGAGGATACAAATACCAGACCGTCAGCCCGCTAAACGAAATAACGGGGAAACCTACAGGGGGACGAGCGCTCATGGACTACATCGCCGAAGTAAGAATTAAAGCCACAGAACACCTAGGGTTCACAACATTCTACGACATCGGAAATGTATTTGCATCAACAGTACCGCAATTCAACAAAAAACTTCTCCGCTCTTGGGGATTAGGACTTCGATATGACACTCCAATAGGCCCATTCAGACTAGACATCGCCTTCCCCATCGACAGACGCCACAATCTCGACCATTCGTTCCATGTATATTTATCTGTCGGACAGGGCTTTTAAACCCTGGTTTTTAGCAAGCCAATCTTTCGACGCTCTAATCCTCGATGAAAAAAGCTATAAAGATCGTTGTTTAAAACAAAGATGGAAATAGTATACAATAAAAATCAAAATAATTAAAAGTGAGGAAAAATAATGACAACACCACCAGTTGATGAATATTCTAACAGCAATTCTCAAGATTACAACTATGACCATATGGAGCGTGCATGGGCAGGAAGTCTGTCGGGGATGATGTACCGCAAACTGCAAATCATCGCTAAACGCGAAGGGAAATCTATTTCAATAGAAAACAAAGGGAAACCAACAGAGCTATACAAATTAGGAGAAGATGTTGCTCATCTATACAAGAGACTGTCTGGTGGCACCGTAGGAGATAGTAACGGATTTCTAGTAGCATCGACCGAATTAAGCGAATATAAACATTTATCATGGTGGAAAGAAATAGTCGACACTATAGGAAAAAATTCAATAGAAGTCCTAGACCCAACTCTTATAGACATAGCACACGAAGCTGGAATCGAAGATAAAGGATATCTCTTTTCAGTTTCAAGTGCCATGGAACACTACAACCTGGAAAAAAGACCGTGGGGAGAAAGAATTGTACTAAAAAGCTACCTACATGATAAAATTCGAGACATTGTAACTCCAATCATAGCGCCTCATTATAAAATTAATAAAGGCGACGAAACAATGCGCCTCAGACCACAAACAAAAGAAGCCGCAGAAAGTTGGAATATATCTAATGAAACATATGCTCATCTCTTAGCAGAACTTCCAAAAGCTATCACTCCAATAAAAAACGTTTTCGAGTAATAGTTCAAAATATATCTCATATCTTTCATAAGACCTTGAAATAACTTTTTTAAGGTCTTATAGAAAAATACGCAGAAATTGATAATTAATAGTTTAGTTTTTATTCGAATTGCTGTATAATATTTGTTTTAAACGCAAAAAAAGCTAACTATGAATAAACTCAAAACTGCCATACTTACTATAGCAATATTACTATCTTTTTCTATCGCCCTTCTACAGACAGGATACATCAAAACAAAGATGGTATCTTTTATTATTGAGCGAATAGAACAAAAAACAGGATATCGCGTAAGCATCGGACACATCAGTGGCATTGTTCCTTTTCGCTGTACTCTTCATGATTTTTCCTTGGAGCGCAATCCGTCGCTAACCATTGGCATCGATAAGTTAACTGCTTCATGGTGGTCACCGTTTTCGCTGATATCAGGCACTATGAAACTAAGCATTGTCGCACTGGACGGCATCACAATAAAAACAGAATCATCAGAATCAAGAATAGCATTACCCGTCAAAGGAAAAGGGAATTTCATTATAAAAAATGAAGATTTCAGACTACATTCATCCATGAAGCTTGCAGATTCTCGCATTGTCATGGATATCTCCGGAGATAATAACAACCTCACCACAACGAACTCTATAACACTTCCATACGGTAATCATCATAAATCTCTAACAATCAGGGTCAGCGAACCATGGGAAGCGTGGCTTCATTTTTTCAGTAGCAATCACGAGCTAAACGGATCTGTTTCATATCGCGACGATGACAACTCCCTATCAACAGGATCGTTTACAATAAAACCTGACAACTCATTTACCATAGAGTTCCCAACGGGATCGCCTCTCGAAGGCATTTTGCAGAGCTCGGCCTCCGGCGGTAATTTTTCACTGAGACATACATCAAAAGAACTTCCACCCATACAATCGTCAGCCCGTTTTTTTTGGGACTTCGACAAGGGATTTAAATTACATTTACGCGACATCAGTTTATCGCTATCAGAAGTCAATCATTATTATGGAAATATCGACGCTTCCATTGAAGGTAGCGCAATACATATCGACATCAGCGAAGGTATCTACGAGAACTACAACACTGGCATCACAGCACGCAACATCAGCGCTCATATTATTGGAGATCACTCAAAATTCGTCCTTGAATCCCTTTCAGCCACAGACAACGCAAAAGGACATATGTCAGCATCGGGAGAAATCATCCTAGCCACACGAAAACCCTACTATAATATCCCAATGCAATTCAACGATTTTATACTTTCGGACAATGACCTTCTCTATGTTATCGCAAACGGATCAATACTTTTCCACGGTAGCAGATCCCACCCTCGTCTCGATGGAGCTCTTACCATATCCAAAGGGAAGTTAACCATCCCAGAAAAGACATCAAAACCTATACAAGAACTATCCGTAATATACCTAGACGAGGAGGAAAAGACTCCCAGAATCAATAATGACCCACACCTAAGCGTAAGCATCGCTATCACTGTACCCGGAAATGTTTACGTGAAAGGCTATGGTCTCTCGGCAGAACTACATGGCATCGTCAACATAATCGGAACAGGACCAAATATAAAGCTAACAGGCGGACTGGAAGCGCTACGCGGGCAATTCTTCTTCGCAGGAAAAGCTTTCGACCTCCGGGAGGGTAATATCAATGCTTGTGGCAGCACTATCGGCGAAGCATATCTCAACACTGTTGCGACGCTTCACGTCGATACTGCGGCAATAGAAATATGCTTGAAAGGTCCTCTCAATTCCCTGTGTCTATCTGCTCGGTCAGTCCCCACAATGTCTACAAGTGAAATACTTTCCCTCGTCCTCTTCGACACCACTATTGACGAAATAACACCACTCCAAAGCATACGCCTAGCACAGACAATGATGACACTATCAGGAAAAAACTCCACTCCAGATATTATGGGAACCATAGGAAAGGCCCTTGAACTCGACAGCTTCGATATCACAAACACTAATGGCAACCCCGAAGAAGCATCGCTAAAAATCGGAAAATATATCTCGAAAGGAACACTAGTAACAATAGAAAAAAGCATCACCGGCGATACCGATGAATTCTCAATAACGATGGACCTCTCGAAACAAATTAAAGCAGAAGCTAATATCAATAACAATGCAGAAAGCAAGATTGCCCTCAAATGGCAAAAAGATTACTAAACCCTCTATCTAAAGGGCTTAAGTCTATGCGATTGAAAAATATTGTAAAAAAGGGTCACCGGTATAGCTATTGTTTTACGTAAAAACATAGGCCATTTCGTATGTGAATATCGATTAAAACGACTACTCCACCTCTTACTGTGACCACCCTGGTAATGCAACGCTAAGGCTCTTTGAAGACTACCGTCATCAATACATTTCAGATAAGGAATACGCATCCCCTCCTCATTTTTCCAGTATACGCGTTTCCGATTAAAACGCATCTGAAACCCATCAGAACAATTAATATTGCAATCTATAATACCACCAAGAGGCATGTCTGTATAAACAATACCTCCATCATATTTTTCTATATATTCCGTAATCAACGTCATATCCGAAAGGTTTAGCCTCTCGGCTTTAACCCATCCAAAAAATTCAGGATTTTTAAAACTTGCGACAATAAGATCTGTAAGCTTATCCAAGCTACCCGTAATAAACGAACAATGCGGAGACCCTTCTCTCGAAACAGCCATATTCGAAGAACCAAAACGATCAAAAAAAGAAACTATCGGACTAAATAACATGCAATCGGAGTCCAGATGGACACACTGAGTAATCTTGCGCTGACGAATACATTCATTAATATAAAACCATCGAGAAAAACAGAATCTTTCATGCTTAACCTTATTCTTAGAAAAATGCGTGTAGATCCTAAGAAATTCCTTGTGCCCCTCTGTTTCTAGAAGATCAAGCGAAATTGTCTCAACATTCAAATGCTTAAAAGCCGAAGAAGGTAGATCTGTAATAAGAAGAATCGGCATCTCTGGATTAAAAACTCGAGCACTCTCCAGACTCCGCAACAAATACTTCGGAATAAAAGAACTTGTATGAACAAAAATAATTGCTTGCATTGACATCACCCCCTAAAATATTATTGCATGTGTATGAAAAACAACCTCAACAATCAGTATATTTTGCAGTAAATACTGTTTTAACACAATCATTTTAAGCTCGATCCTGCAATTTTAAACTCAACTGTTGACCCGAAAAAATTGTTGCTTTACGATGCAATTTCATAAGATATAAGGGTCTGCAATATATGAAAAAATTTCTTTTCCAGATTTTAGCGGCCATAGGACAATATATTACTCTTATTTTTAATGTGTCGCAAACTTTGCTGCGTAGACCTCCTCAATGGTCTCTGATAAGTGAACAACTTTTCAATATAGGCGTCATGTCACTTCCAGTCGTCGCAATAACAGGATTCTCAACAGGCCTTGTTATGGCCGTACAGTCATTCTTCCAGCTCTCCGATAAAGGACTCGCCAGCGCCACAGGACTTATGGTGGCGAAGTCTATGATGGTGGAACTCGGTCCAGTACTGACAGCATTCATGATAACAGGACGCGTAGGCGCCGCAATGTGTGCAGAGATCGGAACCATGCACGTCACCGAGCAGATCGACGCTTTGCGATCGATGTCAGTAAACCCATTGCGCTATCTCATCGCACCACGATTTATAGCCGCAGCCATAATGGTACCGCTATTGACAGTATTCAGCTGCCTCATGGGAATCCTCGGAGGATACCTACTCGCCATATACCACTTTGGCATGTCACCGATAGTTTTCATGGATCCTATATCGATACATGTCACAGATTTCGACTTCGTATCGGGGCTGATAAAAGCTTTCGTCTTCGGGATCATCATCGTAACAATATCATGCTACAAAGGAATGACAACAAAAGGAGGCGCTGCCGGCGTCGGGAAATCGACGACAAGCAGCGTCGTCATTTGCTATTCCGCTATCCTGATAGTAAACTTTATATTAACCCTAACGATAAACACAGTGTATATGTCGCTTACAAAAGAATTGTAATATGATCGTTGTACAAGATTTGCACAAAAGCTTCGATGATTTCAAAGTCCTTAAAGGGTTGAATATAACAGTCAACGAGGGCGAAACAGTAGTCATTCTAGGACGCTCAGGCGTAGGAAAAAGCGTCCTGTTAAAGCATATCATCGGGATTTTAAAACCCGACAGTGGCAAGATATTCATCGATAACACATGCATATCGAAACTATCGGAACGCGCCCTGTATAAATTCAATAAAAACACAGGAATGCTCTTCCAGAGCTCAGCACTTTTCGACTCCATGACCATAGGAGAAAATACAGCTTTCTACTTACGACAGCACGGCAATCCCGATACCGGCAAGCAAATACCCGAGGCTGAAATTAAAGATCGCGTACATAATGCCCTAGAAATGGTGAACCTCGAAGAAACTTACGACAAAATGCCATCGGATATGTCGGGAGGAATGCGTAAAAGAGCGGGAATTGCACGACTTATCGTATATAGACCGCGGATAATCCTATACGATGAACCGACAACAGGCCTCGACCCAATAACAGCGATGCACATCAACGAACTTATTATAAAAACACAGACTGAGTTGCAGGCAACAAGTATCGTAGTTACACATGATATTCGTTCGGCATTAGAGGTCGGCGACCGCCTTGCGCTACACCACGACGGCAAAATCGTCCATATCTCAGACAAAAAATCTTTCATGCAAAGCGACAATCCCATAATCAAAAAATTCCTCGCCAATACCGGAATTCCGAAAAAAGGAGAACCTCAAGAATGAATGAATATATGAAAAACGTAATCATCGGTCTCTTTGTGATAATAACCTCTATTATCATCGTCTTGACATTAATGTATTTACATCCATCTGTCGGAGACTCCGGCACCACACTTTACGTCAGATTCCCCGATATAGACAAAATATCCATAGGAACACGCGTGACATTCGCCGGGAAACACGTCGGAGAAGTAACAAATATCGACGATGTCGCAGAATCGCGAAAATCCCCATACTATGTAGACGAAAGAATATACCCATACGAACTGAAACTAAGCATCGACTCCAGCGTAAAAATATATGATACCGATGAAATCGCCATCAGAACATCAGGACTCCTGGGAGAAAAATCCATATCTATAATTCCATGCGCTTTCAAAGAAAAAAATGCATCAATACTTATGAATAATAGTGTCATGTATGCCAAAGGAGTCGGCTCAGTAGAAGAAACCATCGAGGAGCTGAATTCATTCACATCAAAAGCTCGCACAGCTATGAACCAAATAGTATCATTAATCGATGCCAACAGCCAAGAACTCACAATCGCAATACAAGGTATGCGCCATTCAGCAATATACATGGAAGAGATCCTCGGTAAAGCCAGTGACTCTAATCTTATAGAGTCTTTTAAAATAGCTACGACAAATATCAATATCGCAATGAATGAAATCAACAACAACCTGATCGTTCTTAAGAAGAATAAATTCGCCGACAAACTGTCAGTTCTAACAGGAAACCTCGCCAGCATAACCGATGCAGTAAACTCACCAGAAAATATAAACTCCATCATAAAAAATATCGACAAACTATCAACAAACCTGAATATTCTAAATAGCCGTATAAATGCCTCCTGGGATTCAGTCGATACTTCTGTTGAGAATATTGCCATAGTCACTTCCGAAGCGCGAAAAATCATCGAAAATATAAAATATGGCAAAAATAATCTTGGGAAACTAATTAACAACGATGACCTATACGTACACACACTTACATCTTTCAGTAAAATAGAAACCATCCTAAATGATGTTAACCATTATGGACTCCTCTTTCACCTCGATAAAGGCTGGCAAAGACAAAGAACAAAACGTATGAACATGCTTCAGACATTGTCAACACCCGATGAATTCCAATATTACTTCGATGAAGAAATAAGCCAGATTTCAACATCATTATCACGCGTAAGCGAGGTACTAGAAAAAATAAAAAATATGAACGGAGAAGATACGAAAGAACAGGAGAGACTCTTTACCACGATATTTTCAAACATGCTTAACCAAATACAATCAATGGAAGATTCTATAAATATATATAACACTCAATTTAGCAAAATAAACAAAAACTAAAAAAAAGTAGACTGTAACCATGCAAGGTATGCCATATTCTCAGATAAAAAGAGGAACATTGCTGATAGCTACACCAGAAACAGAATCAGGAATATTTTTCCACTCAGTAGTTCTCGTATGCGAATACAGTCCGGCAGGATCATTCGGCGTCATCATAAATAAACAACTAGAAGAAGACCTCCCCGAAGAGATTATCAATGTAAACAACCTCGCGAATACAGGCGTAAGCCTCCGAACTGGAGGACCAATACAAACAAATCATATGATGATACTCCATTCCAGCGAAGAACACTCTAAACAATCAATAAGAATATGCGACAACATTTTCCTCGGCGGAGACCTGAAGTTCCTGCAAAAAGTTATCGGCGACCCAGACGGCCCGAAACTCAACCTATGCTTCGGATATACTGGATGGACCATGGGACAAATAGAAAAAGAATTTCTCGACGGACAATGGTTCCTGATTCCTGCAACAGAAAAATATGTCTTTGAAACCCCGCCAGATAAATTATGGCAAAAAATTCTCCTGGACATGGGAGGAAAATACGCACCACTATCTATGATCCCCGAAGATTTAAGTCTAAATTAATCAAAATGTTTCGTCTTCAAGCTTTTAGCGCACTACCAACACAAGATTGATTAGAATTTTTATTTCGCTCAGCTTCCAGAGTGCTAATGTCCGCTCTCCTCATCCCAGGGATAGCTTTTATACAGCAAGCACTCTCCGCACTGCACTTTAAAAGCTTTTTTTTCTTGAAATTTTCGAATTTTAATCGTATCATTAGTCTTATTTTATATTTGTTAACAAAATTAGTGATATCTTATGCCTGCAAAAATAAAAAATACGACGCGTAAGCGTTCTCCCGCAAAAAAACAAGTAGCACAGAATCCTCTAATCTTGCGATATCACAGACTTATGGACGCATTTTCAAAGTCCGACGATGAACGCGACTTCTACCTAGATAAAACTGAAGGGCTTATAATCTTTATAGATCTAAGCAAAAGCCACAAAGAACTCGCCAATCTACAATCTGAATTAAAAAAAAATCCTGACAGATATTGCCTCATTCCAAAGCTTACCTTCTATGAAACAAAAAAAATCATGGAAGAATTCGTCAACGAAAAAGTTTATGATATTGATACTAAAGAAAAACTCCTGGATATTATCCAATCACGAGAACCTCGAGAGAATTTCCTGGAATTTATTTACGACCACCACACTGAAGTAGAAAAATGGCATCAATATTATCAAGAACGCTCCCGCATAAGAATTATCGAATGGCTACGTGATAATGACTTCAGCTTTGTTTTCGAAGAAGACCTCGACATGTCTCAAAAGGTAATCGAAAGCCTGAAGAAACATTTATTCCAAAATAAGGTCTCTAAAGATCTCGCAGCCATAAGAAAAATTCTGGAAGCAAAATCAAAAACGTACTATTCCAGCGAAGCATTAAACCCCAGACCTAAACGCGGACGCCCACCAAAACAAGTCGCCAAAGTCGAAATTGATCTTCAGGTGACATCGGATTACTATCTTTTTGTTCCCGATGCCGTTCAACCATTTCTTTACGCTCCAGACATTACAAGCGCTGCATCCGTAACATTCTCGACAAAATTTGAAAGCGAAGAAGAACTACTTGAGAGCCTAAAAAGTCAAAGCCATAAACAGTCAGAATCAAAACTAGAGCTTCTTTCTAAAAAATTAGCAGCGCTGTGCGATCACCTTGCAATCGAAACACCCTCTATCATAAAGAATAAAATAGAAACACCTCAAAAAGCTGCTATACTAAAAACAACTACTAAACTCATCAGCAAAGCAGGTAAATTTTCTAAAGCTAAGACCAAGAAAAAAATAATATCAAAACCTTTAGAATCGACAAAAACAGAAATTCCCGCACCAGGGAAAAAAATACTTCCTGCAACTAAAAAGAAAAAAATCATAACAACAACCGTCGTCAAAAAGAAAATTATAGCAAAAAAAGCTATCGTCATCAAAAAGCCAACAAAATCTATAAAGACAAAGAAATAAAGACAAACACTCAAAAAACTTGTTTTTATTCTAGTTCTGGGTGATCACGCTAGAGACTTGATTGCCTATCATTTCAAAGTCCGTTATATGTTTCAATCCTTTTATTAAGTGCCTGTCCCTACTTTATATCTATAAGCGCCAAAAGGTTGCAATGGAATATAAAGTGCCTGTCCCTATTTAACTGGTGCTTTATTAAGAGCTATTTGGATCATGCGAATCAATATCTTCAGGCTATTGAAAACAAAGATCGGCGCTGAAAAGATCTGATAAACAAGCGTAGCCACCTTCCGCGATATTCGTGCATTATCTCTAGCCGCATCAATTTCTAAAATCGTAACATTATGTTGCCCAGAAAAGTGCATAGAATGGGAGGGCTTCAGCTTATGCTGTTTTTCCGGTAAAACACGAAACATCTTAACACCACGCAACCACTTCGAACCAACAAGAGAAACAGGATCGTTCTCCTGACGAAAAACCTCGATCTTAGGAAGTTCGCAATCAAGATTTTTAATATTTTTTTCATACCGTCTGCTAACACCCAACAACGACGCTGGAGGATTATATGCAAAGACCTCCACTTTGTCAGGCTGGTGCGAAGCTGCAATAAAGGCCATACTACCGCCAAGACTCGTCCCGTACGTTTTCACAGCCTTTGAACCACTATACTTATAAGCACCATCAATCCAACCTTGTATCTCCGTTTTACCCTTGTTATATATCGTCTCACCAGGGGTGAAGCCCGGAACAAAGTCCGTAAAATGAGTAAGCAACGACCCAAATGCCGGCACATGTGTAGTAGCAAGGAATAACAGTATTGACTGAGCCTTAGAACTTTTATCTGTTGGCTTAAGACCATACGCATATACAGTGGAACCTCTCTTACCATCAGTCAACGCAATCTTTTCAATACAATACTCTACATTCACCCAACTACCGTCTATTTTCTGTGGAATATTGATTGTTTTGCGTTCCTGTGGATCAACAAATGGATAATATGAAAGAATATTTCCAATTAGAACCTCTGTAAGCCTCTCATCATGGGAACTTAAATTACAAGATTGTAAACTTTCAAAAAGTCTACCAAAAATATCCTGAAATTGTTGACGCACTTTTACCAAACGGGTAGCATCCCCACCAATACGAATAGCTTTGTTGACTTCCTTCTGTTCACCCTTCGTTTCGATCGGAACCCCCATCGTTAAAGACTTAACGAAATTTTCCTCCCAATTACCATCAATTTTACTTTCGGCTTCATAAGCACGTGCCGCAGAGCCTGAAGCATGAACTATACCATCTACAGCAGCAAAGACCCTTTTCGCGACGCTTACCAATCGTAAATCACCCCTACGGACACCACAATTAAACAATATCTGCTTCACAACCTTTTCCGTATTAAAAGACTGCGGTTCTCCTATCTTTTCTAGAATAGCATCACCCAATAATCTCTCAATCTTGCTCACCGTTTTATTACGGGCACTTCGTTTATCGCCAAAACCTAGAACACCCTCTGCAGAAGCAGAAAGCGTTTCTTTTAATTCAGAAAAATCTTTCATCGAATCTATATGTATATGTATAACCATAAAAGAACCTCTTTAATAACTTTAATTAAAAAATATTATATCATAATACTTTTTAATATGCAAGTTTTTTACATAGAAACAAACTTAAGAATCAATTCTTTGTAGTAGAAATTAAATGATTACTCTTTACTAGTCGACTTAATAGAACGATTCCATACCAACCATCTCACTCGTCATTGCTCCTTATCTCCTCAGCAACATCTCCAAGCTGACCAACACCATCCCTTACATTTTGTACAGAACCTTTAGTCTCCTTAGCCAACCCAGTCAATTGTTTGGCAGAATCTTCGATCTGTTTAATACTATCAACTTGATTCATTAATGTAGCGCTTAAATCTTCAAATTTTGGCGTCAGCACCGTGATGCGCTCCACAACCTTATCCAACGTCGCCCCGACATCCTTAACATCTTTAAGCCTACGACATACTTCGACAGTAAACTTGTCCATCTCCATAACCCCTGCAGACACCGCAGACCTCATCTCCTCAACCATGCCTCCTATCTCGGAACTTGCTGTAGCAACCTGATCCGCAAGACGGCGTATCTCCCTGGCGACGACCGCAAATCCTAGTCCATACTCTCCGGCCTTCTCTGCCTCAATAGAAGCATTAAACGATAAAACATTGGTCTGTTCGGCAACTTTTACTATAGTCACAACAAATGCATTGATATTATCAGTTTTTTCGTTAATCACAGCCAACTTCGACGATATCTCCGCAGAAGCATTCTGTATCTGAAACATGCTCAATTCTATCTGTCCAGCACCTTTCTGACTAGTTACAGCAAGCGACGACGCCTCAGAAGTGATATTAATGACATCATTTGCATCATCCAGAATTCTTCGAGATATTGTCGCAGTACGATCGGAATCTTCAAAAACGTCATTAGCAAAAGACTGAAACTTGCCTACACCGCTATTAACCAACTTTAAAGATTTCGTAATCTCAACTATAACACCAGGAATCTTATTTATAGATTGCTTAAGATGCTCATGCAGGTCCATGAAAACATCTAATAATGTATTAACGTCACCTGCAATTTTTGCAACATCAGAATCGCCACCAACCGAGAGTCGATGCGTGAGATTCTTTCTTTCACAAATAGAGCGCATCTCTCTAGAAGCTACCAACAGACACCTACGCGTCATCGTATCAAATATAAAATGGGCAACAACAATAAAAATGAAAATCAACAAGATGCCAGATATGGCAATCGTACGATACAATAAAAACACGTCCTTAATAGCTTCTAACCGATCTTCGGCGAATTTAAACTGCCCATCAATCATCTGAGTCAACAACAAACGCATCGCCCTTGTCTCACCATAAAGCTCGCTATTTAGATATTTCTTAACAGCATCCATATTATTGTGTCTCAACTCCTCGCTGATTTCCGACAACGAAGCGTCCATCTGTCGCATCTTGGTCTCGAAAGCTACAGCAAGCTCATTTTTACCGATGAGATCTTCAGACTTCTGCTTATTAAGGTATGCTTCCCAATGGATAAGTACAGTCTTGCGAGACTTTTTTATAATGCTATATGCTTTGGCAGGGTACATCTCTTCATTGACACACTGATTGAACGCCCCTAAAATATCGACAGAATACAGCTCTGATATCACCCTGAGATGTTCGACAGGAGCAACACACACCTGAAACGCGTCATCAATCATAACAGCAGGTTTCTTCAGACTATAGTAACTGACACTTCCTACTACAGCAAAAATAAAAGTCAGTCCTGTAATAAAGAAAAACTGGATCTTCTGCTTAGTCATGGTACACTCCTATTTTTCAAAAACCATTCAAAAATACTTATGTACCAAGACGAAGGAAACTTTCAAGGAAAATAAGAGAGGGACAGCGCCCCCTCCTATTGAAAACTATTATGATTCGTCTTTTCGAGAACCATCTTCACTAGAATGTTGTACGTCAGTAATAGCTGCTTTCAGCACTTCAATTTTTGCACCATCATACATCTTAAGAATGATTGTATCATCCTGAACACGAAGAACCGTGCCAATGATGCCCATCGCAGTTACCTTATCACCCTTATCCAAGCCATTGCGACGCTGATCCATAGCGCGGCGTTTTTTCTGCTCAGGACGCCATAAGATAATATAGAAAAACACGAGAGCTATACCTATCATAACAACAGTATGCCATATCCCCTGCTCGCGTCCAGAAGCCACCTCGCCACCCTCTTGAGCAAATAGACCATTCGTCATAAACATCGAATATATACCAATAACTTTCATAAATAATTTATTCATAAATTTTGTCCTTTTTTATTTATTTTGGATACAATCCACAAACTTTTTCGTAAAATTCAGCCACAGTTCCAAACCTGATAGCTTGCCGTAATTGCTTCATGAAATCAAGGTAAAAAGCTAGATTTTGTATCGTCACCAATGTCAGCCCAGCAATCTCATCAACATTCAGCAGATGCCTGATATATGCCTTAGAAAACTGTGATGTATAGCAATCGAGCTGCGAATCTAAGGATGTAAAATCGTCCGCATACCTTCTGGCCTTGATGTTGATTTTACCTGACCATGTAAATGCTGTACCATTGCGAGCATTACGCGTAGGCATAACACAATCGAACATATCTACGCCGCGCATCACCGCTTCGATAATATTCCGTGGAGTACCAACACCCATAAGATAACGAGGTTTATCGTCGGGAAGATGAGGAACAACAACGTCGACAATATCATTCATCAGCGATGCTGGCTCACCAACGGAAAGACCTCCTATGGCATAGCCGTCAAAATCGATACCGCTAAGATACCGCGCCGACTCCACTCTTAAATCATCATAAGTTCCACCCTGAACAATACCGAAAAGGCTCTGATGGCCAGAGAGGTCATAATCACGACATTCCTGCGCCCAGCGATGCGTACGAACCATGGCACTCTCAAGATAATCGCGCTCACATGGATATGGCGAACACTCGTCAAAAGCCATTACAATATCAGAGCCTAACGTGCGCTGGATGGTCATACTCTCAACAGGTCCAAGAAAGTGTCTTGAACCATCGATATGCGACCGAAATTGCACGCCACCATCCGTTATCTTCCTTAGATTCGCCAAAGAAAATACCTGATAACCGCCGGAATCAGTGAGTATAGAACTATCCCATCCCATAAATTTATGAAGTCCACCAGCCCTTCCAATAATATCCATCCCAGGACGTAGCATAAGATGATATGTATTGCCAAGAATAATTTTAGCATCGATATCTTCTAACTGACTATTAGTCATAGTTTTTACAGAGGCGCGGGTACCAACAGGCATGAACACTGGAGTCTCAAAACTACTATGCTTCGTCTCTATAAAGCCACAACGAGCCTTACTGCTATTGTCAACATTCGATATTGTAAATTTCATATATTGCCCAACATTATATCGACATAATGCAGATCGTAATCGGTACCTTTCAAGAAAATTTCATCTTCGAGAATCTGCTTATGAAAAGGTATCGTAGATGGCACCCCCACGATATGAAACTCCCTTAGCGCACGCCGACCAACAGCTATAGCTTCTTCGCGGGTCTTGCCTTTAACGATAAGCTTAGCAATCATAGAATCGTAGTATTTCGGAATCTTATACCCAGAATAGCATGCAGTATCAACACGAACATTTGGACCTCCCGGAGAAATAAAATGTTTCAACACCCCAGGGAATGGAATGAAATTGTTAGAAGGATCTTCAGCATTGATACGAAACTCTATAACATGACCATCGAAATCAATGTGCCGCTGAGATAGCCGCAGCTTTTCTCCACGAGCTATTCTGATTTGTTCCACGATGAGATCGACACCTGTAAGCTCTTCAGTAATAGTATGCTCCACCTGTGCCCTTGTGTTCATCTCCATAAAATAAAAACAGCCCTTTTTATCGATAAGAAACTCCACAGTCCCTAGAGAATGATAATTGGCTGCCTTGGCAATATTTATCGCCGCCTGGCCCATAACCTTGCGAAGCTTTGGCGTAATAATAGGACTTGGGGTTTCTTCGATAAGCTTTTGCCGTCGACGCTGTATCGAACAATCCCTCTCCCCAAGATGCACATAATTGCCGTATTTATCGCCAATTATCTGCACTTCAACATGGCGAGGATTCATTATCATCTTCTCTAGGTAGACTTCGGGATTGCCAAAACAAACCTCAGCCTCAGCTCGAGCCATCGAGAACCCTTTCTCAAGATCATCTTCACTATAAGCTATCCTTATCCCTCGCCCACCTCCGCCAGCAACGGCTTTAATAAATATAGGATATCCGATCTCTTTGGCAACATTTAGCGCCTCTTTATAATCGTGGACTATACCATCAGAACCAGAAATGATAGGACATCGGACTTTCTTGGCAGTGGATTTAGCTTGCGCCTTATCGCCAAGCGCTGCCACCGACTCGGCAGAAGGACCTATGAATTCAATACCACAGCTCTCACATATCGAAGCAAAATTAGCATTCTCGCTAAGAAAACCATAACCTGGATGTATGGCATCGGAACCAGTAATCTCGCATGCCGATAGAATATTAGGGATCTTAAGATATGACTTATCAGAAGGAGCCTCGCCAATGCAGACTGCTTCGTCAGAAAGAAGGACGTGTAACGCTTCAGCATCAGCCTGAGAATATACAGCAACAGTCTGCATACCAAGGTCATGACATGCCCTTATAACTCTGACAGCGATTTCGCCTCTGTTGGCAATCAATACTTTCTTCATACAACGCGGAGCATCTTTGTGCCGAATTCTACGGAATGGCCACTATCCACCAGAACAGCATCGACAACACCTTTGATGCCAGCTTTAACTTCATTCATAACCTTCATAGCTTCAACAATACATACGATAGTATCTTCCTCTACAGTGTCTCCTACCTTAACATATGGCGCAACATCTTGAGACTCTGACGAATAAAATGTTCCAACTATCGGAGATACGACATAACGATGCGACGCTTCAGCTTCGCCAACAGCTTCTAAAGGTTCAGATAACACTTTTTCATCTCTAGGGTATACTGTAGAAGGTGCTATCTCGGCTTTCTCAGAAATCGTTGCACTCTCAAGATGCAGTTCAAATCCCTCCTTTTTCAAGATAAGCTTCGTCATTCCCATGCTTTTCATAGCAGACATTAGTTCTCTAATTTGTTCCTGATCCACAGCACCTACCCATTGGTTAATGTTTTAAACTCGTTGAGTATACTCTCCCGTTGAAGTGTCAACTTTGACGATATCTCCAACCCTAACAAATTGGGGAACTTCTATCTTTGCTCCCGACTCCAAAATAGCAGCTTTATTTACATCAGAGACAAGGACTTCTTCGTCTTCATCTTTCATAGTAACTACCATAAGCTCAAGAAACTGAGGTAACTCTACAGAAAACACAGTATCTCCATAGAATGTCGCCTTAACACCAACACCCTCTTTGAGGTACAACGCCTTATCGTCCACAATAGACGAAGGAGCAGAAACCTGCTCAAAAGTATCGATATCTAGAAACACATATTTCTTGTTTTCAAAATAAAGAAATTCAAGATCCTTCTCGACAAGAGAAACTTGTTCAACTTTTTGGTTAACCTTGAAGTTTTTCTCTATGAGGCTATCGGTAGCTAAATCCCAAAGCTTTGCTTTTGTAAAAGGATTCCCTCTTCCGACAGTAACTTTAACACAAGATTCCACCCTATAGAGTTTTTCTTCGAAAGAAATAACCATGCCCGGAGAAATTTGCTTTGTTTGCGTTATCATATATTTTTCTCTTTATTTATTATTTTTTTCGCCACATGATCGCAATAATTCCACTGCTGTCGCCATATTATTATTCCCAAATAGGTGTGTCCCCGACACCAGAACATTAGCACCAGCTTCCACACATAGACACGCAGTCTCCCTATCTATCCCTCCATCGACTTCTATATCAAATGGCGGAATTGATTTATCTTCCGATGTAACCCCGCTTTCGCGAATATTTAGCTTATCACAAACATCTCTGGCGAAACGCACCTTTTCAAGAACATCACGATCAAACTTCTGACCACCGAATCCCGGAGGTACCGTCATCAATAAAATCATATCACATTTGTCAAGATACTTCACTATAAAGCTATAAGATGTTTCCGGAGAAAAAGCAAGCCCTGCCTTGACATTACACTTCCGTATATACAAAAGCATTTCTTCAACATTCTCAGTAGCTTCGAACTGGAATGTTATCATATCTGCGCCAGCCTCAACAAATCGTTCAATATAATCGTATGGATTGTAAATCATAAGATGAACATCAAGGAACATGTTCGTGGAACGATTTATTGCAGCAACAATATCAGGACCTACAGTAATATTAGGCACGAAATTTCCGTCCATAACATCGACGTGCAGATAATCGGCACCGGAATCTTCGATACGCTTAGCTTCATCAGCAAGATGCCCAAAATCTCCGGCAAGGATTGACGGAGCAATTTTAATAATTCCCTTTTCCATATAATCCTCTAGTCAATAACTATACCGACACAATAATACGCTCTGGTAAGCTTAAAAGTCAAGTTCGAGTTCCCTCGAGATCTTAAAATGGTGCATACCTTTTTCAAGATTTTTCATCTTGGTAAAACACATACCTATATTGAGATGAGCTAAAGCACTCTTTTTATCGATAGCCAAAGCACGCTCAAAAAATGTGAGCGCTTGGTCATACTCTTCGATAGCCACAAGTAATATCCCAATTTTTATCGGGAAGAACGCTTCCTGAGAACTTACCGGGAAAAAGTTCTTCCATACCATCTCAACGACTTCTTTAATCTTATTCTTATCATCCTCAGAGCCATTCCCAATATTTTTTTTGATATCTTCAATATATTGATTGAAATTTATCGGATCCCATTCTCCAAGCTTCAGAAATAATATCATACTTTCCAGTGACGATTCGCTTTGTACATCTTTCAGATAGCTCCCGAGCCTGAAATAGTCATGAGAATCGAATACTCCGACAGTAGAATTAAAAGCTTGATGAGTCTCAACAAAGCCCCCTCTTTCAATACCGAACAAAAATCCTGCCACTATTAACTTCGGATCAGGAAATTGTGTCGACAGAACATCGCCCCCCTCATTATGAGCATACAATGAAAGAGCATGATAGTTGACAGGCATCGAAAAACTTGTATGTACCGATTTCGAAAGACTTTTCGATCGACACACGTGTTCTTCACTAATAAGACCATGATCCGCCGTCAAGAAAAACAAACGATCTCGCGACATCGCCCTAATACGCTTAGTAGTCCTGAAAGCACCAAGAGGAAAAGGAAACGTTACACCATGGAACTGCTCAGTATACTGCTTTAGAACAGTGTCGAGCTCAGGGAAATCGCCATAATACTTTCCTTCAGCAATTGGTTCATAAGCATATTGCCACTTAATGTTTTTGATAACGTACGGATCGGCAAGATCCTCAGCATCTCCAGTCTCATAATTCAGCGTAATGCGCCCTTCGCAAAGCTTCTGGTCATTAGTTATTTTGAAAAAATCCTGAACGATAGTATCGAAAAAGTAGTTACCTAAAGCAATGAGAGGATTTGTTATAGAATCGCGAGATAAAATTTCACCCGAATTTATTAAAGTGATCATCTCTTCACAATTACTTTGTTCACCATCGAAAAAGGCAAAGTCAAGCTCTCCTCGTTCAACATATGGCTTCAAAAGATCATGATCACGCCAGAAATCGATATTCTTCTCTACGACATCAGTCATCACATATTTGATCTTTAAGCCAGATAACGATGACGAATCAAGCAACTGAATCAATCTCCTAAGAAAAAGATATCCGAAACGCCCAGCGCCGGCACCAAGTTCCAAGATATATATGGGCGCAGACCTATCTAGAGACATAACACCTTCAGCACCTGCACAATCGCGCAGAAAACCCAAGACAACACTGGCATATTGGTGTGCTATCATCGGATTGCTTGTCACATAGGACGGTACACCGCCCGAACTCCATGCATTGGCACCCATATCCTCATATGAACGGCGCTGTATCTCCCAGAGCATACTTTCGGAAAGCCTAACATCTTTCTCGAGATCTTTCAGCATACGAATCCTTTTAGTCCTTAGTTTTATCTTTCATTAAATCCACCTAAGACAGTAAACTTTAATCAAGATATGTAATATAGTGAAATCGTTCTTTAAAGGGGAGGTCGTTATGCTCGGCATCGACACAAAATCAAAAAATGACAATATCCCTCAGGAGTTCGAACTCCCAGAGACAGTATTTATTCGTGATATTGAAAATAGAGTTTTTCAGACCATCGTATTGCAGTGCCTGTCAAAAATTAAGGGCATCCATCTTCTGGAAGGAAACTTCATCGACAGCATACTCGGCAGGGACAGCGTCGAAGGCATCAGAGGAATCTACACCGAACAGGACAGTAATAAGAACTCTGTCAATATAAAAGTCGAAGTCAACATAAATTATGGGATTTCGATACCTGAAAAAGCTCAGGAAATCCAAATAAAACTTTCCGAAGAAATCACACAACTTACAGGTTTGCATGTTTCTTCAATACATGTTGTGTTTAAGAATGTAATATTATTCAGCGAAAAATCTCAGGATTCAGATCCTGATGATGTCGAACAAAACTATTCACTCATGTTCGATGATGACGCTGAAGACGAAGCAACTGAAGACAAAGATAATAACAGCGAGCTATAAGCTATGCGATGCGGAAAAATTTTCTTTTCGGCAGCAATTCTTATATTCATCACAATGATTGTGACAATAGGGATTGCATTTCTGATGGTACCGTGGACATCTAATCTCAAAGACAGCATCGTAGAATTTCTGAACAATGATTCACAGACCATCGCTGTAACAGGAATAGCATTTATTGTTTTCGGCACAATACTACTCGCCGTTTTGTTTAGAATAAACCGTAGAATGTATTTCAATATACAGATGGGAAGTCATCTCGTCTCTGTCGACACAAAGGCCATCGAAACCTATCTCAATGCCTACTGGGAAAAAAGCCTTCCCAGCAGTAAGGTCTTCAGCGACGTTGTCACAAAACGCAATAATATCGAAATCATAGTACGTTTTCAAGAGCTACCATCCGAAGATCTCGAAATCTTCCTTGAGAACGTCGAAAGAGAACTGTCGAAAGCGCTAAGCAAAGCATTCTTTTACAATAAGACATTCACGTTCTCTTTTAGCATTCCTTCTTAATAGCTTTCTTGAATCTTATAAGCATCTCGATATCAGTCTTGGTAAGACCTTCAACATTGTTCATTTCTTCGTCGGTAGCTTCTTTTAAGCACCTAACGCTTCCGAAGTAGCGCAAGATGTTATTACGCTTCTTGATTCCTATGCCTATGAGATTCTCAAGCTCACGAGTCAAGACATTCTTATCGCATGATTTTCGATGAAAATCAATAGTAACGCGATGCGATTCGTCACGAATACGCTGGATCAGGAACAACAATGGTGAATTATCTTTGAGTATTATAGGCACAATAGCTCCGGATATATATATCTGCTCTTTTATCGTGCCTTTGTCATGCCTTCCATGCTCTTTGGCAACAGCAACAACATCTATTGCAGATATATCGATATCTTCCAGCACCCTCTTCACTATATTGAGGTGAACCCTACCTCCATCTACGATGATAAGATCGGGAAAATCATTTTCAAGACTCGCACGTTTATACCTGCGAGCCAAAGCTTCCTGCATAGCTTTATAGTCGCCTGAAACATTCTCGGCAGATACCTGATACTTGCGATGACGTCCCGTGCTTTTTTCGCCATCGATAAAAGACACCATAACAGCCACTGGGCTCTTACCTGAGATATGAGAAGTATCGAAACATTCTATTCTTCGCGGATAGTTTACGAGCTTGAGCCGTTCCTGCATTTCCATAAGGCTTTTTTCAGTGATAACCTTAGCATCTTTCTGACGCTCTATCGATGCACATGCATTGGAATATGCCACCTCCACAAGATCCCGCTTTTCCCCACCTCTAGGAACAGTAATTCTTACGGCCTTGCCAAGTATATCGGCTATGATAACAGAATCATTAATATCCTCGGACAAAAGGATCTCACGAGGAACATCTTTAATGACATTTTTTGACTTTGCATAACACTGCATAATAAACGACTGCAATATCTGTGAATTACTCTGTACAACACCCGAGAAGCTGTAGTTATTGACGCCAGACAACCGGCCTTTTTTAAAAATAATACGTGATACAACAACGAGAACACTGTAACGAAAAACCGCCAGAACATCGGTATCTCCATATTCAATATTCTCAAC
>Ga0307991_1000395_pt1 | contig 31686 bp, 29 predicted proteins | sample EllFjometagen131_FD_203146 | JGI IMG/M metagenome (GOLD analysis project Ga0307991, IMG submission 203146) | Marine microbial communities from Ellis Fjord, Antarctic Ocean - #131 | ecosystem: Environmental > Aquatic > Marine > Unclassified | place: Southern Ocean | collected 2014-10-08 | reverse complement strand
CCGGTTGCGCCAAAGTTTTCCATCATTGGCAAAAAATCCTGCTTTGTGACGTGCCCCGGAAAAAAATGCCAAAACAGCACCCCTGTCCCCGGTTCTCATATCAATGGCCAAATCAAAATGAAATCGACGCAGGCATAAAAAAAACTGTTTTTGATACCCTATTTCTTGACACCAGGTTCTTTTTTCTGCGTTGATGGAAATTACGTCCATTGCCCACTGGTAGTCTTCGATCAATTCCTTTGCTTTTTCCCTGACGGCAACAACAATATTCGCCTGGGGGAAATGTTCCTTCAGCGCACGGACAGCAGGTAACGTAAGCACCACATCGCCTATATCACCAAGCTGTATCACCAGGATATTTCGTATTTTCTCTCCGGGTATGGTCTTCCCTTTTACCAGCATCAATCAAACACCTGTAAATTTTTCATAAATCCTTATGATCCGGTCTGCCATAAGATCCCATGTGTTTTTCGCAGCAGTCTTGTGTGCCTCTTTTGCCAAATTTTCTCTTTTTTCTTTATCCAACATAAATTCGATTTTAGAACTCATGGAACCAATATCATTTTTTTCAACGACAAATCCATTAATCCCCTCTTTGACCAGATCCATTGCCCCCACAGTATCACTGATAATCACCGGCAGTGAAGCGGACATGGCTTCCAGCACCACCATACCAAACGTATCGAATCCCGAAGGCATCGCAAAAATATCTGCCGCCATGTAGATGTGTTCAATATGTTCCGCCCAGACACCTGCAAAAATCACATCGTTTTTGATACCAGCCTTTTCAGCCAGCCTATGGTATTTTTTACTATCGCCCTTACCCACCACCAACAATTTTAATCGATCTGGCAACTGCTTTGATTTTATCATGCCCACTGCAGCGATGAGGTTACCCAACCCCTTGAGTTCAAAATTCATACCCACAAAAAGAAGCACCGTATCTGCCTCGCCTATTTTGAAACGTGCTCTTATCTCATCGCGACAGCTTTTTCTATCGAGCTTATCAAATCGGCCGATATCGACACCCGGGTGAACCACCTGCACTTTTCCCGGATCAACGCCGAATTCCTGAATAAATTTATCTTTTGCCAAATTGGATACCGGCAGAAATACTTGGCAATTTCCCTTACGAATCAAGCTTTTTTCAACCCAGCTTGTGCCATAATCAAAGAGGCTCATATTTTTTCTTCGAACTTTTTTAACCCAGAAGCGATGGGGCACACCGTGCATGGTAAATAGATCGGCATAAAAAATCCTGTCATGGGTGTGGATAATATCAAAGTTCATTTTTGCTATTTTACGATTGGCAAACCAGGCAAAACTGATGGTAGTTAAAAATCTGGGAAAAGTGATGATCGATATTTTATGAAACGCAATGTGATCACATTGAGATGACCATTTATTCGCGAACACATGAACATCATAGCGGTGATCTGCCGCAATTCGTTCTGTTAATTCCCGGACGAATCTTTCCCCGCCGCCCACCAGACCATATTTGGGAATTACGACGGCTATTTTGAATTTTTTTTTACTATTCACAGTACCCCAAGTTCTTTTATCCCGGTAATAACCTGCCGCACCGAGATATTTTTCATGCACCCAATGGTTTCACAATGACGTTTAAAACAGGGGCTGCATACAATTTCAGATCGAATAACCCTGTGGCCGGGGCCAAAGGGGCCGGTTCTCCAAGGGGCGGTGGGGCCGAACAGGGCCACCACCGGAATCCCCACAGCCGCGCCAAGGTGCATGGGACCGGTGTCTGTGGATATCAGAAGATCTGATTTTTCATACAGGGCCCCCAGCACCTTGAGGGTGGTTTTACCGGCCAGATTTTCCGCTATGGCGCCCATTCCGGCGATGATTGAGTCAATATATTCCCTGTCGGCCGGACTCCCGGTAAAAAGGACGGTTGCCTTGTATTTTTCAATCAGGCTATCCGCCAGTCGACTGAATTTGGTGATATCCCACAGTTTGGTCTCCCACTGGGCCACCGGGTTGATCGCGACCAGCGGTCCTGTGTGTTTTCCCGTGCAGGCTTTCAATAGGGTATCTGCCCTTTTTCGATCAAAATCTGACACCGGCAGCCGGTATTCAACTAAATCATGCGGAATACCGATCTTTTCAAGCAGTATCAACCCGCGTTCAAGCGCATGAATCTCCATACTTACCGCCGGAATCCGTTCATTCAAGAAAAGATAGGAGTGCTCCTGATGGTCCATCCCCGGTCCAAAACCGACCTTACGCCCCCCTCTTGACAGGGCGACCATCACACCGCTTTTCAAAAGGGCCTGCAAGTCCAGTATGATGTCATATTTTGTATCTCGAAGATCACGGATAAATCGAAAAATTTCTAAAACGGCCGGTTTCCATAAAGAAGTCTTCAACTGCTTGATCCACTGTTTTTTTTTGGACACCATTACCCGGTCAAGGGCCTCGTGCCCGATGACAAGGTCGGCGGCAGCTTCCTCCACGAGCCAGGTGATGTTCGCATCCGGATAATACCTTCTCAGAGCGTTTAAAACGGGCAGGGTATGGATGACATCTCCGATGGCACTCAGCTTGATAATCAGAATATTCATCGCGGCGTATCAGCCTCCAGAAATTCTTTGGCTGCCGTGAAAACCGTATTGACATCGATCTGTTTCATACATTCAAGATGCCCCAGGGGACATTCCGGTTTAAGACACGGGCTGCACGCCATGGAAGTTCTGACAACCCTGCTTTTGGGGCCAAGGGGGCCGGTGGCAACAAAATCCGTGGAGCCGAATATGGCGATCAGGGGCACATTCAGGGCCGCCCCCACATGCATCAGCCCGGAGTCATTGGTCACAAAGAGATGGCATCTTTCAATAAGGGCCATTGCCTCTCCAAGGGTAGTTTTGCCGCAAAAATTAATAGCCGGATGCTGCATCCTGCCGATTATCTTTTCACCCAGTGCGCTGTCACCGGGGCCTCCGAACACAACTATGCGGGCCCTGTATGTGTCGTAAATTTTATCTGCCAGTTCGGCATATCTTTCAGGGAACCACTGCTTGGCAGGTCCGAATGTGGCAGACGGGTTGATTCCGACAAGTAGTTCATCCTCTCCAACGCCATATTCCGCAAGAATTTCCAAAGCGCTGTCTCTCTCTTCCATCCCCAGTGTAATCTCAAGCGGGCCGGGGTTCGCCGCAAGGCCCGCCTTTGATAAAATATTAAGATAATATTCTGTCTGATGGACTTGCCGGATGGCCTTTGTACAGGGTATGGAATGGGTTAAAAGCGCCCCTCTGGCATCCCGGCTGTAACCGAGCCGCATGGGGATACCTGCGAAAAAAGTAATCAGCGCGGCTTCAAAGGCGTTTTGGAGTAAAATAGCCGCATCAAACCCATGCGCCCTGAGATCTCTTGCCAGTCTTACTTTCCCGGCAGAGCCCTTATGCCTGGCCCCGGCATCATAGATAATGATATCATCGATGTGTGGACTGTGTTCAAAAACAGGCCCCACCCACGGTTTGACCAGCATGCTGATCCGGGCATGGGGAAAATTCTTCCGGATGGCCCTCACCGCAGGCGTTGTCATCACGGCATCCCCGATCCAGTTGGTGGACCGGACCAGCAGTTGTTTTATGTTTTTTGTGTCAATCGGTTTCATTATTTTTTTCTATGGGTGATTCTCCATTGCAAAAGTACACCCGGAAACAATTCAGGCCTTTGCCTGTTGGTTATGGGTTTCAAGCAAACAATAGGATTTTGTTTTCCAGCGTTGATGCGCCCAGAACCACTGATCCGGATAGGCCCTGATTATTTTCTCAATGGCCGAATTGTACCGCTTGGTATTCAGCTCAAGATCCTTTCTCTTATCCCCGGTGTGGGCTGGGGGGATCTCGGGAAATATTTTTGCCGTAAACCCGTTTTCTTCCCGAACCAGAAATATCGGCACCACCGGCGCTCTGGTTTTATAGGCCAGAAGGGCCATACCGCTGTTGGTGCAGGCCCGATGCCCGAAAAAATCGACAAAAAAGCCCTCATACCAATCCACGTTCTGATCCATCAACATACCGATTATTTCACCGTTATGCAGGGCCTTTAGCAATTTTCTTAAAGCCCTCCTGGCAGGAATGACCCGCCCCCCGAAACGGGTCCTCAATTTGACAAAAAATCGGTCCAGAACCTTCATATCAAGGGGGCGATAAACCATGCTTACCGGGTATCCAATCATTTGACCGATTAGCGAAAGCAGTTCCCAGTTCCCGAAGTGGGCTGTCAGCACAAGCACACCCCGCCCTTTTTCATAGGCGGATTGAATATGATCAATACCCTCGATTCTGAAATATTTTTTTAATTCATCGTGCGACAGATTTATAAACCATCCGATTTCAAAAAGAATCAGAAAAAGATTTTCAAATACCTGAAGGGCTATTTTTTTTCTCTCAAAATATTTTCCCCCCTTTCCAAATACCCTGGTCAGATTATCCAGTACAATTTTCTGATGCTTTTGATCGGCATAAAAAAAAAATCTGCCCAGCAACCTGGAAATCCCCCGGGTATGTTTTCGCGGAACATTCCCGATCAGTTTGAAAAATATTTTAATAGCTTTGTCCATAGTATTTATATTATCAAAATTTATTTTATATATATCCTGATGGCTGTTTATTGATATGTATTTCGGCCAACCGTTTTTCCAGAAAAACTGAAAAGGCATCTTTTTGATCTTTCAGTGAAATTTTGATCCCCATAACCACAAGATCCACCGGCCATGTAAATTTCCCCTCTATTCTGGCATAATCCTTATCGGTTGTGATCAATAATTCGACACCGGTTTTTTCAATCTCAGCCCGGATAAACCGGAAATCTTCAGGGCAATACCAGTGATGATCCGGAAACGATGCAAATCGGGTCACCTGGCACCCAAGATCTTCAACCATCCGGCAAAATTCATTATTTTTTGCAATTCCTGAAAAAACGACGGCCTTACACCCGCTCAAAAAAGAGAAATCATCCGACGGGCCATTATCCGGAACGCCGGCCATGCCGGCACTGGCCCGGACGATTTCCTTCACATACGGGGTATGAAAAGACCTGAAAAAAGGGTGCCGGAGTCTAGTCGGCAAACACGGCGGCATCTCCTTGTTTTCCTCACTGCAACGGGTAAAAATAACAGCACCTGCCCTTTTCAGTGCGGACACCGGTTCTCTGAGTATGCCCCGCGGAAATAGATAACCGTTTCCCAGGGGCCGGGTATCATCCAAAAGCACCAGATCGATATCCCGCTTTAATTTCAGGTGCTGAAACCCGTCATCTAAGATAATCACATTGGCCTTGAATCTGCTTATGGCCTGCATACCGGACCTGAACCGGTTCTGCCCCACCAGAACCGGAATATTCTTTAATTCCCGGGCCAGCATAAATGCTTCGTCACCCGAGTCTTCGGCTTTTAACAAAATGCCGATGCCGTCACTGACGATGCCACCGCTCTTTTCCCTGCGGCCTTTATATCCCCGACTCACCACAGCCGGTCGGTAACCCAGACGTTGAACCAGATGAGCCACATAGATGGTCATGGGGGTCTTGCCGGTCCCTCCCATGGTCAGGTTGCCGATGGAAATAACCGTGCACGGCAGTCGTTTGGATTTCAAGATTTGTCTGTTAAATAATGCCGTCCGCAGCTTGACGGCCCCGCCAGAGCATATGGATGCCGAATGTAAAAAAAATCGCAATAAAAAAAAACCATTTTTACCCGGCCCCATCATCAGCGATTCGACTGTCTTTTTCAGATGCGGCTTCATCCATTATTCCCCTATATTTTCCAGGCCTGCTTTAAAACCCTCATAATTTCACACATGGTTTTTTCCACGGCCCCTTTGTTGGTAGAAAACACTTTAAAGTTATTATCTCCCATTATTTCAGCGTCATGCCCGCCTGCAAGAATCTTTTCACCGGTTGCTATAATATCCTCAGCCCCATTGACCTGAACTGCACCGCCGGATTTGGTCAACATGGCGGCAATCTCTTTGAAATCACCCATAAAAGGACCAAAAAGAATCGGCTTTGAAAAAGCAGCCGGTTCCAGCGGGTTATGTCCCCTGAAATCCACCAGGCTCCCCCCCACAAAAGCCATATCCGCTAAAGAATACAACCTGGCCAATATGCCGATGACATCGATCACCACCACATCATGATTTTTTTTTATCTTTCCGTTCCTGACGGTACTGTACAGGGTTGTTATAAAACCACTGTTGGAAAATATTTTGAATACCCCACCGGCTCGACCAGAATCACGAGGGACAATCACCAGACATAAATTATCGTGCTTTTTTCTAAGGGCTGTAAATGCATTCAGCAGAATCGACTCTTCGCCAGGATGCGTACTGCCGGCCACAAAAACCTTCTTCTCCGGCAAAATGTTCAGCGCGCCTCTCAGCGTATCAAGATCTTTTTCTGTTGCCGCCTCATAAGGTTGATCGAACTTCAGGTTCCCACTTGTCACTACCCGGCCGGGATCCGCCATAAATATCTTCAAACGTGCAGCATCTTCCTCCGACTGGGCACATATTTTTGCAAAAAACGAAAACATCATCTTCGAAAAAAAAGAAACTATTTGATACCCGGCAAATGATCTTTCGGAAAGCTTCGCATTAACAAGCATTACAGGTACGTTTCGATTTGCCATCTCGTAAAGACAATTGGGCCAGATATCCGACTCAACCAGTACCAGAAGAGCGGGATTGATTCTGCTGCTGATTCTTTTCATGGCGAAAGGCAGGTCATAGGGAAAATAAAACACCGCGTCCACTTTATCTTTCAGCCGATCTTTTGCCAGTTCCAACCCGGTTCTGGTGGAAACCGAAAGAACCAGCGGTCGCGGTCGGATGCTTTTTCTTAAGGCCTTTAAAAGCGGTTGTACTGAAACCACCTCTCCGACGGACAGGGCATGCACCCAAACCGGCCTTGCAGTGGGCGCTGGATCGGTCCTGACAAACTTTTCAGGCAACCTGGACAGGCCCAGCCGCCTTAGAACTGTTTTTCTTCTTTTGTCGGAAAAAAAAGCCAGCCCTACAAGCAAAGGGAAACAGATGAGTATCGCACCGGCCAGAAGTACATTGTAAATTAGTATAATCGCTCTTGTCTTTTTTTCGTCCATGGGTCTAAACGTTCTTTTGTGCTACAACTATTCCCAGACATAGAAAAACAAAATTGGCCAGCCATACGGACGCAAGGGGGGGCAGAATTCCGCCATAGCCCAGAGAAACGCAGAAGCTATAAAAAATCCAGTACAGAAAAGCAGCGCTTATGCCCCATGCAATGCCCGTTGCAATCCCCTGCCCACCGGTCTTCCGGATCACGATACCAGCGCCTGCAAGACACATGACAATACAAACAAAAGGGAAGGCAATTTTTGCCTGCAAGTCGACCCTGTAAGGGACCGCATCATATCCTTCCGCTTCAATATCTCTTATATATTTCAAAAGCTCAAAAAACCGCATTTCTTCGGATTTTTTAACCATGCGTTGAAGGCTCTCGCGGCTCAGGTCCAGAGAAACCGCCATTTCATCATGAAATACAACTTGATAGTTATCTCCCGCAGCATCCGCAACCTGCTGCATAACACCGGAAAGAATCCATCCGTCATCTGTCAGTTCCCCTTTTTCAGCATCGATTCTCTTTACTAATCTGAAATCCGGGTTAAAATAATTCACGGTAATGCCAAAAGCCGTTTGCCTGGCCGGGTTGTAATATTTAACATGAACAATTTTCCCCTTGCCTCGGATCCATATATCTTTTTTTTTTGAGAAAACCGGTGCTTCTTTTTTAACTTCTCCAAGCCAGATCCGGTCGGCCCCGCTTATTGTAGACGGTAACAGCAGATCAGACAGAAAAAACAAACCAATGGAAAAAATAACGCCCATAACCAGAATCGGCTTGAGTAAAAAGGCAACCCCGACACCACTGCTTCTCAAGGCCAAGAGTTCGTTGTTCTTAGCCATCAGGCCCAGAACGATAATCACGGCCAGCAGAATGCCCAATGGTGTGATCTGGGCAACGATAAAGGGCGTTTTCAGAATAAAAAATTGCACAACGTGGCTGAAAGGAACTTTTTGTTCAATAAAATTGTCGATTTTTTCAAAAAAATCAACCGCCAGGTAGATTGCAATGACAACCACAAGGACAATACAAAAATACTTGAGTATCTCCCGTATAAGGTATTTGTGAATAATATACATTAAAATCTTATATCGATGTTTTACGTTTTTATGTACAGGATAAACGTCACCATTCACGGAACATTGAAATTGGAAATTAAAAATTTGGAATCAATTTTAAAACGGTCAACTTTGATGCTGCCGGAAAATCGTCAGTTTTATGGGGCGCTCTCCGGCCATCCGAACTAGCAGATAAATGCCGAGCCCCCCCAAGATAACATTGGGGGCCCACATGCCGATCAATGGCGGATAAATGCCGGTTTCCCCGAATATTAACCCGGCGGAAAGAAGCATGTAATACACTAAAAAGAGAATAAGTCCCATTCCCAACCCGGAAGAAGCCTGACGTTTTTTGGATTGAACACCCAGGGGAACCGCCAATATGCCAAGGGCCAGGCAGGCAAATGGAATGGAAAATTTTCGGTGCAGTTCCAGCAGCATTTCATAATAATGGCCATCGTCGGGGGTTGACTGCCGGATATAACGACACAGATCACCAAGACTCATCTCTTTCTTACCCTTTGGTGCCTTGTTTATTCGAGCCGCCGCTCCTTTCAGGTCAAGTTTGATATCATAGGTATCAAAAGAAATGGTATGGACCGATCGATTCTTCAGTTCAACCTGACTGATAATGCCGCCAAACAGCCTCAACTGAAAAACCAGTTTATCGGGATTACTAAAAAATTTTCCCTTAGGTGCCACTATCGATGTGGCCAGCGTACCTTCTGCCCGGGAGTCTTCTATAAAAACATCCCTTAACATACCGTTAGTCTTATCAATATTGCCAACGTACAGCATAACGCCCTTGAAATGGTCATTGAACTTTCCTTCCTGGATACCCACATTGAGGTTCGACGTGGCCACACGCACCGTCATTTCCTTAAACGCGATCCGGCCCCAGGGCATCCCCCATATGGACATAGCGGCCGTAAGCAGACATCCGGCCAGGCAGAAAAAAAAGACCGGTACGATCATGCGGTAAAGGCTGACGCCACTGGCCTTAAGCGCAAGAATTTCGTTATCGTTGGACAATTTTAAAAAAGTCAGAAGAACCGACATCATGATTGCCATGGGAATGACAAACACCAGAAAATCAGGAAGGGAATAAGCCAGCAGAAGAAGGATGTAAACAACACTGATTTTGTAATTGACAACAAGATTCGTGATATCGAGAATGCGCGCCATCAAGAAAACAAATGTAAAAAAAAACAGGTTGATAATAAAAGGGAAAGACATCTCCTTTAATAAATACCGGTTGATGATGGTATTGATATGCATATGCCTCTGACAGCCGAATGATTAACGGTTGCTTGCTTTCCCATTTGCAAACTGCATCTGATACAGTTTGTAGTATTCGCCCTTCCCATCCAAAAGCGCCATGTGCTTACCCTGCTCCACAATTTTTCCATTTTTAAGCACAATAATCCTGTGGGCATAGGCGATGGTTGAAAGGCGGTGCGCAATAACAAATGTGGTGCGTCCCTTCATTAAATTTTCAAGTGCTTTTTGAACAACGCTTTCCGCCTGGGTATCCAGCGAAGAGGTTGCCTCGTCCAGAATCAGAATCGGCGCATCCTTTAAAAGCGCTCTGGCAATGCAGATCCGCTGCTTTTCACCACCGGAAAGCCTGCCGCCCAGTTCACCGATTGGCGTATCGAACTGTTTGGGGAAATCTTGTATAAAATTATAAGCATATGCCGCCTGCGCAGCCGCTTTGATTTTTTCATCAGATGCATCCGGACACCCATAGGCGATATTATTCCGGACGGTATCATTAAACAGAATCGGTTCCTGGGTGACGATGGCAATCTGTTTTCTCAATGAGGCAATGGATGCTTTCCGGATATCGATGCCGTCGATGGATATACTGCCCTTGTTGACATCATAAAACCTTGGGATAAGGTTTACCAGAGAGGTCTTGCCCCCACCGCTCATGCCGACCAGCGCCAAAACTTCTCCATTCTTTACATCCAGATTAATATTTTTCAGCACAGACTTTTCCCCATAGGAAAAATCAACGTCTTCAAATCTGACACCACGAGACTTTCCGGCAATAGCAACCGGACTGGCAGTCTCTCTGATTTCTGATTCTGTCTCAAGGATATCAAAAACGCGGTCAACAGCAGCCAGCCCCTGCTGAACGACATTATTCACACTGCTGAGTCTTTTGGCCGGATCGTAAAGAAGCAGCACGGCGGTAATAAAGGAAAAAAAAGTACCCGGGGTTGAAGATCCGTTAAGGACCTTGGACCCCCCGTACCAGATAATAAGGGCAATGCCAATACCACCCAATAACTCCATAATCGGTGAAGAAAGGGATCTTGCGATAACCGACCGCATCTCAAAATGAAAAAAATTAGAATTTATTTTAAAAAACCGTTTTTTTTCATACGGTTCCATGCCGAACGCCTTTACAATTTTATTCCCGGTAAAGGTTTCATGGAGGAATGTATTCAGATCGCCCATGGCCTCCTGGCATCCGGTGCTGACCTTACGGACCCTTCTGCCCAGAAATATAAGCGGATACAAGGCCACCGGGAATATAACCAATGCAATCAGGGCCATCTTCCAGTCCCGGTAAAAGATAACACCGGTTAATCCTACAATAGAAAATATGTCTCTGAAAGATCCGGTAACCGCCGTCGAAACCATGCCCTTGATCACATTGACGTCATTTGTAATCCGGGACATCAGGACACCCGTTTTTTTCTCCTGAAAAAAAGCAAGGGGAAGATCCATAATGCGCTCATAGAGCATATTTCTTAGACGTCTGATAATAGATTCCCCCACATAACTCATCATATATGCCTGCCCGTACATACCGATACAACGGACAATATAGATAACAACGATTGCCAGGGGAAGCAGCCTGAGCATCATCACTTTCTTTTCAATAAAAATATCGTCTATGACATTTTTCATTAAAAAGGCTGAGATTGCGGTAGACGCTGCTACCATTAGCGAACATAGCATGGCAAAAACAAGCCGGGTCAGGTTTTCCTTAATAAGTCGTATCAGATGGTGATGTCTTTTTCTAAACATTCTATCCATACGCATTTTTTTACTTATCTTTTTTAATTTTCAAACGTTTCGTTTACGTCTCAAGTAATTTTTCCACAAGCCGGGCGGTTCTCATGGAAGCGCCCGGGCTTCCGAGTTTTTTTGTAACGGCATGAAGTTTTCTTTTTGTTTTCTCAAGCTGATCAACGTCTCTAATCAAATCACCGGCGATCTGCGCAATTTTTTCAGGTGTGGCATCTTTTTGAACCAGTTCAGGCACCACCCTTTCATCAGCGATGAGATTGATCAGCCCGATATGATCGACCTTTATAAATTTTTTACCGATCCAGTAACTTAAAGGAGAAACAGTATAAATTATCACCATCGGTATTTCCGCAATCGCGGCTTCAAGCGTAACGGTACCGGATACAGCCAGTACGAGATCCGCTTTTTGGAATATTTTTTCCACAGGGCCGGATACCATCGGGAACGCATCGGCCTGTCCGCTGTTCTTAATAATATACTCAACCAGTGACGCATCTTTTGGCGCGGCAAGGGAAACAACAAAACTCAATTTCGGATTTTCTTTCTTGAGTTTTTCGGCAGCGCTCAGCATCAAGGGCAGGTGGACCGAGATTTCACGATCCCGGGAACCCGGCAAAAGACCGATAACAGGCGAGGTCAGGGAATTGAGCGCACCATCAAAATTTGCTGTTTTATTTTGCTTGTCGAGCAATGGATGTCCGACAAAAGTGACCGGTACGCCGTATTGACGATAAAAATTAGCTTCAAACGGCAAAATTACCACCATATGATCCACCAGCCGTTTTATTTTTTTAATTCTGCCTGAGCGCCATGCCCAAATTTGAGGGCTGATATAATAGAGGACCTTGATGCCCATTTTTTTGGCATAGCCGGCCACACGCAGATTAAAATCAGGAAAATCGATCAGAATAAGCAGGTCGGGTTTCAGACTTTTGAGAAGCCGCCGGGCCAGGGACAACGCCTTCAGAATATTCGGCAATTTCGCAAAAACCTCGGTGATACCAACCACTGAAAGAATCGCGGCATCTAAAAGAATCCTGACACCGGCAGCTTTCATGGCCTGACCTCCGATCCCGTAAAAAAAAAGGCCCGGATTCACAGTCTGCATGGCCTGGACAAAATGAGCGCCGTGCAGATCCCCCGAGGCCTCTCCGGCAATGATCATCACACATGGTTTTTTAACAACTGGTTGCATACGGCTATTCTCCATGAGTAAATTCGGTAAAACACACGATCTGCGTCATACTGCACAGCGCTGCATGATGTGCACCCCGCCGTATTTGGCTCCGGTCCTTCCAGACCTTTGTACTCCCTTGCGGATATAGCAAATGCCGAACCTTCTTCCCCAGGGTATCGTTTTTTGTAAAATGAATGTCGGATGCCCATCCCCGGGGTTCAATCATTTTTCATTGCAACAATGGCTATTTTAGCTCTGTCCGCAAGATCAACCATTTCCTTCCTGTCAAACACGACGGCTCGACCGGCCTCAATCACCAGCGTCCCGGCATCAGCCGACTGCATGGTCTGAATTGTCCGCACACCGATGGCAGGGATATCAAACCGCCTGTCCTGGTCCGGTTTGCAGACTTTAACCACCACTGCATTTCCTCGACCAAGGTCTCCGCCCCGCAAAATGGTGGCATCGGTACCGTCAATGGCTTCGACAGCCAGAACCGATCCGCCGCCGACCACCACACACTGGCCGATATCCAGCCGCCCGATCTGTTTGGCCAGGTGCCATCCCATTTCAATATCGGCATTTTCGGAACGACTGGGCCGTCGCCGGGTCCAGCACCCCTTTTCCGCAAGCAGCTCCGGCATCAGAAAGGTCGACTCCCGTATTCGAATACCCTCTTTTTCCAACGAGCCGGCAAAGGCCCGCAACACGCCGTCATCATGTGTATTTTTCATTCCGGCGATCAACGTAATCGCTTTGATGTCCGGACGCACATCGGAAAACAGGCGCGTCTTTCGTACCCCTCCCATCATGACGGCATCTTCGACCCTGTTTTTTTTAAAAAATTTAATTAACCGTTTGATCTGTCCCAGATGGAGCCATTTGATGGCTTCAACATAATCCGCCAATCGGGTATCGGCTTCATTGACATAGGCCGCCGCATAAACGCAAAAGCCCTTTGCCTGGGCTTTTTTTGAAAAAAGTAAGGGGAACTGTCCGTTCCCCGCAATCAGTCCGATTCGTTTTTCTGTCATATACAATTCTTAAATTATCGGGTAATTCCCCGCTTAGATGATTTGATAAAATCGATAAATTGCACGACTTCAGGAATCTGTTCCACTTCCGCGGCAACACGTTCTATGGCTTCGTTCAATGTGAGCCCGATGCGGAAAAAAATCCGGTAAGCCTTTTTTAATGCCAACCGGGTATCTGCTGAAAAGCCATAGCGTTTTAACCCGACACTGTTCAAACCATGCAACCTGGCCCGGTCTCCGGAGACAATCACAAAAGGGGGAATATCCTTGACCACAGCTGACTTACCGCCGATAAACGCATGCTCACCGATTCTGACAAACTGATGAATTGCAACCAGTCCGCCGATAATGGCATTATCACCGATGGTAATATGGCCGGCCAGTGTGGCATTATTGGCCATTATGACATTTTTACCGATCTTACAATCATGGGCAATATGGCAATAGGCCATCAGAAAACAGCCTTCGCCGACCTCGGTCAGGCCGCCGCCGAAGTCTGTGCCGCGATTGATGGTAACAAATTCTCGAATTATGGTTCCACGCCCGATACTCGCAAACGTTTTCTCGCCCTTGAATTTAAGGTCTTGGGGGACAGCGCCGATGGACGCATACTGAAAAATTTGGCATTCAGGCCCGATGGTCACATAGGGGTCAATGATGACATGCGGACCAATCACGGTATCGACCCCGATACGGGCATCCGCCCCGACGATTGAATAGGGCCCGATCTCAACTCCCGTATCCAACTGAGCCGTAGGATCTATAATTGCTGTAGGATGTATCACTTTTTATCTCCAATCATAGCCAGAAATTCGGCTTCGGCCACGATGGCATTCTCAACCCTGGCCTTTCCTGCCATCTTAAATACCTTTGAGCGCTGTTGTAAAATTTTTACATCTAGCAATAATTGATCCCCGGGTACCACTGGTTTTCTGAAACGTACCCTGTCCATTCCCATAAAATACACGGCTAAATTATCTTTTTTTTTCTGCATAGCCGGATACGAAATAATTCCACCTGCCTGTCCCAGGGCCTCTATGATGAGTACGCCCGGCATAATCGGCTTTCCAGGGAAATGACCTTGGAAGAAAGGTTCATTAATTGTCACGTTCTTTAATGCCAGGACTTCCCTGCCTGGGACAAGTTTAATCACTCTGTCTATCAGGATAAATGGATAGCGATGGGGTAAAAATTCCATTATTGCCTGAATATCGTAATCCTTTCTCATTTTTCCTCGACCCGATCCAAGTATTTTTTTTCGATTTCAATCAGTCGTTTTTTTATTTGTTTAACCGTTTTCATCAATTCAGGCAGTTTAGGAATGGTCCGTTGTACCCGAAGCCATTGGGAATGCGGCATTTCCAGTGAGCCCGAGACCACCTGACCCGGATCAATGGAACGGGCAACCCCGGACTGGGGTCCGACAATCGCATTATCACCGATTTCAATATGTCCGGCAATACCTGCCTGGCCAGCCAGAATCACATGTTTCCCCAGTGCAGTGCTCCCGGCAATACCAACCTGGGCCACAATAACGGTATTTTCCCCAACAGTCACATTGTGAGCCACATGCACCAGGTTGTCTGTTTTCACCCCCCGGCAGATGCGGGTCTTTCCAAAAGCAGCCCGATCAATGGTGTTGCCGGCACCGATTTCAACATCATCCTCTATCTGAACAATTCCAAGCTGGGGGATCTTATAATATTTTTCCCCGTGGGGAGCATACCCGAACCCGTCGCTGCCGATCACGGTTCCAGCGTCTATCCGGACCCGGCTGCCGATGAGGCACCGTTCCAGAATCGTCACATTGGGGCAGATCACAACATCATCTCCAACCGTCACATGGTCACCTAAAACAACATTGGGATGAAGCGTTACCCGGTTTCCAAGAACAACCCGGTTGCCGATGACAACACCAGGCGCGATAAAAGTGTCACTACCGCAACTGAAATCATCGCCAATACAGGCCTTGGGACTTATTCCGCCCGTCGGCAGCAATTCGGGATAGAGGTTCTCAAGAACTCTGGCAAAGGCAAGTTCAGGGTTATCGACCCGGATAAGATTATGGTCAGGATCATAAAAATAAGCGGGCGTAATAATGGCTCCCGCCCTGGTTGTGCGCATTCTTTTTAAAAACTTTACGCTGCCAGCCCAGGTGATCTCATCTTTAGTTGCTTCATCAAACGGGGCTGCACCACTGATCCGCTTATCGGCATCACCTTCAAGGGTACCGCCTACCATCCGTGCTATTTCAGATAGAGATACTTGCATAATTCCCGGGTCCATGCTTCCTGTTGCCGGTTAAAAAATTTTACTCTATTTTTTCTGCGGATTTTTTTGCAAAATCAGCGTTATACTGCTGAATCAGGATATCCGATATATCAATTGTGCCCTTGGAATAGAGGACACCAGCCTCATTTTTTTCTATAATCAGTGTAAAATCCTCTTTCTCGCCAATCTCCTTTGCCAGTTTAAACACATCTTTTTTAATCCGGGTGATCAGGCGATTTTCTATACTCCTGGCATCGGTATTGTATTTTTTCTGAATGGATTTAAAATCATTGACTTTGATCCTGAATTCCCTCTCTTTTTCCATCTGCTGTTCTTTGCTCATCACCAGGATCTCACGTTCGATTCTCTTTTTCATCTCATCGATTTCAGCCTTCCTTTTTTCCAGATCCGTTTTCATCAACTGGCCCTTCCGGTTAATTTCAGCAACAGCCGTTTTTCCGGCGCTGGCTTCAGCCAGAACTTGCTGAAAATCCAGAATACCGATTTTGGCACCATCTGCACCATATACCGCTCCTGAAAAGAAAAAAAGGATCACAACCATTGCCGTCGATACTGTTCTTGCTGTTCGCATTTTACCTCCTTAAATCTTACCGAATTATTCAATGTGTAACAGACCGGACTTGACTGATCTCCAGCTCAATCCGACATTTTTTATTTTATATTAAATCGCTATAAACTCAAGGTTCAACTTTAAAAAAGGTTCATGACACCGGTTGTAAAAAAATATCGTAACCGTTCACCGGCAACAGGCATTATGGTGTTTAGATTTAAAACGGGCAGCTGTCTGAACCTTTTCGTGCGCGTTAAACCGGAGACAGCGATCTTCCACCTTCTGCCTTAAAACGCCGTACCCATGGTAAACTCCCACTGGCCGGTACCCTCATCCTTTCTCGGGTCCAGTATATGACCGTATTCCAGACGAATCGGGCCCATGGGGGAATACCACCGGATACCATAACCGACACTTTCTCGCAAATTTCCCAAATCGATGGCCTCGTCATTGTTATAGGCGTTACCCGTATCGAAAAATAAAACGCCCATCAGCCCGGCATCCTTGATCAATGGAAACAAAAGTTCAGCGTTAAACTGAACAAATTTATCACCGCCGATCCGAACGTCATCACCAATACTATTTTTTTCGGTGGGGCTGACATCCCGCCAGCCAAACCCGCGCAGGGAATTCATGCCCCCTAAATAAAACCGTTCATAATCCGGAAGTTTGCCCCCTGAATTTTCTTGTACAAACCCGGTTTTGGCATGCAGAAAGCCGGTTATTTTCCAAAAAAGAGGGACGTAAAATCCGGTCTCCGCCAGGTATTTGGTAAAAGCGATATCCCCGCCAAGGCCGGCATATTCAATGGAAAAACTATGATTCTGGCCTTTGGTCGGGCTGAAAACCTGGTCCCTGGAATCATATTGTAAGGCCGTGGTTATACTGCTGGTGGTATTGAATCCCTCAAGTTCCTTGACTAAATCAGACGCGCCCTCACTGATATTGTTGATATCCGCACGGTCATACCGATAGGATAAATAGACCCGTGTGAAATCATAAACCGGATAACTGAATCTTAAAGCGCCGCCGATACTATGCTTGTCATAATCATCATAATCAATGTCCTGATCATACAGATCAAAGCCCGCAGCCAGAGGGATATCGAAAAGCCAGGGTTCGGTAAAACTTAAAGTATAGCGGGTTGAGGTCCCTCCGAGCTGTGCTTTGAGATTCAAAAACTGTCCCCGCCCGAAAAGGTTGCGCTGGGAAATGGAAAACACCGCAAATAAATTTTCAATACTGCTGTATCCGCCGCCGAAGCTGAACGTGCCGGTGGGTTTTTCGGTCACGTCAATTTTCAGGATCATCCTGTCATCCGCACTACCCATTGGCGTATCCACCTTGATATCTTCAAAATAATCAAGTCGATGCAGATTACGGACACTTCGTTTCAGTCGCCTGCCGCTGAAAAGCCCCTGTTCATATACTTTCAGTTCGCGTCGAATCACCTTGTCCCGTGTCTTAGTATTGCCGCTGATAACGATTTCCTCAAAACGGGCACGCGCCCCTTTGTCGATGGAATAGGTGATATCCACCTGCAGTTTTTCATCGTTCTTTTTGATCTGCGGTGCGACATCGGCGTATGCATATCCAATATCCGAATAAAAATCGGTTACCGCCAGCACATCGTCGCGGATAACGCTTCGATTATAAAATGTTTCCTTATTGATTTTCAAGGTCTTGAGAAGCTGCTCTTCCGACACTACCAGATCGCCGTCAATTTTTACCTGGCCCACCTTGTAACGGGGTCCCTCATCAATTTTTATATCGATATAAATCCAATTTTCTTCAAACCGCACTTCGGGATCGCCAACCCGGGCCTTGATATAACCGCTGTTTTGATAAAAGGCAGCCAGCCGGGCCGCGTCCTGGGTTAAATCCTCACCGTTGAGTTCCCCGGATGATGTGACCCATGAAAAAAAACCTTTTTCCGAGATTTTCATCATTTTTTTTAATTTTTTGTCCGAGTATACGCTGTTGCCTTGGAATTCAATCGATTTAATCCGTACCTTTTCACCCTCTTTTATAATAAAATCAATATCTGCCTGATTATGCTCAAGTTGCTGCACCTTGAATTCCACACCGACATTATGATAATTTTTTTCTTTGTATAATTCCTCTATGCGTTTGATATTGCTGTTTAGTTTAAAAATATTCAAAATCGCACCGGTCTTAAGGGTCAGGTTTTCTGTGATTTCTTCATCATCATAGACCCGGTTGCCTTTGATGCGAATTACCCGGATGGTGGGTTTTTCCTTGACCTTAAAGAAAACAATTTTGCCCCCCGGTACCTGTTCCTCTTCGACCCTTATATCTTCAAAATAGCCCATGGCATAAATGGATTTAAGATCCCGGGCCAAACTCTTGGCAAGATAAATATCGCCGGGCCCTGTCCCGATCTTGCTCTTTATGGCATCGGCCTCTATGCGTTTATTACCGGAGACAACGACCTTTAAAACTTTTTCGCGTTTGAAAATCTTCAACCCCATATCCCGTGCCATATTCTTGACGGTTACCGGCAGAATTTCCATTTTATCGCCCCTGGCGAAAAAAGCATGGGGCGGCTGTTTGTCAAAAGACCTTACCATTTTTGCATCCAGGCTGAATTGGAGGCCGATGCGGGTCAGGCTGCCCCAGATAACATAGTCCGCACCATGTTTAATACCGATGTTCCGCATATTCTCCATGTCAAAGCCGGTTATCCGGTCTGCTGCGGTCTCATCGCCGGTCCCGGACACAATAACAGCGCCCTCTAACTCCAGAAAGGTCCGGATGACTTTTGGAATTTCATCTGCAAGGTTCGAGGATTCATCCTGGGAAAATATTTCAAAAGGCAGGACGATAATCCGCAGTTTACCGATTTCCGCTGCACCGTTATTTGACAAAAAACACAGGGCAGCAATTATCACCAGAAAAATTCTTTGTAGCATATAATCCTCTGTATTTATATTTAAACCAGCCGTCCATCAACTATCGTCATCTGCCGTAACATGCAGGCAGCCAGTTCCATATTATGCGTTACAACGACCAGTGTCATTCCAAGTTCCCGGTTTAATTCCATCAACAATTCGTGGACCTGGTCACTGTTGTGCTTGTCAAGATTACCGGTGGGTTCATCCGCCAGCAGGATGTCGGGTTTAAGTACGATGGCCCTTGCCAGTGCAACACGCTGCTGCTCACCACCCGAAAGCTCTCCCACCCTGTGTGCCAACCGGTCTTTAAGGCCTACCCGTACGAGCATCTCTTCCGCAGCCAGCCTTGCGTTTTCTTTACTTTTCTTATTGATAAGCGCCGGCATCATGGCGTTTTCAAGGGCAGAAAATTCCGCCAGCAGATGATGAAACTGAAAAACAAATCCCACAAATTCGTTTCGAAACTTAGCCAGCTTCGTATCATCCAAAATAAACACATCTTTGCCCTTGAATAAAAGTGTTCCACTGTCAGGCCGATCCAGTGTTCCAAGTATATTCAGCAGGGTTGATTTACCGATTCCCGATGCACCCACTATAGAAAGGGTTTCTCCGGCTCTCAATTCAAGGTCCAGTTTTTTCAGAATATTGATATATGTATCGCTGCTGCTGAAACGCTTACTTATATTAACCGCACTGAGTATCGTATCGGGAGCAGGACCATAGCGTTTTCCACCGGTTTTCAAACCAGCATAATCAGCCATATCGAATCGCCTCAACCGGGTTAATCAGGGCTGCCTGTCGGGCCGGATACAGCGTTGCCATAAAACAGATCATCAGGGCACTGGCGGCAATTATAAAAACATCGGATAGTTCCAGCATTATCGGCAAACTGGTTATGTAATACACATCCTGAGGCAATTTAATAAACCGGTAGTGCTTAAGCAGCCAACAAAGCAATAGTCCCAGTAACGCGCCCAGAATCGTTCCTGTTGCGCCGATAACCATCCCCTTGAAAACAAAAATTCTCTGGATACTTCTATTCGTCGCTCCCATGGCTTTTAAAATGGCAATATCTCTTTTTTTTTGCATAACGGTCATGATCAACGTGCTTGCGATATTAAAAGCCGCCACAAAAACAATCAGCGTCAGGATAATAAACATCATGACCTTTTCCAGTTTCAGGGCGGAAAACAGGTTATGGTTCATTTGCATCCAGTTTCTTGCCAGGCAAGGCGTATCAAGCCGCTTTATTATTTTTTCAGCTACCTGGCCAGCCCTGAAAATATCTTTTGTCCAGACCTCGATCCCGGTTACCACATCTGACATACGCAGAATTTTCTGGGCGCCTTTTAATGACATATAGGCCAGTGAAGCGTCATATTCATACATACCGGATTCGAACAGACCAGCTATCTGAAATCGATGCATGGACGGAATATGTCCCACAGGGGAAATGGTCCCCTTCGGCGATATCAGGTAAACCATGTCTCCTGCCACCAGCCCCAGATTCCCGGCAAGCACCCGACCTAGTACAATACCGGGGACCGAGGCTTTTGAGCCGGCCGGCCGTCCATCCGTTTCAGTCCATTTTTGCAACGATGCCGCTGCCGATTTGATGGGCTCTTCTGCTGTCATACCGGGATCGATTCCTTTGAGGGAGGCCCCGGCCACACCGGATGCCGATCGCAACATGACCTGGGAAGAAATAAAAGGAGCTGCCGATTCAACGCCTTGAATATTTTTTACGATTTCAAGCATTTGACGGTAATCGGCAAAAAAACCTGTTTCGGGGTTTAGAACCACATGGGATTCAACACCGAGGATACGGGACTTAAGATCTGATTCAAATCCGGCCATGACGGCAATGACCACAACCAGGGCCATGACGCCTACCGTAACGCCCGCAATGGAAAGAAGGGTAATCAAAGATAAAAAGGCCTGTTTTTTTCTGGCCCTGAGATATCTTTTTCCTATGAAGAATTCAAATTCCATATAAAAACGCAATAGCCGTTTTGCTCTAAATTACAATGTCCAAAGTTCAAATAAAATCAAATACCAATTCCGGATAAACCGGTGCTGTTGAAAAGGCGTACGCGGCAAATAACAAGTTGCAAGCACCAAATTACGATGGCCTGAAATTAGATGTCATTTATTTTTTGATTATTGTGATTTATTTGTTATTTGTCTTTTTTTTATTAAATTTTGGACTGCTGTCGGTTATTTCCTTCCGGACGGTTTCATATGCGGAAAAAGGATAACTTCCCGAATCGATGCCGAATTTGTAAACAGCATGACCAGTCGGTCGATTCCGATCCCTTCGCCTGCCGTGGGGGGCATACCGTATTCCAGTGCATTGATATAGTCTTCATCCATCTGATGGGCTTCCGAATCACCGGATAGCCTGTCTTCAACCTGCTGCAAAAAACGCTCATACTGATCCTGAGGGTCATTTAATTCGGAAAACCCGTTGGCAATCTCACGACCGGCAATGAAAAGCTCGAATCTGTCGGTGAGATCGGGATTTTTTTCGCTTTTCCTTGAAAGTGGTGAAACCTCAACAGGGTAGCCGGTAATAAATGTCGGCTGTATGAGCTCAGGTTCCACCAGCACATCAAACAGTTTCGTGATGACCTTGCCCAATCGTCTGCTTTTTGAAATCTTGATATCTTTTGATGCAGCAAATTCGAGCAATTTTCCCCTATTGTTCAAAAGACCGGGATCCACACCGCCGATTTTTTCCAACGCATCGGCCATGGTTATCCGTTGCCACTTACAACCCAGATCAATTTCGTACCCCTGATATTCAATGGTAGTGGTGCCTGTCAGTTCCCGGGCGATATCACGAAACAGGGCTTCAGTGAGATCCATCAATTTGCTGTAATCAGCATATGCCTGATAGAATTCAAGCATTGTAAATTCAGGATTGTGCCGGGTAGAAACCCCTTCATTTCTAAAATTGCGGTTGATTTCAAAAACCCTTTCAAATCCACCGACCACAAGCCGTTTTAAATAAAGCTCCGGCGCAATCCTTAAAAACAGGTCGATTCCCAAAGCATTGTGAAAAGTTTTAAACGGCTCGGCTTCAGCCCCTCCTGGAATCGGCTGCAGCATGGGTGTTTCCACTTCCAGGAAATCCCGCGCCAATAAAAAATTACGAATGGACTGAATGATCCGGCTGCGATTTAAAAAAATCGATCGCGTATCAGGATTCATGATAAGGTCGATATAACGCTGGCGATAGCGTTTTTCAGGATCCTTTAAACCATGAAATTTTTCAGGCAACGGCCGGGTCGATTTGCAAACCAGCCTGAATTCACTGACCAGCAGGGTCCATTCGCCGGTCCTGGTTTTAAACATCGTCCCTTTCAAGCCGATAAAATCCCCGATATCCAGTTGTTTAAACAGGGCGTAAGCGTTTTCGCCCACTCGATCCAGCCGAATATACGCCTGCATCTGGCCGGTCCGGTCCCTGAAGCGCACAAAAGAGGACTTCCCAAATTTATTGATGGCCATCATCCGCCCGGCAACCGTAAACACAAAAGCATCCTCGTTCATATCTCCGGCAAATTGATCGGTCTTTTCCACTATCTCTTTAACAGTATGTAACACCTCAATATCATTGGGATACAGATTATGACCGCTATTTTTTAAATTCACTATTTTTTGTTTTCTATCGGCTGCTTCGTTTAATTTATCCATCTATTTTCAGTTACCTGCTTTTTAAAATCGTATCACTTAGAATCACTAATTTTATAAAAAAAATTAAAAAATTATATCGGTTGGAACAAAATTCAACAATCAATGAACTACCCCGCAGGAGAGCTGCGATGTATCAAAATGAATTTTTATCTTTTTAACTCCGATGTAGAGCATCGAGGAATTCTTTTGATTAAAAAATGAGTTAAACAAAAAATGTTATCTTATTTACAAAAATCTGTCAAGATTAAGTTGGCGTGTCAATCTGTTTCAGCCTGAGGGTAAAGGTTGTTCCCTCACCCTCTGTGCTTTCGACATCAAGCCGATTGTTATATGACTCGACAATACTGTGGACAATGGAAAGACCCAATCCGGTGCCACTGGGTTTAGTGGTAAAAAAAGGATCAAAAACCGATTGGGTTGTCTCAGGTGACATCCCGCATCCATTATCGGAAATCATGACATCCACCTGCTTGTTCCGGACAGGCTTCATGACAATATAGATGACGCCTCTACCGTCAATCGCCTCGGCAGCATTTAGCAAAAGATTCCATAATATCTGGCGCAGATGCATCGGATCAATTTCAATCCAGATACCGGAAACCAGCTCTCTTGTAATCTCAATTTTGCCCGAGCATCTATTGTCTTTCCCAAAAAAATCAGATGTTTCCTGCAGGGCTTTATCCAGTTCAACCGATTCAACCTTTCCGGCGGGAGGCCTGGCGAACAATAAAAAACCGGTCACCAGGGAACTGAGTCTGTCGGCTTCACGTAAAACGATCTGCATCAGCTTGTCATGATCCGGGTTGTACTCGATATCTTCCCTTAAAATCTGGATAGAACCCGAAAGAGAAGCCAGTGGATTTTTAATTTCATGGGCAAGGCCGGCGGCCATCTCTCCCATGGCCGCCATTTTTTCAACCCGTTTCACGTGATCTTCCATTGCAGCAAGCTCTCTTTTGGACTTTCTGGCTTGCTCCGCCAGAAAACCGCTTAAAAAAGCCACTGCAAAGCAGGCGGCCATGGTGATCAAGATTTTATACAGAATCTGACTCCACTCATAATTCTCAGTCAAAAAATTATCCGTCTCAAAAGGTGTCAATAATAGATAATATTCAAGATCAACCATAATGCCGTACTCTATGCAGCAGAGTGATGCCATAACCAGACCGCCTTTTCTAAAAAGCAGCATACTGGCATAGATAATCACAACCAGATACAGAAATGAAAAAGCACTTGTAAAACTGCCCGTCAAAAAAATAATAACCGTCACCATTAACGTATCAATCCCGATTTGAACATACGCAAGAAAAGATTGTCGTTTTATGAGACGAAGGACAACTGCATAGATGGTACTGAGGGCCAGAATAGCGGCAATCAGATAATACAATGCGATAAGCTGGGGCGCAAAAATGGCATCATCTCTGACAAGTTGCAGGAAAATAACGGACCCTAGCATCAGAAGTGCAAAAAGCGCCCTGAGCGATATCAGCCACTTAAGTTTAGGGTGCAAATCATTTTGCATCTGTGAAGAAAGATTGTTCATGGGAAGTTCAAAATACCGGAAGGCAGATGTCGGTTGGTTTGCTCAACAGTGCCTGGTCAGAAATAAAAAATTATGTAATGCCCGTCCATAAATGGTCTTTTTGCCCAACCTCGTCGTTGTGTTTAAAAAAATCCTCGGAATATCAAACATATGCCTCAAGGTTATTTTTGTGCACGCCTCGATCTTGAACAAAAATTTTCATTTTCGAATGGGCACGATGTAACCGTTAAGCGGTTAAGAACTCACTGGTCAAAAGTTGGCTTTCTTTGATTTATCCCTTCAATCCCGGGTCATGAGCAAACATGGTCTTTTATTCCCCACGACTCAAAACGCATATCTTACGACTTTCATATAAATGCCCGAAGTTAGAACCAGGCCCTGCGTTTCTACGCAATATTCTGCGCCATGGTGAATATGGGCAAATACATAGCAATTACCATACCACCGACAACAACTCCCAGAAAAACCAGCATAAAAGGCTCTATCATACTGGTCAGATTCTCAACGGCCTGATCGACCTCTTCGTCATAAAAATCAGCAATTTTTTCAAGCATGGCATCAAGGGCACCGGTGGACTCCCCCACGGCAATCATCTGGCAGACCATTGCCGGGAAAACACCGCTTTCCGCGAGGGGTTCCGCCATTGTGCGGCCCTCGGTAATACCGGCCCGAACGTTATTAATGGCCATTTCAATAATTTTGTTGCCCGCCGTCTTAGCTACAATGTCAAGGGCCTCGAGAATGGCAACGCCGCTCGACAGCATCGTACCCATGGTACGGGTAAATTTGGCTACCGCCACCTTGCGAAGCAATATCCCGAAAACAGGCAATTTAAGTGAAACCCTATCGACTACAATCTGTCCTTTTTCCGTGCTGTAATATTTTTTAAAAGCAAATATAAAAATAATAAGCGCACCGATGATATAAAATATCTTACTTTTCACAAAATTACTGAGATTAACAACCAACTGGGTCGGTGCCGGAAGCTGGCCACCAAAATCCTGAAACATTTTTTCGAATACGGGAATAACAAAAACAAGTAAAACGGCTACCACGATGGCGGCTACCGCAAGGGTTATGGCTGGGTATATCATGGCACCCTTGACCTGTTTTTTCAGCCTGGCCGCCTTTTCCATATATCCTGCAAGTCGCTTGAGAATCGTATCCAGGATACCGCCGGCTTCACCGGCCGCGATCATATTTACAAACAGGTTATCAAATATCTTGGGATATTTGATAAGAGATTCCGCCAGCGTTGTCCCGCTTTCCACCGATTCCTTGATCTCTTTGAGCATCCTCTGAAAAGTTTTATTCTCCTGCTGGGAGAACAGTATATTGAGGCACTGAATGATTGGAAGCCCGGCATCGATCATGGTGGAAAACTGCCTGGCAAAGATGATAACATCCTTCTCCTTAACATTGGGCTGTAAAAAAGCTATATTTTCAAACAGATCTTTGGGTTTCTTCTTGATCTTGACAGGGGTGATCCTGAGCCGGTGCAGATTGCTTCGGACGGCTTCCTCATTGGGAGCATCCATCTCACCTTTCTGGGTTTCCTTTTTTTTGTTTTTTCCTTCCCACAGATAAATCGGCATGATTCTCCCCCCTTGTTATTATAGAAACACAAACATGGCCTGCAAAAAAGTGCTAAATTTTACTTTCATATCTTATGCCGGAAGTAAAATCTATTTTTAAAAAGCCGATTTCAAGCGTGATGAATTCATAAAAAATATTTTTTGAATGGCTAAATAAAAATTCCGTATATATATTACGCATATAGTATGCCGAATCTCTGAAAAACCGCCATAACTCAGTATATAAAGGCTTTTTATGACGCCATCAAAAACAATCAGATCATAAGTATTCAACAGCTTTACAAATACATAGTAAAATAAAAAAGCAATATCATGGAGATGACCTGCAACGCTATTTGCAACAATTTGAGACAAATAGCACAATACGCTTTAAATAACAATATATTTAAGCGTCTTATATAGTGCACAGGCATTGGACTTTTTAAAATTTAGTGTCAACCAAATCTCCCTGGAAAAAATACGGCAGAGACCAGGGGTACGCCCTTATTTTTTTTTAAATGCGGTTGCCCTGGGATATCCAAAGCTATGCCTTGATAAAACCGGCGATATATGCATATAATTATATGATTTAATAAAATTACTATAAATTACAATTCATGTCATTTTCAACAGGATCTGCTGCATGTCGGTAAAGCGCTTGCCCGATAACCAAAACCTGACGGTTATTACGACGCATATCAATGCTGATTTTGATGCCCTGGCTTCCATGCTGGCGGCCCATAAATTATACCCTGATTCCATCGTCGTATTCCCGGGTTCACAGGAAAAAAACCTGCGTAATTTTTTCATTAGTTCCATGGTTTACCTGTTTAACATGGTGGACCTGAAGGATATTGATCTTGCCAGAATCAAAAAACTGGTCCTGGTGGATACCCGGCATCCGCATCGAATTGGCAGGCTTGCCGATATTCTCAAAAATTCGGGCCTTGAGATCCATATTTATGATCACCATCCATCCACGCCAAACGATATTAAGGCCCACCATGAAATCAGTCGTCTAACGGGTGCCACGGTTACGATTCTAACCGAAATTCTCAAACAAAAAAAGATCGCCATCACTCCGGATGAAGCCACGATTATGTGCCTTGGCATATATGAAGATACAGGCTCTTTTACATACACATCCACAACCGAAAGCGATTTTCTGGCTAGCGCCTACCTGCTTTCCAAAGGGGCCAATTTAAATACCATATCAAATATGATCGCCAGAGAAATAAGCCCCCAGCAGATCAGTATCCTTAATGATATGATCCAGAATGCCGCCCATCACACCATTCAAGGTATTGATGTTGTCATTACCAGTATCACAACAGAAAACTATGTCCCTGACTTTGCGTTCCTGGTCCAGAAGATGATCAGGATGGAAAATTTTGACGTACTCATAGCCATCGGGCTTATGGGCAGTAAGGTATACATCGTTGCCCGCAGCCGGACAAACGATGTCGACGTCGGTGATATTCTGGCGTCTCTTGGCGGGGGTGGGCATATCCATGCCGCAGCCGCGACAATAAAGGAAACCACGCTGCCTCAGATTGAAAACAGGCTGCTGGAGGCCCTGCACGCCAAAATCAGGCCCATACGGTTGGCCAAAAACCTCATGTCATCGCCGCCCATCACAGTTGCCGCCGACATTTCCTGTAAAAAGGCCGCCGACGTACTGGTTCGTTATAATATTAATGCACTGCTGGTCACGGAAAATTCAGAAAAAAACAGCCGGCTTGTGGGATTCATATCGCGCCAGGTGATCGAAAAAGCCCTTTACCATAACCTGGGGGCCCTTCCTGTAAGTGAGTATGCGACCACCGAGCTGATATCTGCCGGTCCCAAGGCCGACCTTCAGGAGATACAAGATAAAATCATTGACAGCAAGCAGCGCATCCTGCCGATTATCCATAACGGCACCGTCCTAGGCGTTGTTACCCGCACCGATCTTCTGAATCTGCTGGCAGGTCAAACCCATCGCAGCGACGATCCAAACGGCCTGCTGAAAAGCAAGGTTCGAGTCAAAACAAAAAGAATCGTCAATTTTATCCAGGAAAGAATTACCAAAGATATTATAGAAATCCTGAAAAAGATAGGACGCTCAGCCGCTGGCATGGGATGCAATGCTTATGCCGTCGGCGGATTTGTAAGGGACCTGTTTCTGTACCGACCCACTGAAGATATCGATATTGTGGTGGAAGGCGACGGCATTGCCTTTGCTAAAGAATTTGCAAAACTGATCGGCGCGCATATTCACACCTACGCAAAATTCGGAACCGCCGTCATTATCTTCCCGTCCGGTTTTAAAATAGATGTGGCATCGGCCCGCATGGAATATTATAAATTCCCGGCGGCCTTGCCCACTGTTAAAATGAGCTCCATCAAGCTGGACCTTTTTCGGCGGGATTTTACTATCAATACCCTGGCCATTGAACTGAACCCTGAAAACTTCGGTCTGCTGATCGATTTTTTCTCGGCCCAGCAGGACCTCAAGGACAAAGCAATAAGAGTATTGCACAATTTGAGTTTCGTTGAAGACCCCACCCGTGCATTCAGGGCGATCCGCTTTGAACAGCGTTTTGCCTTTCCCATCGGCAAACTAACTTCCAAGCTTATAAAAAATGCCGTTAAAATGGATTTTTTTAAACGACTCAGTGGGCGGCGGGTTTTTGGAGAGCTGCGCCAGATTCTGGAGGAAGAAAATCCTGCTCCGGCAATTATAAGGCTTCAGGATTACGATCTGCTGAAGGTGATTCATCCGTCCATTAAATGTGACGCGAAACTTATTGCACTTTTAAATTCCGTTAAAAAAGTACTGCACTGGAACGATCTGCTTTTTTTAAAAGAACCATACATGCGGTGGCCGGTATATTTTTTAGCATTGATTCATCCCTGCCGCTCCAGCACGGTAGTAGAGATCTGCCGGCATCTCGAACTTGCACCCCGCTATCAAACCTTCTTTATTAAAAACCGCAAACAGGCCTTAAAACGTCTGTTGTGGCTGGAGCACAACCTGCCTGCCTCAAACAGTATTCTTTACAGGCAGCTTACCGGCTTCAAAATTGAATTGCTTTTATACATGATGGCGGCCACAGGGTATGAAAAAGTAAAAAAAGCCATCTCTTTGTACTTTACCCGACTCCGCCATACAACCTTATCCTTAACAGGCAGGGACCTTTTAAAAATGGGGCTTAAGCCTGGCCCCGTATATCGTGAAACACTTCAGGCCGTACTGGACGAGAAATTAAACGGCCACCTTAAAACAAAAGCGGATGAGCTCGTCTTTGCACGCAAATACATTATCCCGTTTTTACCTGAATCGAACGATTTTTAAGTCGATCTAAACCGATCACGCTTGCGCATCAAGGATTCACAAAAATTCTTTACATATCCATGGATAGTCTGCGGTTTTCCGAAGCCCTGCTGCATCAAGACCTAAAGCATGGCGCTTCCCTAAAAATTCCACAACTCGGGTATTATTTTCTTGCCTATTTCAAATATACTGGCTAAATTATAAACTTATACCTTGCCGAGTCGTCATGCAAAATAAACCATATGCCGTAAAACTTGAAGATATTTTTGAAGGTCCCATGGACCTTCTTGTGCACCTGATTAAAAAAAATGAGGTGGACATCCACGACATACCCATTGCCTTGATAACCGATCAGTACCTGGAATACATTAACTGGATGGAATCAATGAATATTGATTTTGCCGGTGATTTTTTGTTTATGGCCGCCACTCTGACCCAGATTAAATCAAAAACCCTGCTTCCTGTTCATGAAGGCATCGGAGACGATGAGGACGATGAGGACCCCCGCCATGAGATTACAAAACCGCTGATAGAATACCTGCAGATGAAGTCGGCGGCTGAACAGTTATCCGGCAGAAATCTACTGGGAAAAAATATTTTTATCAGAATGCCAGGTAGCCCGGATGAATACCCTCAAACACAGGAAAATCAATTCATCCACGCGGGGTTATTTGAACTGATCGAAGCGTTTCAAAAGGTACTAGAAAAAATGCCCGGCGAACATATCGTTGACTTGACCGCCGACAGGGTTTCAGTTAAAGACAAAATATCCGAAATTATTGATATCCTAGAAGAAAAAAATTCGGTAACCTTTATGGAACTTTTCCCGAGAAAACCTGGAAAAAGTGATGTGGTGGTAACATTTTTAGCTGTTCTGGAACTGATCAAGCTGCATCTTATCAAAATTGCACAGCATGTTCAGACCGGCATTATTCGACTTTTTTATTTGTAAAGACCCATGGAAGATATTAAAAACATCATCGAAAGTCTGCTGTTTGTAGCAGACGGACCACTCAGTGTGGAGCGTATAAAACTGGTATTGGAAACCGATACCGGAGAGATCAGGGATGCCCTGCAGGCCCTTTCACAGGAGTATGAAAATCGATCCGGCGGGTTTGTATTACGCCGGATCGCGGACGGCTACCAGATCTGCACCCGGCCTGAATACAGCCGCTGGATAGCACGCCTGATACGCCCGTCTTCTTTCCATCTCAGTATGGCGGCTTTGGAAACCCTGGTCATCATTGCCTATAAACAGCCGGTAATGCGCAGTGACATAGAACATATCCGTGGCGTCGAATGCGGGGGCATTCTGCGGATGCTTCTCGATCGTAAAATTATTCGGGTATTGGGCCGCAGGGAAATTCCCGGACGTCCTCTGATCTATGCCACCACGAAACAATTCCTTGAAATTTTTGACTTGAAAAACCTGAAAGATCTTCCAACACCCAAAGAAATTGAAGAATTAAAGCCCGACCCCATACCGGATCCAGGCCCCGTACCCACAGATTCATCTGAAATAAAACCCGATATGGCGTAAATCAAAAAATACTTGACTTGCAGGTCGGCAAACGATTATAAGCATCTGGCATTGAGCAATAAAAAAATGACAAACAATATCCATGGGCGGTTAACTCAGCGGGAGAGTGCTACCTTCACACGGTAGAAGTCACTGGTTCAAACCCAGTACCGCCCACCATGAATATCAAGGGTTTACAAGCATCAAGGCTTGTGAGCCCTTTTTTAATCTGCAGATTGCACGGATTTACAGGGCTAACAGCCATTGCAGCGTAATCATCCGGCAAACGTCATCTTAGTTCCGGACATATTCAGCAAAAATTTATCCGGCATTTCTTTTTCAATATGCATTGCAGCACCCCCCCCCCCTTTGCAGTGGGTCGGAATGATGTATACAGGATCCAGCGACTTTAATCGCACATTCTGTACCTTGGGGGTCATAGTTTTAGAATTATAAAATATCATGCAACATATCTTTTTTGCGGTCCGTGATCAAAATATAGCCGTCTTTGTCGACATGGCCGATATCACCGGTCATGAAATAGCAACGGCCTTCGATTTCACGAAAAACTTCCTTGTTATCCTCGGGACGGTGCCAATATCCCTGCATGACCTGGGGACCGCTGATGGCGAGCTCACCATCCTCACCCTGGGCCAGAGGTATCAGATCGGTATCCAGGTCGACGGCCTTGATGTCCGTACCCGGTATGGGGAACCCAATTGTGCCGATTTTGCGCTGTGCCTTATTAGTGGGATTTGAACTCGCCACAGGCGCTGTCTCACTGAGACCGTAACCCTCGAAAATAACAGCACCGGTCTTCTCCTCGAACTATT
>Ga0307991_1000394_pt1 | contig 31770 bp, 27 predicted proteins | sample EllFjometagen131_FD_203146 | JGI IMG/M metagenome (GOLD analysis project Ga0307991, IMG submission 203146) | Marine microbial communities from Ellis Fjord, Antarctic Ocean - #131 | ecosystem: Environmental > Aquatic > Marine > Unclassified | place: Southern Ocean | collected 2014-10-08 | reverse complement strand
TTCCACCGAAGAATTGAGACAAGTATCCATCGAAGAATTGACCCAGATTCGAGGTATCAGTGAAAATAAGGCTGCCAAGTTGGTTGAATATGCAATCACTCAAATGGAAACTTCCCCGGCCGGCGATGAACCGGAGTCGATAGCGGATGCAGAGCCGGATGAAAGGACTGCTGAACCGAAGCCGATAGCGGATGCAGAGCCGGATGAAAGGACTGCTGAACCGAAGCCGATAGCGGATGCAGAGCTGGATAAAAGGACTGCTGAACCGGAGTCGATAGCGGATGCAGAGCTGGATAAAAGGACTGCTGAACCGGAGTCGATAGCGGATGCAGAGCTGGATAAAAGGACTGCTGAACCGGAGTCGATAGCGGATGCAGAGCTGGATAAAAGCGCTGACGACCCAAAAGATGCTTCAAAACCGATATAAACAGATTAAAATTCAAAGGGGCAATTCATACCCGATGAAAATTTAATCTGAATCGACCGGGAAACAGCTATTTTTTACAGTCGTAGCGGGCAGGATATAAAATATAATTTACGGGGTTGACCGATTTCAAACAACCTCTAACAGATACATGAAGGGGGATGGATGGCAAATATCAGAGTATATGAACTTGCCAGGGATCTTACCGTGACCAACAAAGTACTTATCAAAACGATAAGAGAGATGGATATTACCGTAAAAAGCCATATGAGTTCTCTGGATAAAGAAACAGAGGCGAAAATCAGGGAAAATTTTTTCGGTAAAAAATCAGATACGGTTGAAGTTACCCGCGTAAGGTCCACGGTGATTCGAAGGCGCAAGAAAGTGGCGCCCAAGGAACCGATCAAACCTGAGGGCGATAAAGCGACCCTTGAAACGGTTCCCGAGCCGGATGCCGAAACTGTCCCCGAAACGCCGGTTACCGAACCTGTCGTACCGGTGACATCCGATACACCAAAGGCCCGGGCAAAGAAACGGGCTGCATCCCCAAAAAAAGATTCAGCCAGAATTATTACGAAGGTAAAATCTCTGGAAGAAAAAGATTCCGAGACCCTACCCGCAGACCAGGCCATACAAAAAATAAGTCCTGAAGTCGCTGCCGAACAACCTGCGCCAGCGACGGACCCTGCAGCCCCGGTTGATCTGAAAAAAGAACCGACAGACGAAACTGTGGCTGGAAAAGCATTCAAGCCGTCTGTCGAAAAGCCAACACCGCCAAAAACACTTGAAACAGCCGAAGGACCGGTTGCCAAACCTAAAAAAGCGGCCAAGACGGTTCGAAAAAAGAAAAAAGAATCGGCCGCCAAAATTATAAAACAGGCGCCGGCCACGCCGACTGTTAAGCGGCGAGCGGTAGTTGCGCCTAAAAGCACCCCCAAAAAACCGGCCAAGGGCGGTGGTTTACAGACGACATCCCAACCCGCGCTTCAAGCTGAGGAAACGGATGAGGCTAAAACGAAAAAGGGTCGGAAGAAAAAACCCGGAGAAACCGGGGAAGACAAGAAATTTTTCAAGAAAAAAATTTCCTTTCGACGTAAGGCCGTGGTGGAAGGCCGGGATCTTTATAGCGGAAAAGGCCGAGGCAAGAAAGGCCGCAAGGGGTACAAGGGCACCAAGGGCAAAGGTATGCAGCAGTTTGAAAAAACTGCCATCACTACCCCGAAAGCCATCAAACGGCGGATCAGAATTGATGAAACCATTGTTCTTTCCGAACTGGCCAAGCGAATGGGCATCAAGGCCAATGAAATGATTGTTAAACTGATGGGTTTGGGTGTTATGGCTACGGTGAACCAGACCATTGATTTTGATACGGCCGTACTGGTGGCAGCCGAGTTTGAGTATGAAGTGGAAAAGGCTTCATTTGAAGAAGATATCCTGATGAAACCTGAAGCGGATAAACCGGAGAATCTGTCTGAACGGCCGCCGGTCGTCACTATAATGGGACATGTGGATCACGGCAAGACATCCCTTCTGGATGTTATTCGTAAAACCCGGGTAACGGAATTTGAAGCCGGCGGTATTACTCAGCACATAGGCGCCTACCAGGTTAAGACCAACAAGGGCCAGATCGTATTTTTAGATACCCCCGGCCATGAGGCGTTTACGGCCATGCGTGCCCGAGGAGCCCAGGTCACCGACATCGTCGTACTGGTGGTGGCGGCCGATGATGGTGTTATGCCCCAGACCATTGAAGCCATCAACCATTCAAAGGCATCCAATGTACCGATCATCGTAGCGGTCAACAAAATTGATAAAAACAATGCCGAGCCCGAAAGAGTGCTCCGGGAACTGGCCGATGTGGGGCTGATGTCCGAGGAATGGGGGGGCGACACCATTTTTATCAAGGTTTCGGCCAAGCAGAACATCGGGATCGACGAATTGCTTGAAATGATACAATTGCAGGCAGAATTGCTGGAACTCAAGGCAGATCCGAACAAACATGCCGTCGGTCACGTGGTTGAAGCCAGGCTTGATTCCGGCCGCGGCCCGGTAGCCACGGCCCTGATTAAGGAAGGCACCCTGCATAATGGTGATTCGATTGTGTGTGGTGTTCACCATGGCAAAGTACGTGCCATGCTCAATGACAGGGGTGCTGCGGTTGATTCGGCAAGGCCGTCCATGCCGGTGGAAATCATCGGGCTTACCGGTGTTCCCACAGCCGGTGACGAACTGATTGCCCTTGCCGACGATAAAAGCGCCAGACAGGTCAGCGCGCACCGTATTCAAAAACAGCGCTCTCTGGACCTGGCCAAAAACAGCCGATTGAGTCTCGAAGGCCTTTTCGATAAAATGCAGGAAGGGGAAATCAAAGACCTCAACCTGATTATAAAGGCGGATGTCGATGGCAGCATCGAGGCCCTCAGGGATTCTCTGGTAAAATTGTCAAACAAGGAAGTAAGCATAAACGCAATCCATTCGGCAACCGGAACGATTACGGAATCGGATGTATCTCTTGCCACGGTATCCGATGCAATCATCATTGGGTTTAACGTTCGGCCCAACTCCAAGGTGACGGGAATGGCCGCTGAAGAAAACGTGGATATCCGTTACCACAGCATTATTTATGATGTTATCAGGGAAATAAAAGACGCCATTTTAGGAATGATGTCATCTACCTACGAGGAAAAAGTGCTGGGCCGGGCCGAAGTCCGAGAAATGTTCCATGTGCCGAAAATAGGCACCATTGCCGGCGTCTATGTCACCGATGGTAAAATCGAACGTGACCAGAAGGTCCGCCTTCTCCGGGAAGGTGTTATTCTTTATGAAGGCAAAATTTCTTCCTTGCGGCGTTTCAAAGACGATGTCAAGGAAGTCCAAAGTGGTTATGAATGTGGTATCGGCATTGAAAGATATAATGATATCAAACTTGGCGATGTCATCGAATGTTACTTAATGAAAGAAATAAAGCCTGAAATGGATTGAGATATAGTAGGAACTGGCTATGGTTGTCGGGCTCGGAATGATCACCTTCAGGCTGCATGACTGTCACAGTCTGAAAGAGAAAAGAAAGATCATGAAAGCGATAATCAACCGGTTGCGCAATCGTTTTAATGTGTCCATTGCAGAGGTCGGATCCAACGATATGTATTGGAAAACCGAAATAGGATTTGCCCTGGTGGGAAATGATCGGAAAACGATAAACTCCAAAACGGACAAGATTTTCAATCTGGCTGACAGGCTGGGTCTTGCAGAAATTATCGATACCCAAATGGAGATGATCAATCTATGAAACCCTATACACGCGGAGACCGGGTCGGCGGGCAGATACAAAAGACATTGTCGGAAGTATTGACCCGGAAAATTAAAGACCCGCGTCTGGCCATGGCCACCATCACCGGCGTAAAAATGTCGCCGGACCTGCGGCTGGCAAGAATTTATTTTTCCATCTCCGGTTCCGCAATCACCAAAGATGAAGTAATCACAGGTTTTAAAGCGGCCCGGGGATTTTTAAAACGTATTCTGGCCCCTCAACTAGGACTTCGGTATATGCCGGATCTCACATTTTTTTACGATGACTCTTTCGACTATGGGGCCCGTATCGAAAAAGTGTTAAAATCTGTTGAAACGGATAATGAACCAGATAATTAATCATTTACTAAAAAGTAAACATGTCTTCCTGGCCACCCACGTCCATCCGGACGGGGATGCCGTTGGTTCCCTGATCGCCATGGGACTCGCGCTTGAAGCCCTGAACAAGAATGTGACCCTGTACAATGAAAGTTCGCTCCCCGCAGTCTATCGTTTTTTACCGTCGATCAATCGCATTGTGCAGCATGCGAATACTATAGACGACTATGATACGGCTATAATTATGGACTGCGGGAACCTTAAGCGTATCGGACGTCTTCATTCAGCCATCGCCCGGGTGCCGGCTATTATCAATATTGACCATCATGTCACCAACACCGGTTTCGGGCATTTGAAATTTATTGACACATCGGCCAGTGCAACAACCGAGATCGTATACCGCCTTATCTCTAAAATGGGGCTCTCAATCAGCAAAGACATGGCGACCTCGATCTATACGGGAATTTTAACCGACACCGGATCTTTTCGATTTTCAAATACCAGCAGGGCCGCTTTTGATATCTGTTCCGAGATGACGGGCCTGGGAGTTGATCCTTATGATGTGGCTCAGCATGTTTACGGCACCTATTCACTGGGTCGTATTAAATTGCTGAACCTGGCCATCGACTCCATCGAAATTTCAAAAAACGGCAAGGTGTCCGTAATGACACTTTACCAGAGCATGCTGGATGAAACCGAAACTAATGCGGAAGATATAGATGGTTTTATCCATTACGCCAAACGAATCGAGGATGTTAAGGTAGCGGTTTTGATCCGGGAGCTTTCCGGGGGAAAGAAAAAACTGCCGGGCAGCCGGTACCATGTAAGCCTGCGGTCCGACGGAACGACCGATGTTTCAAAAATCGCAGCATCCTTTGGCGGTGGCGGACATTTTTCCGCCGCTGGATTCAATATCGACTCGAACATAGACGATTTAAAAAAACAGATCTCTAAACTGGCACGGACAATATAGTGTAAACGGATGCAACAGAATCAAAGCGGTGTTCTGATTATCGACAAACCCGCCAATATAAGTTCGGCCCGGGTTGTGGCCCGCATGAAAAAAGCACTTGGGGCCCGCAAGGCCGGTCATGCCGGCACCCTTGATCCGTTTGCAACCGGCGTTATGGTATGTTGCATCAATCAAGCCACACGGTTGGCAAGATTTTTCCTGCACTCGGAAAAAAGATACCGGGCGGTTCTCCGGCTGGGCATTACAACGGACACCCAGGATTTAACCGGCAATGTCCTTGCACAGTGCGATACCATAGATTTTTCGGACAAAACGCTGCGTTTGGTCTTCAAGGAATTCCAAGGGCAGTTACAGCAGCATCCCCCGGCTTTTTCCGCATTAAAACACAAGGGGGTTCCGCTATATAAACTGGCTCGAAAGGGAACACCGGTGCTAAAACCGCCGCGTCCGATCTATATTTCATCGATTAAAATAATTGAAATAGATCTGCCGGAAATCCATTTTGACGTGACCTGCTCGGCAGGTACCTATATCCGAACCCTGTGCACCGATATCGGGACGCGGCTGGGATGTGGCGGACACCTCAAGGAACTGCGACGTACCAGGAGCAGCGGGTTTGACATTAAAAATGCCATTGCTCTTGAAGAATTCGAAAAAATTGCCCGAAACCGTCAGGTTGCCGACGTGATGATACCCATGACCGAAGCGCTTTATAAAGTACCTGAATGCATGGCTGATACCGATTTAAAACAAAAAATAATGACCGGCCAGACCATTTGCGCGGAAAAGATTATCAGGGCTGCTTTGGCAGACCCGGGAAATTTAGTTAAAATCGTTGACAAGAGCGACAACCTTCTGGCAGTGATGCAGCTCAAAAATAAAAGCCGGGAACTGGAATATTGTTGTGTTTTTCATTCATAAAGCAGATTATCAATAAAAAAATGTTGTTTGTTTAGACTAATAAAGATATACTTATTTTATAGGGTTATAAAAAAGAGGAGGCACAAAAAATTGGTTTTAACAGCAGAAGATAAAAAAAATTTGATCGATCAATATAAACTTCATGATACGGATACCGGTTCACCGGAGGTGCAGATTGGGCTTTTGACACATCGCATTTCCTATCTTACCGAACACCTGAAAGTCCACAAGAAAGATCACCATTCCCGCAGGGGCCTTTTAATGCTGGTCGGTCAGCGCCGCAGGCTTTTAAACTATGTTAAAAGCAACGATGTAAAGCGATATCGGGGAATCATCGAAACCCTGGGACTCAGAAGATAAACGGCATGGGATACGGCCGGATTCGACAGAGACAGCGCTGATTTTAAGGTTCTGTGACAATCAAGCTTACACTATTTCAGAGCATATTTTAAACCAAGCAAATTGATCATCAAAGCAACTTTTGACATACGTAAAAAATTAAAGTCGCTTTGTTTTTAGGAGACAAAATGGATATTTTACTGAAAGCAGACATTGGGGGCAAATCTCTCAGCATCCAGACCGGCAAAATTGCCAAACAGGCATCCGGATCTGTCATGGTACAGTATGGGGGAACCACAGTGCTAGTAACAGTGGTTTCCGCCAATAATGAGCGGATGGTTGATTTTCTACCGCTGTCCGTGGAATATCAGGAAAAAATATATGCGGCGGGACGAATCCCCGGAAATTATTTCCGACGTGAAATCGGAAGACCCAGCGAAAAGGAAACCCTAACCGCCCGGCTAATCGACCGGCCCATCCGCCCGCTTTTTCCGAAAAACTATCGCTTCGAAACCCAGGTGATTGCCACAGTGCTGTCCATGGACCAGGAAAATGATCCAGATGTTCTGGCCATGGTGGGTGCCTCGGCTGCTCTGGAGATATCAGATATCCCGTTTGCCGGCCCCATCGCGTGTGTCCGGGTCGGTCGTATGGACGGCGAACTCGTTGCCAATCCGCAATTGTCCGATATTGAAAAATGCGACCTCAACATTATCGTTGCCGGATCAAAAACCGGCGTGGTTATGGTTGAGGGCGGCGGAGAAATCGTCAGCGAAGCAGATATGTTGGAGGCCATATTTTTTGGCCACAAAGCCCTGCAGCCGCTCATCGATATGCAGGAAGAATTGAAAAAGGCGGTTGGCCGTGCCAAACGTGAGTTTATACCGCCTGAAAAAAACCAGGCACTAGTTCAACTGCTTGAATCCAAGGCCGTTGCCGCACTGCACGAGGCCATTCTGGTTCCTGCAAAAATGGAACGATATGTGGCCTTAAAAAAGGCGAAAGTGGAGATATTCGACAGTCTGGGAGAAGACTACGCAGAACGCAAAGAGGAAGTTTACGCGATTTTTGATGATTTGCAAAAACAGATATGCCGCGATCTTATCCTGAAGGAAGGCCGCCGGATCGACAATCGAAAATTTGATGAAATCAGGCCCATAAGCTGTGAGGTGGGCATTCTGGCCAGGCCTCACGGGTCCGCACTTTTTACACGCGGCGAAACTCAGGTCATGGGCGTGCTGACGCTGGGATCGGGTCCGGATAAACAGCGGGTTGAGACCCTTCGCGGGGAGGAATTCAGACCTTTTATGCTGCATTACAATTTTCCGCCTTTTTCCGTGGGGGAAGTCAAACGCGTGGGCGGTCCCAGTCGCAGAGATATCGGTCACGGCGGCCTGTCAACCCGGGCCGTAGAAAAAATCCTCCCGCCCAAGGAAGAATTTGACTACACCATCCGCATCGTCTCCGAAGTCTTGGAATCCAACGGATCTTCATCCATGGGAACCGTGTGTGCGGCCAGCCTGGCCCTGATGGACGGCGGCGTTCCGGTAAAATCCCCGGTTTCCGGTATTGCCATGGGCCTGGTCAAAGAGGATGACAACATCGCGATTTTGTCCGATATCCTCGGTGATGAGGACCATTACGGTGATATGGACTTTAAAGTGGCCGGCACCCGCGAAGGCATTACCGCCCTCCAGATGGACATCAAGATCCACGAACTGTCCCGGGAAATCATGGAAAAAGCCTTAGCCCAGGCCCGCAGCGGGCGGTTGTATATTCTGGGCCAGATGATGACAGCCATTGAGCAGCCCCGGGACGAAACATCCCCCTACGCCCCCAAAGTCGTGACCATCCAGGTTAAACCGGACAAAATTCGTGAAATCATCGGCCCCGGCGGAAAGATTATCCGCTCCATCCAGAGTGAAACCAACACCCGGGTTGAAATCGATGACAGCGGCCTGGTTAAAATCGCTGCTTTTTCAGCAGAAGAGGGTGACGCCGCCAGAAAAATGGTTGAAGAAATCATAGCGGAACCGGAGGTCGGCGTAATATATGAGGGAACCGTGGTCAAAACGACCGATTTCGGCGCCTTTGTTCAGATTATGCCGGGCACAGACGGTCTGGTGCATATTTCCCAACTGGCCCCCAAGCGGGTCGCCAAGGTCACCGATGTGGTCAAGGAGGGGGATGTAATCAAGGTCAAGGTGCTTGAAATCGGAAGAGACGGTAAAATCCGATTAAGCCGCAAGGCCGTTCTGGAAGAGGATAAATAATCTGCATGACCGCTGTAACAAAAAAAACAATCCTGGGCAACGGCATCCGGATACTGACCCACCAGATGCCCCATGTGCATTCGGTGTCCATGGGCGTCTGGGTAAATGCCGGAGCGCGCGATGAAACGCCTGCTGAAAATGGGCTCAGCCATTTGATCGAGCACATGATTTTCAAAGGGACCACCAAACGCTCGTCCTTTCAGATCGCCAAGGAGTTCGATGCCATCGGGGGACATACCAACGCATTTACCTCCATGGAAAATACCTGCTACCATGCCAAGGTCATGGATACCCACCTGGCAACCATGACCGAGATCCTTACCGATATTTTCCTGAACTCCCGCTTCAACCAGGATGAACTGGCAAAAGAACAGCCGGTAATCTGCCAGGAAATCGGCATGGTCGAGGACTCTCCTGAAGAATACGTACATGTGCTGTCAGCCGAAAATTACTGGGGTGAAAATTCCCTGGGGCAATCCATACTCGGGACCCGTGAAAATGTTCTGGGATTTAATGCCGTCACGGTCGCTGATTTTTTTCATCATTTGTACCAGCCTGACCGCATTGTTATTGCAGCGGCCGGCAACCTGGGACATGACCGGTTTGTGGACCTTGTAGGGCCGGCTTTTGAAACCATCGAAAACACAAACGGTTTCCCCGATCGCCGGGCACCTGAAAATTGTTCCAGTGTTGCCGTATACAGCAGGGACCTCGAACAGGTCCATATCTGTTGCAACACCCGCGGTTTTCCCATAACTGATCCTCGCCGGTATGCCTTTTCCCTGTTGAGCACTGTTCTGGGAGGTAACATGAGTTCCCGGCTGTTTCAAAAAATTCGGGAACAGAGAGGACTGGCCTATTCTGTTTATTCCTTTATATCCTCCTATGAAGATACAGGCATATTTGGAATCTATGCCGGTGTGGCACCTGAGAATGTAGCCGAAGCCACCGATCTGATTGCAAAGGAACTTCAGCGGATCAAAAAAACCACCGTGACCTCCAGCGAACTTCATGCTGCCCGGGAATTTACCAAGGGAAGCTTGCTGCTGGCCGCTGAAAGTGTTGACAACCAGATGGTGCGCCTGGCTCAGAACGAGATCCATTTTGGCCGTTATGTACCCATAAAGGAGATTGTCAAACGGATCGACACGGTGACCGAGACGGATATTATTGGGCTGGCCGACCTTATCTTTCAACACGACCAGGTCGCGCTGACCATTCTTGGCCCCATCTCCGAAGACAAGCCTTTTAAAGATTTTCTAACAACGTAAATTAGCACTCTCGTTCACAAGTTTACATTTTTTTTAAACTGCAAACTAGGTTCTAACCTTGCTGAAATAAGCCGTTTTTAATGAACGATTCAAACCCCGTCATTCAATTTTTAAAATTACGACCGAACACCGATACCGATATCCCGATGCCGTGCTACATGACTCCGCTGGCAGCCGGCATGGATATCTGTGCTGCCATGGAAAATGAAACAACGCTGGCTCCCGGTGCAATCCGTCTTATTCCCACCGGTTTTGCCATGGCCCTGCCACCTGGATTTGAAGCTCAGATCCGTCCCAGAAGCGGTCTGGCTGTAAAGCACGGCATCAGCCTGGCCAACTCCCCGGGCACAATTGACGCCGATTACCGGGGCGAGGTTAAAATAGCCCTTATCAATCTGGGCAACGCCGATTATACGGTCCGGCGCGGTGAAAGAATTGCCCAGATGATCATCCAGAAAGTGTACCAGGCCAGAGCGGAAATTACAGACAAACTGGATGAAACCGACCGCAGCAGCGGCGGGTTCGGCCATACAGGCAAATAACCGGTTTGAACTCAATGCCATCAGGCTGCCAGAATTCCTGTGACCCGTGTGTTTGCGTTCTGGCCAGCGGCAGCAAAGGTAATGCGGTTTATATTTCAGACGGTGTCACAGCCGTTCTCGTGGACGCAGGTCTTTCCGGAATCGAAATTCAGCGTCGCATGAAATCCAGAGGACTGGCCCCTGAAAACCTTACCGCCATCATAGTCTCCCACGAACATGCCGACCATATTCAGGGCGTCGGAGTTCTCTCCAGGCGCTATCAGCTCCCCGTCTATATCAATAAAAAAACCCGGAAGGCTGCCGAATTCAGGCTTGGTACTGTCTTTGAGTATCAAAATTTTGAATGCGGGCGCACTTTTTTCATCAATCAGCTGACCATCCACCCTTTTTCCATATCCCATGACGCGGCAGACCCGGCCGGTTTCACATTCATGCAAAACGGGTTTAAAACCGCTATTGCAACTGACCTTGGGATCGCCACCGCCATGGTCAGGGAACATCTGAAAGGCTGTCGGTTGCTTGTCCTTGAAGCCAATCATGATTCTGAAATGCTTCTTACCGGTCCCTACCCCTGGCATTTGAAACAACGAATCAAGGGCCGTACCGGGCACCTTTCCAACAGCGCTTCCAGGGATCTTCTATCTGAAATCCTGCACAGTGATCTGCAGCGTGTGATCCTGGCTCACCTCAGCGATAAAAACAACACCTCCCAAAAAGCCATTGACGAAGTTGCACCGGTACTGGCCGCCTGTGGTGCAAAACTTGTGGTGGCTACCCAGGAAACAGCCACGCCGTTGTTTCATCTCAATACAACTACAGATCCCGCTCCGGACGATTAAGCATTCAGTGCCACCATGACTGCACACCCGTTCATAGCATCAATTTTTAAGAACGGCCATGCCCCGTAGGACAAAAAACCAAAGATTTTGACAAAGCATGAAAGGTGTAAACGGTGAGAAATGAGCGCAGCTAAATCGCCAATTTGTTCCGAATGACTCAAAAACACATATTCCACGATTTTTATATAAAAAATGACTTGTGTTAACTCAGCATGATCATATATTAGAATTTATGGGTAAACAAAAATTTAAACAAACCCCATTTTTTTAGATAACATCAATATCATTAATGCATTCATAAATATTTTGTAGTGACGGCATTGAAGATGAAAAAAAATATCGGTTTTATATCCACCCGCTTTTCAGGTACGGACGGTGTCACCCTTGAAGCCGGCAAGTGGGCCGCGGTTTTTGAAAAAAGCGGCTTCAACTGTTTCTGGTTTGCCGGTGAGCTTGACCGGGATAAAAAAATAAGCAGCCTTGTGCCGGAAGCACATTTTCAGCATTCCCTGAACAGATCGATCAACGAACAGATCTTTGGCAGAAGAGGCCGCAGTTCGGCCATCACTGGGATGATTCATGGGGTCCGGCGGCAGCTTAAATCCCGTATTCATGAATTTATCGATCAATTCGATATCGGTATTATCATTGCTGAAAATATCCTGACCATCCCCATGCATGTACCCTTAGGGCTTGCCTTGTGTGAAGTCATCGCAGAAATCCAGATCCCGACCATTGCGCATCATCATGATTTTTACTGGGAACGGGTCCGCTATTCGGTTAATGCCGTGGGGGATTACCTGCGCATGGCCTTTCCGCCCAATCTGCCCAATATCATGCACGTGGTCATCAATTCAGAAGCCCAGGAACAACTCGCCCTGCGAACCGGAATTTCATCCATGGTCATTCCCAATGTTCTTGATTTTGAGCATCCGCCACTAAAAAATAAAGAGAAAACCGAGCAATTCCGAAATTCTCTGGGATTGCAACCCGATGACCGAATTATTCTGCAGCCCACCCGCATTGTTCAACGCAAGGGTATCGAACATGCCATTGAACTGGTCCAGAAGCTGGATGATCCTCACTGCAAACTGGTTATTTCCCATGAGGCCGGCGACGAAGGCTATGATTATGCGGAATGGCTCCAGGAACATGCCGGCGAGCACAATGTGGATCTGCGTCTTGTCAGAACGCGGATCGGCGATCCAATTCATAATAAAGCCTGCTCCGCAGAGGGATATTCCCTGTGGGATGTTTATCCTCACGCCGATTTCATAACTTACCCCAGCCTCTATGAAGGCTTTGGCAATGCATTTTTGGAAGCCATCTATTTTAAAAAACCCATGTTGATCAACCGCTATGCAACCTTTATCAGAGATATTGAACCTTTGGGTTTCGATCTGGCGGTAATGGACGGGTATCTTTCAGGCAAAACCGTTCGGATGGTCAAAGATATCCTCTCTTCCGCCCGACGGCGGCGAAAAATGGTGACCACAAACTATGGAATCGCCATCAAACATTACTCCTATGCGGTGCTCAGGGGCCGGATCAATGCCATTATGGGCAGCTTTTTTGGTGATTCCGCCCACTTTATAGAGGATGCCCGGGACGATCATCCCCTTCCGCCGGCGATTCATGACCCCATCAGCCTGGCATTTGCTCACTTCAGCCAGCGAAACCGCCTCAAACGTCAAAGCCAACCGCCATAAACTGGGACCTTGATTCTATACCTTTTCAAGCGAATAACTGCGATTGCCCAGTCCGAGGCGCTGGGCATACACCAGTTGCAGGGTCCAGTCGATGTTTGGATAGACGCCTGTAAATTTATCTTCATCAGGGCCTTTGTTGCTTTCGAGGCATGATCCGGGCAGAGCCGGTTCTTTATTGACCAAATCGACACAAGCCTGGTCCAGTGCCACTGGGTCAATGGAGGCGGCAATGCCGATATTTTGTACAATGGGTGCATCGTTAAACGGGAGACAGTCACAGGCAGGTGAGATATCGGTGAGAAAATTTATAAACAAAGATTTGCCATCCTTGCCTTTTAAAACCCCCATTGTGTATTCCACCATATTTTCCATAAAAACGGGAATGGATTGATTCCATTGAACCTGGATAGCGCCTGTCTGACATATCAGAATACATTCTCCGCAGCCGATGCATTTTTCCGGATTAATGCTGGCCTTTTCATTTACAATGGAAATCGCATTTTGGGAACAGTGCCCGGCACAGTCACCGCAGCCGATGCATCTTCTCTTCTTTACTTTGGGGGCCACCGTGGAGTGCTGGGCCAGCTTGCCGCGCCGCGATGCACATCCCATGCCTATGTTCTTGATGGCGCCGGCAAAACCGGTCAGCTCATGCCCCTTGAAATGGGCCACCCCGATCAAAACATCGGCCGCCACAATATCCGTACCGATATAGACCGTATTAAAGCGTTTCTTGTTGATGGATACTGGGGTTTCGCTCTTGCCCCGCAGCCCGTCGGCAATGATCACCGGAGCATCCACAACTGAGTAGGCAAAACCGTTTTGGATCGCCGTAGTCAGGTGATGGGGCGAGTCACTGCGCGTACCCGCATAGAGGGTGTTGGAATCGGTTAAAAAGGGCACACCGCCCAGTGCCTTGATCGATTCCACAATTTTACGCAAAAACAACGGTCGGATAAAGGCGGTATTCCCCTGCTCGCCAAAATGCAGCTTCACCGCCGTCAGATCGTTTTTTTCAACCACATCGGAAAGACCTGTTTTGTCAAGGAGTCTTGCCAGCTTGGCGGGCAGATTGTCTCTGTATCTGGTTCTCAGGTCGATAAAATAGACCGTACTTTGCATATGTTTTGTCCTCTTGTGAGGGTTTTTTGGGATATGGAAATTCATGACTCGAAAATACAGATTTTCATGCAAAGACACAAGGGCGCAAAAATAAAAAAAGCAGCCCGATTGAATTAAATTTCAATGGGGCTGCCTGAATAAATCTGTTCATGAAAATATCAGGTATAGGGATCTACATCCGGGGCAGGTATTTTTCCAGTTCATACTTGCTCACATGAACCCGGTACTGGTCCCATTCAATCTTCTTGTTTTCGATAAATTTATTAAACACATGATCCCCCAGCACCTTTTTCACCAGTTCGCTTTTTTCGGTTTCCTTTATGGCGGCATAGAGATTTTCCGGCAGGTCGGTGATGCCGTTGGCCTTGCGTTCGGCCGGCTTCATTTCATAGATATCCGCTTCCACGGGCTCGGGCAATTCATATTTATGTTTAATCCCCTCTAAACCGGCCCCCAGCATAACGGCAAAGGCAAGATAGGGGTTGCAGGCCGGATCGGCAGACCTGAACTCAAGCCGGGTGGCCTCCTCTTTGCCCGGCTTGTACATGGGCACCCGTACCATGGCCGATCGGTTACGGCGGGCCCAGGATACATACACAGGGGCCTCATAGCCCGGCACCAACCGCTTGTAGGAGTTGACCCACTGGTTGGTCACCGCCGTTATTTCCGGCGCATGCCGGAGAAGTCCGGCAATATAGTGTTTGGCCATATCCGATAGATGGTATTTGTCATTGCCGTCATAAAATGCATTTTTCTTACCCTGAAACAGCGACTGATGCACATGCATACCACTGCCGTTTTCACCGAACATGGGCTTGGGCATAAAGGTGGCATATACATTTTGCTGCCTGGCAATTTCCTTGACGACCAGCCGGTAGGTCATGGTCTTGTCGGCCATGCGCAGGCCCTCGTCATAGCGCAGATCGATTTCGTGCTGACTCGGGGCCACCTCGTGGTGACTGTACTCCACATCAATGCCCATAGACTGAAGACTGAATATGGTTTCCCGTCTGAGCGTACTGCCGGCATCCAGCGGTCTTGAATCAAAATACCCGCCCTTATCGAGGATTTGAGTGCTCTTGTTGTCCTTGAAATAAAAATATTCCAGCTCCGGTCCCACATAAAAGGTATAGCCCTGATCGTTCGTTTTTTTTATCAGACGTTTCAAAACATAGCGCGGATCACCTGCGTAGGGGGTTCCATCGGGGTTGAGAATATCACAGAATACGCGTGCCACCGGTCTTTCCTTATCGCGCCAGGGAACTAGTTGAAAGGTTGTGGGGTCCGGTTTGGCGATCATATCGCTCTCTTCAATCCGGGCGAATCCTTCGACGGAAGAGCCGTCAAAGCCCATTCCCTCGATCATGCCCAACTCTAATTCCGAGGGTGTTACGGCAAAGCTTTTCAGCGCCCCCAGCACATCGGTAAACCAGAATTGGATAAAACTGACATTCTTGTCCGCAACAATACGGAATACATCTTCGGGTGTATTACAAAGCATTTTTTTCTCCTTACCTTCTAAGGAACTGATTGTTGAAAATTTAACATAACGAATTGATTTTGAATTGTATTTGCGGCATCAAAATCGAATTAAAATCAACAGATAAAGTTTCTTTCGGATATATGGCCTTTCGTGGTCTGGAAAAGCTTTATACGAACTATTTATGGGTTATTTATCACAAATCAATCTTAACCGTCACCCTTCACCCTGGGTACCAGGGCGCTAACCGGGCAGATATCAACGCAGGCCATACAGGAGTTGCAGGGAACTGCCGATGGATCCGCCTCTCCGTAATAACGAACCAGCGTATTAAACCCTCTGCCGCTAAATGTCAAGATACTGGTGTGATTGTGCATTTCGCAGACTTGAACACATTTACCGCACAGAACGCATCGGTTGGGGAAATAATCCAGAACCGGATGATTTGTATCCACCTCAATATCCTTGAGGTAGGTGTCCAATCGCTTAACCTTCAGACCGACCTTTAAAAATTTGGCAATTTTCTGCAATTCACATTTTTTATTGGCCGGGCAGGTGCGGCATTCCACCTTATGGACCGACAGCAAAAGCTCAAGGGCACTGCGCTGAAGGCGCCGGACAGCAGGTGTATTCGTTTTAACCCGCATATCCTGCGTCACCTTGACGGTACATGCGGTGGCCACCTTGCCGCTGCCCGCTATCTCGACCAGACAAAGACGGCAGGCGGCCGATGGATGATTCGACTCCCTGAGATAACACAGATGCGGAATATAAATATCATTATCCAGGCAGGCCTTCAGCAGAAAAGTTCCCGTTTTGGCGGTGATGTCCCTTTCGTCCACATGCAGTGTCACCAGATTTGTTTCAGTCATTTCGCATTCTTTTCTTTGCTTTCTTCCGGACGCTCAATAATCGGGGCTAGTTCAGGCGGCGATACTTTCACAACTGCATCATACTCCGGTGGACACGCCACCATGCATTCACCGCATTTTACACAAAGTTCCTGATCGATGCCTTTTTTTCGGTTCCGGGTGGTAAATACAGCATCCACCGGGCAGCATCCCACACAGGCATCGCAGCCGCGGGCACATTTATCCAGATCAATGTAAAAGGCCGTCAGGGGCCGGCACATCATGCCCGGACAGCGTTTTTCATAAATATGGGCTTCATATTCATCCTTGAAATACTCCAAAGAGGTCAGTACCGGATTGGGCGCTGTTTTTCCAAGACCGCACAGGGAACCATTTTTAATGTCGATGCTCAGACGTTCAAGCTCCGCCATATCCCCTTCACGCCCCTCTCCTTTGGTGATACGATCCAGGATGTTCAGCAGATGCCGGGTACCGATCCGGCAGAAGGTACACTTGCCACAGGATTCATTCTGGGTAAATTCAATAAAATAACGGGCCACATCTACCATGCAGGTGTCCTCATCCATGACCACCATACCACCGGAACCCATCATGGCGCCGGCTCCTGTCAGGGAATCAAAATCAATGGGCGTATCGAGAAATTTCTCGGGCAGGCACCCGCCCGAGGGCCCTCCGATCTGGACCGCCTTGAATTTTTTTTTGTTTGGGATACCGCCGCAGATATCAAAAATAAGGGTCCGCAGGGACACGCCCATGGGAATTTCCACCAGGCCAGCATGGGTGATATTACCCACTACCGAAAAGATAGCTGTCCCGGGGCTGTCCGGTGTGCCGATGGCCCGATACCAGTCTGCGCCGCGAGAAAGAATGGGAGGTACGGATGCCAGGGTTTTGACATTGTTGATCACGGTAGGAAGGCCATACAGGCCTTTTTCCACCGGAAACGGCGGACGATGGCGTGGCATACCACGAAAACCTTCGGCAGATTTAATCAAGGCGGTTTCCTCGCCGCATACAAAGGCGCCGGACCCCTGAAAAATATCTATATCCAGATCAAAACCGGTGCCCAGAATATCTTTACCCAAAAGCCCCAAGTCTTTGGCCTGGGTGATGGCCCTGGAAACGATCTTCACTGCCAGGGGGTATTCCGCCCGTACATACACCATGGCCTTGTGGGCCCCGATGGCATAGGCACAGGCGATCATTCCTTCCAGCACCTGATGGGGGTTGCTCTCCAAAATGGTGCGGTCCATATATGCCCCGGGGTCACCCTCGTCGGCATTGCAGATCACGATTTTCTCGTTGGCAGCGGCAGCTCTGCCAAGTGCCCATTTCTGGCCGGTGGGAAATCCTGCCCCGCCCCGACCTCGCAAACCGGACTGTTTGATCTCTCCAATCACCTCTTCCGGCGGGTTTTGCAGCACTTTCACCAGGGTAGAATACCCCTGCTCGGCAATATAGTCATGAATATCTTCCGGATCAATATGACCGCATTTTTCCATGACCACCCGTTTTTCCATGTTAAAACGAGAAAATTCATTCACCGTTGGAATCAGATCGTTTTCCTCGGTGGCACCCAGGATATGCTCCAGCCGTGGGTCCCCTTCTTCCAGGAACAGCTTGGCCAGCATTCTGGCCTTTCCCGGCGTCACATTGGGATAAAAAATGGGGGGAAAGCCTGACTCCGGATGATCAATAACCACCACCGGTTCAGCATAGCAGTGGCCGACACATCCCACCGTATGAATCCGGGCCTTGATATTGCGCTGGGCGATGACCTCTTCAAAAGCCGCCTTGGTTTCCAGGGCGCCGGACGCAATGCCGCAGGTTGCCAGGCCGATATGGATCTTGGCGCCGGGCGCCAGCCTGAATTCGTTACAATGCTTTTCAGCCCCTGCATACAGTAACGCATAGTTCTGCTCGGGAGTTTTATTATTCACTGGATTCCTCTTGCAGCTTTTCCCGTTCTTTTCTCTCATTTTCGACCTGGATCCGCGTGATGGTTCCTTCGACCTTGGAAGGGGCCATATGCCCCTGAACCAGGTCTCCCACAAGGGTAACCGGTGCCAGGGCACAGCACCCTACGCAGGCGACCCGCTCCAGGCTATATTCGCGGTCTTCGGTGGTCTCACCTTCGGCAATGCCGAGTTTACGCTCAAAATTTTCCAAGATAATATCCCCGCCCTTGACATGGCAGGCCGTTCCCATGCATACCTTGATGGGATGTTTACCCGGCGGATTGAACCGGAACTGGTTGTAAAAGGTGGCTACACCATAGATTTCCGATTCTGAAAGCGCCAGGTATTCGGCAACGATCGTTATGGCGGCAGGCGGCAGATAGGCCATTTCTGCCTGAACCATCTGAAGCAACGGGATAACCCGACTTCGCTGCTTGTCGAATTCAGATAAACGGGAGCGGATATTGTTTAAACTGATTTCTTCCTCGACCGTAAGGGCCTGATGCATAAACCGTTCCTTTCATATCGGCTTTACAGCTCGCTATATCTTTTCCATGGCACCATATGCCGATTGAATCCTGTCGCGAAGTAAAAAACAGAGCCGTTGAAGCATCTTGAAACCGAATTCGGTATCATTGCTCATCATGGCCCGCAAGTCTTTGCCGTTAAATACGAGAAGCCTGGTAGATTTTTCGCACACAGCCGAAGACATGAAATTTTGCGTTTCATTCAGGAGGGTTGACCAGCAGCCAAACAGCTTGGCTTTTCCCAGTTTTGTGATGATCACACTGCCCTTACGGATTCCTAAATCTATGGTTCTTTCCAGCATCACATGACCGTCTATAACAACGTAGAGATTCTCGCTGAAACCACCCTGCCGAAAAACATATTCACCGCTTTCGTATCGCTTCAATCGGCAAAGATCCGCTATTCTGCCAAGGTCCTTTGCTCCCAATTCATCGAAAAATTCACACTTTTTTAAAATAGATTGAATTTTCAATCGATCCATTTTTCCATCCCTTTATGGGTTGTAAAAAAATTATTTATCCCGATCCCGTACAACTGCTTCTAACTGCAACCCTTAAAACCATATTTTACCTGTTGTATTATATCGTAAACAAAATATTGTCAAACCGTAACATTTCAGGCCGGGCAATTCCAATTTCGGCAATAATTGCAACCAGCACCTCACCCCCGCTTTCCCTTCATCGGGACTGTGCAGCCTGAATGTTTTTGTTATCTCCTGAATCTCCTTTTCGACCCGACACCATCTGTTTTTGCCTGCTCATCGATTTGCAAACCATTCCCGGGAGGAATACATTACATTTTGTCATGCAAATATAAAAATATTTACTGAAACATTATCCAAAGATAGCTGGTTTTTAAATTGAAGTTATGTTATTTTTTTTAAAAATATTAAAATATGTGTAACTTATATTTCGCACTTTTTCGATACTATTTTGTGAATTACGTTGAATCAATAATTTTGGATAAAACTGTATTTTGAAAAAGCCACCAGTGAGCCTTTATAGTTATATATGCAGATGCAAAACAATCATAAAAAAGGGAGGTGATGCGCCGAACAACCACCATCAACATTTAACCGAAGGACTATTCATCTCATTTTTTACACAAGGAGACAAATTATGAAACGAAACACTATTTTCTTTCTTCTGTTGCTGATTCCCTTTATTTTCGCTCAGATGGGCGTTGCCGCACCCCAGGGCACATTGAGAGTGGCCTTGTCTGTCTCTCCCAATGCCCTGTGCCTCCCTTTTAGCGACGAACGCAATGCCCACAATGCCTCCGAGCAGCTCTACGACTCGCTTGTCTGGGTCAACGACAACGCTAAAGTGGTACCTGCCCTGGCCGAAAGCTGGACCATTTCCGAAGACGGCTGCACCTATACATTTAAGCTACGCAAGGGCGTTGTCTTTCACAACGGCGAAGCCTTTACCGCCGATTCGGTGGTATTTACCTGGGAGCAGATGAGGCAGGATAAAATCAAGTGGAGTGAAAAATTTACCTTTGTCAAAAAAGTCAAAAAAATCGACGATTATACCGTCACGATTTCCACCGAAAAACCCAGCCCCCTGCTGCTCAGGGTCCTGGCAAGTTTCTGGACCATGCTGCCGCCCAAATACTATACCGAAAAGGGCGAACAGGGATTTTTGAATCATCCTGTGGGCGCCGGTCCTTTTCAGTTTGTGGAATGGAAAAAAGGCGACCGCCTGGTCTATGAAGCCAACCCGACCTACTGGGATAAAGAAAACTACCCCAAGGTCAAGACCCTGATTTTCAGGCCCATCCCCGAATCCGCCACCCGCGTGTCCGCCATCAAGGCCGGCGAGGTGGACATGGTCGGACGCCTGAGTTCCGAAGAGGCAGCCCAGCTCAAGGGCCTTGCCAATGTCAAGCTGATCGTATACCCCAAAGACCGGATTTTTTATATTGCCTTCAACAACCTCACCTCCGGCAAAGGCAAACCCACCATGGATCCCCGGGTCCGGCAGGCCATGAACTATGCGGTGGATGTCGATGCGATTATCGATGCGCTGTTCAACGGCCAGGGCCGCCCTGCCACAGGGCTGGTCATGTCCGGCGAGTTCGGTTATGACAAGGCCGCCAAGCCCTTTGGCTATGACCCGGCCAAAGCCAAGGCCCTGCTCAAGGAAGCCGGCTACCCCAACGGCTTTAAGATGCAAATGGCCGGTCCCACCGGTGCCTACTCTAATTTTGAACAGGTCCTGGAAGCCATTCAGGGGTATCTGGCCGATGTGGGCATCGAAACCGATTTGAACCTCATGGAATCCGGAAAATACTGGGACCTGGAAGCCAAAAAACAATTGCCGGCCCTGTTCGGCGAAAGCTGGTCGGAAACCAACGGCGAATCTCTCGAACGGCTCAAGGGTGCCTTAGGCGGCAATGACGCCAGCTTTTCCGCCTGGGAAGATCCGAAGATCAAGAAGTACCTGGTCGATATCGGCAGTACCGTGGACGATGCCAAAAGAGAGCAGCTGTACATCGAACTCCAGCGCTACATGATCGAAAATCCGCCGTTTATCTACCTGTATGAGCCCATGGCTTTTGAAGCAATTAACCCCAAAGTCAAGGGGTATCTGCCGCGGCCGGCGGAAGATTACTTCTTAAAAACAGTCAGCGTTGATTAATCATATAATCTGAAAGCAACTCCGGGGGGCGGGGTCTTTAAGGTACCGCCCCCTGTCCGTTTTTAAAGGAATCTGAATTAAATAACTTGAACAATCATTTTTTTGTGCGATAAAAACCTATAGCAGGTCCTGCCCGGCCTGCCTGAAGCGTCTTGGCTATCGCTTTCAACCCTGGCACAGCGTTTGTTCAATTTATTTAATTCCTCTTCTTGAACATAGGGTAATTTTTTTCTGCCTGCCGATGTCATCTATACCTTTACAGCAAAAAAAGAGGTGGTTGCATGCAACGTTATATACTATCCCGATTGGTACAATCTCTCCTGATTTTATTTGGCGTATTGTGTATTGTTTTTTTTATGCTTCAGCTTACCGGTGATCCGGTCTCTCTCATGGTATCCCGCAGCGCTAGCCCCGAACAGATGGAACGGCTCCGTGAAGAGTTGGGTTACAACCGCCCCATGATCGTGCAGTTCGCCGACTTTGCCTCTGGTGCCGTACGCGGTGATTTTGGTAATTCGACCCGCCACCACCAGCCGGCCATGGGATTGATCCTGGCCCGTCTGCCGGCCACCATAGAACTGGCCACGGTGTCGTTGCTGATGTCCATGTTTATCGGCATAACACTGGGTCTGCTCGGTGGTTCCAATCCCGGCAGCCTGTGGGATGCCATCGCCCGGGGTGCCGGGCTGATTGGACAGACAATCCCCAATTTCTGGCTGGGCCTGATCCTGATCCTTATTTTTTCCGTCAATCTCGGCTGGTTTCCCACCTTTGGCCGGGAAACCTGGAATTTTTTAGGGTTTATCCCCATCCCCACCCGATCGGTCATCCTCCCGGCCTTTTCGCTGGGGCTTTTCACCATGGGGCAACTGGTGCGATTCACCCGATCGGCCGTGCTGGAAATTCGGGGTGAAGACTATGTCCGCACCGCTTACAGCAAGGGTATTGCCGATAAACGCATTTACGTTAAACATATTCTGCGAAATGCCGCCATTCCGCTGATCAGCATTATCGGGGTCCAGTTCGGCTACCTGCTCAGCGGTTCCATCTATATCGAAACGATTTTTTCCTGGCCCGGCCTCGGGAATCTGCTGGCGGAAGCCATCGGCAACCGTGATTTTGCGCTGGTACAGGCCATCGCTTTTTTCACCAGCATCGTGGTGGTGTTCCTTAACCTGCTGACCGATATTGCCTATGGAATGGCAGATCCCCGAATCAGATATGGAGATTGACAATATGTCCCAAACACCGGAAGTAACCTCAACGGGTTCACGTGTCGACCAGGAAAAAGAACGCGGCTTGTGGCCTAAAATTGTTTTTGTCGGAAAACTGCTGGCCCGGGACAAGGCCGGCACCTTGGGCATGGTGATGTTTTTAATCGTCGTTTTTACCGCAATTTTCGCCACCTGGCTGTCACCGTATGACCCGTTGAAACAAAATTTAAGAGATGCAAAACAACCACCGGCCTGGTCGGAAAAAGGATCCATCCAGCACCCCCTGGGCACCGATAATCTGGGCCGTGACTTATTGAGTCGAATCATATACGGCACCCGGGTTTCGCTCACGGTGGGCTTTTTCGGCGTTCTCATCGCCGGCGGACTCGGACTGGTCATCGGCCTTATTTCAGGGTATGCGGGGGGGAAAACCGACAACATTATAATGGGGGGGGTCAATATGATCCTGGCCTTGCCTTACCTGGTTTTTGTGGTATTTATCGCGGCCATTCTCGGTCGCAGCCTCTTTAACGTCATCCTCATTTTCGGATTTACGGATATCCCGATCTTTGTCCGCATTACCCGGGGTGAAGTGCTGCGGATGCGGGAATCCGGTTTTGTGGAATCGGCCATCAGCCTCGGTGCCACCAGGCCCCGTATTCTGTTCGATCACATTCTGCCCAACCTTATCGGCCCGTTGATCACCATCGCCACCTTTGAAATGTCGGCCATGATTTTTTATGAGGCTGGCCTTGGTTTTCTCGGTCTGAGCGTGCCGCCGAGCATACCGAGCTGGGGCAATATGCTGGCCGTGGGGCGCAAATACCTGACCATCTATCCCTGGATCGCGACATTTCCGGGCCTGGCCATCATTTTTGCCGGACTGGGAATGAACCTGCTGGGAGACTGGCTGCGTGACGTACTGGATCCCCGCATGCGGCGCATCAAAAAATAGCGATCTAAAAATACAGAATTTAGGAGTCGTTATGTCAACCATTTTAAAAGTTCAGGACCTGGTTACCCGCTTCTACACGTTTGACGGTGTCGTGCACGCCCTGAACAAAGTCAGTTTTGATCTGGAAGAAGGCGAAACACTGGCCATTGTAGGGGAAAGCGGCAGCGGTAAGAGTGTTACCATGATGTCGCTGCTGCATCTGCTGCCAGTCCCTCCGGCAAAAATAGAAGGGGGCCAGGCCCTTTTTTATGAAAACGGCAATGCCGTTGATCTGCTTCAATTATCCAAAGCAGAAATATCAAAAGTCCGCGGTGGAAAAATCGGCTTTATTTTTCAAGATGCACTGAGTGCGTTAAACCCGGTCATGACTGTAGGCAGACAGGTCAGTGAATCTTTGATCGAACATCTGCAGATGGGCCAGGAAGAGGCCCGCAAACGCACCATCAAACTGCTTGATTATGTGGGTATCCCCGGTGCGTCCCAGCGTTTTTCCAATTATCCCCATCAATTTTCCGGGGGCATGCGCCAGCGGGTCATGATCGCGGTGGCCATTGCCTGCAATCCGAAAATTGTCATCGCCGATGAACCTACCACGGCCCTTGATGTCACCATCCAGGCCCAGATCGTGGAATTGACGCAGCGCCTGCAAAAGGAGCTCAACATATCCATTATCTGGATTACCCACGACCTGGGCGTTGTCGCCGGAATGGCCGACCGGGTACTGGTGCTGTATGCCGGGTGCCCGGTTGAAATCGCCCCTGTAGACGAATTGTACAACCACCCCAGCCATCCCTACACCATTGGGCTCATCGGTGCCCTGCCCCGGCTGGGGGAGGTTGTTTCAAAACGACTGGTAAGCATCGAGGGGTCCCCGCCGGACCTGCTGGAAGCGCCACACCACTGCCAGTTTGCCTGGCGTTGTCAGTTTGCCTTTGACCGCTGCTGGCAGGAGATCCCCCAATCTCGAGAAATCAGCCCGGGACATTTTATAACCTGCTTTTATGATGTTAATAACGGGAGGCCCTGCAATGACGCCTGAAAAAATCGCTGCCCAGACCATGGCCGATAAACCCGAAATCATGGTCCGGGTTGAAAATCTTAAAAAATATTTTCCCATTACCCGAGGCCTCATTTTCAGCCGGCAGGTCGGTGCCGTCAAAGCTGTTGACAATGTTTCCTTTGTCATCAAAAAGGGGGAAACCCTGGGCGTTGTTGGTGAAAGCGGGTGCGGCAAATCCACCACCGGCCGGTCGATCCTGCACCTGGAAAAACCCACGGCCGGAAAGGTTTTTCTTGGAGACACCAATCTGGCATCCTTAAACACGGAAGAGATGCGGTTGATGCGGCCGCGCATGCAGATGATTTTTCAGGATTCTTATGCATCCCTTAACCCACGCCACTCGGTGGGTAAAATTATTGCCGAACCCATGGTGATTCACGGGGTTCAGAATTTCAATAAACGGCACGCAAGGGTTATGGAACTGCTTGATCTGGTTGGGTTGGATCCCAATCACTTTGACCGGTTCCCCCATGAATTTTCCGGGGGCCAGCGACAGCGCATCAATATCGCCCGGGCCCTGGCCCTCAATCCTGAATTTGTGGTCTGTGATGAACCCATATCGGCCCTTGACGTATCGATTCAGGCCCAGGTGGTGAATCTTTTCCAGGACCTGCAGCAAAAATTGGGCCTGACCTATATGTTTATCGCCCATGATCTGAGCATGGTTCAGCATATCTCAAACAGGGTTGCCGTCATGTACCTGGGTAAAATTGTGGAACTGACCAACCGGAAGGATCTGTTTCATTCACCGCTCCATCCGTATACCCAATCGCTTCTGTCAGCCGTGCCCCAGCCCGATCCCGAAACGGAACGCACAAGGCACCGCATTATGCTGGAAGGTGAAGTGCCCAGCCCTGCCAACCCGCCACGGGGATGCGTGTTCCATAACCGCTGTCCCCTGGAACAGCCCGTCTGTTCCGAAGAGATACCTGAATATCGCGAAGTCCGACCGGACCATTTTGTCACCTGCCATCTGGCCGATGATAAGGGCGGCAGCCGGATACCCGTATAGTGCAGGTAGTTAGGCTGAAGGTTGTTTAGGCTGAAGGTGGTTAGGCGCTTAATTCTTAATTTTATGTTTTTATTACCCCCAGTCCCAGGAGCATACCATGAAAAAAAATTTCCCCCTAAACGCGGATGTCCATTGCACTGACGGATTTTTCGGCCGCTCAACCCATCTCCTGATAAATCCAGCCACCGAAAAAGTGACCCACATCGTCGTCCAGAGGCGTAAAGAAAAACAACAACAATTCATGGTGCCGGTCAGATTTATCAAAGAATCAACGCCCGAACTGATTCTTTTGAACCTCACCAGAGAAAAACTGAAAAATCTTGAGACATTTAACCGGATCTATTTTTCCAAAAGGCAGATTCAGCGTTTCGGTGCCGATCCCATGATGACGTTGTTGTGGCCCTATGTCGTACCGGAAACGAAAATCATTGCAGGAAAATACAGTTCCGTACCGCCCGGTGAACTGGCAGTGCGCCGGGGCGCAAAGGTCAAGGCCACCGATGGCTTTATCGGCCAGGTGACTGATTTTATTGTCGATCCTGAAACCGGCTATATCAGCCACATGGTTCTCCGGGAAGGTCCCCTGTGGGATAGAAAATATATCACCATTGCCATCGCCGAAATCGACCATATCGATGAAAAAATTGTCTTTTTGAAGCGCTCCAAAAAGAACGTCAAGGATCTGCCTGCCATAAAAATCCGGCGCCCGGACATAGAATTGGCATAAATATCAAAGTCTGTGCGTGGTGCCTTAATATTTATGTCCCTTCTCAACGTCATCGATGGATTGTTCAAGAATATCAAGGGCCTTGTCCATCTCTTCGTAGGTGATCACCAAAGCGGGCCGCAGGGTAATGATATTACCCTCTATGGTCTTGAAAGCCAGCCCTTTTTCCATGCATTTGAACATTACAATTTCAGCTTCCGCCACGGCCCGCTTTTTCGTTTTTGGATCACTGACCAGATCGATCCCCAAGTGTAAACCGGTTCCCATAATATTGCCGATGAGCGGATGTTCGGCCTGCATTTTTTTCAGGCGGTCCATGGTATATTCGCCAAGTTTTGCACAATGATCACACAGATCGTTTTGTTCGATATAGTCTATCTCCGCCATGCCGGCCGCTGCCGACAGGGCGTTTTTCTCATGGGTGTAATGTCCTATGGATCGGTGCTGTAACACATTATATCGGTTTTTGGTGATGATCCCTGCCAGGGGCAGCAGTCCACCTCCCAGTGATTTGCCCAGCACCAGAATATCCGGCGTCAGGTAATGCTCGGCGGCAAACATTTTGCCGGTGCGGCCGAACCCCTCGATAATTTCATCAAAAATCAGCAGCGCACCATACTGTTCACACAGCTTCTTGACACCTTGCCAGTACCTTTTGCTGGGAACCACCGGGGTTGCCGAAATAGGTTCACCGATAACCGCGGCCATCTCGGGGTGACGCTGCATGACCAGTTCCATCTGGCGCAGGCATTCCGCATCCACATCCTCCGGATTGTCAAAATGCCATGGGTTGCGATAATAATTGGGAAATTCTACATGAAAGGTACCCGGCAGCATGGGGCCCAGACCGCCGTTGAAATGCTCCTCGCCGCCGATACCGACAGCCCCGAATCCGGCCCCGTGAAAAGAATCCCAGAAAGAAATGGTCTTGAAATTGCCGGTAACCTGACGCGCCAGCATCAGGGACATTTCAATGGCTTCGGAACCGCCCGGGCACAGCAGGGACCGGCAAAGGTCACCGGGTGTTATGGCTGCCAGCTTTTTAGCCAATAAAACAGCAGGTTTGTTGGTATAGCGCCGGGGCGAAAAGGTCATTTGGTCCTCAAGCTGATCCTTGACGGCCCGGATGACTGCCGGATTGTTAAAACCGGCATTGTGGACCCCGTTGCCATGCATATCAATGTACCGATTCCCGTTCATGTCTTCCAGATAGATCCCGTATGCCCTTTCAATAACGTTTAATACCGGTGTTGAAAGACTCTGGTGCAGAAAGTATTTTTTGTCTTTTTCAAACCATTTTTTTGCTTCACCGGATAGATTCCGCTTCCAGTATTTTCTTCTGTTTGCGGTAGTATTGACGTCACCCTGTTCTCTTTCAATCCGTTTTCTGCTCTCTGCCGGCCGATTCGACATGTCTCCTCCGTTTTTCCCCATGGATTATAAAAACTATGAAAAAAGCCGATTGTTTTATAAAATAATTATTTTGAATATGCTTATCAAATAAAACCAATGCCATCCATAAAAAATATCATATTATAACCATCCATCTAATTTTTTTCAAAGATGATCGGGCCAAAGGTCTTCCCTTTATGCATATGGATCATCGTCACAAGGGAATTTGTTTTGACAAAACAATACTGAAACTCTATCCTGCCGGAAAGTTTGATCAAGCAAAACGACTCATTAATTAATTTTACAAATAAGCACAGATTCCTGCCAATGAACCTTAACCAGTTAAAACTGTTTTACCTTACCGCCAAATACCAAAGCCCTTCTGCCGCAGCAGAAGTGCTTTTTATTTCCCAGCCGGCCGTAACAACGGGTATCAAGCGTTTTGAAGAATATTACGACATCAAATTTTTTACCCGCGAAGGCAAAAAACTGATTTTAACAAAAGCCGGAAAGGCATTATACAAAATTGCGGAAAGAATTTTCGATATGGAAATTCTGGCCGAAGACTGCGTCGATAATTTTCAGGAGGGGAAAAAATACCATATCACCATTCATACCAGTGAGAGCTTTGGGGCCTATTATCTTCCATCGCTCATAGACCGATTCTCCAAAACATGCCCCGAAGTGAAGGTTTCCGTCGACATTATACTGACCGATCAGGTAGTGGAAAATACCGTTTCATTACAAAATGATCTGGGGTTTATTTCATATCCGATAAAAAACCGGAAACTGATTCTTCGAGAAATTATTAATGACCGTTTTGTCGTCATTACCGGCCCGGGCCATAAACTGGCCCACAAAAAATGCATCGCCCCCATTGATCTTTCCGGGGCCGTTATCATCATGCATGAAAAAAGTTCAGCAATCCGCAAGGCGCTCATTGATTTTACCGAAACGGACGATATTGTCTTTTCAACGCACCTGGAGCTATCCAACAATGAAGCGATAAAACGGATGGTGGAACTGGGCACGGGAGTCGCCCTCATGTCAAAAATGGTTGTTGCCAAGGAGGTTCAAAGAAAAGAACTGATCGCCATTCCACTCTCTGATCCGACAATCAGCCGAAAATTTTACCTGATCTACCACAGGGATAAGTTTATTTCAAAAACGCTTCACCGCTTTCTGGATATGATGGACATATGGGCCGCGGATTATGACCTGAGATCCGCTATAAATAATGCGTAATCCTATACCCCTCTGAATTAACCCCCGGCCAGATTTTTTACGTCCATACACAATTGGGTGACATTTAATAAGCACGACTAATTTTTTTTATCTCAAGCTTACTCAAGTCTCTTTATCGACCCATCCAACCATCTGATATTAAAATAAAATCATCAACACGATAACTAATTATTATTTTGGGACACAATTTGTAATTTGACTTCATCCGTAACAAAAATCTAGGATATTTTCAACTAAAGCGGTTTTTGTGGGCATAATCCTGTAGATTTTAAAACCATATCAATTAACCAGACCAGCAGTAGGAGAAGAAACAAATGGATAAACAGGAAATATTGAACAACCTGTCCAACGCCATCGTCGAGGGCAATGAAGAGGCGGCAAAGAAAAGTGCTCAACAGGCGATCGACAATGGGTTGGACGCGCTTAAAGCCGTGGATCAGGGGCTTTCAAAAGGCATGAGCGTAATCGGAGATAGATTCGAAACCGGGGAGGTTTTTTTACCTGAACTGCTAATGGCTTCGGAAGCCTTTAAGGCCGCCATGGAAATTCTAAACCCCGTCATCGAGGCAGGTAAGCAAAAGGTTGCAAAGCTGGGTACGTTTTTACTGGCCACCGTCAAGGGAGATCAGCACAACATCGGCAAGAACATCCTGTCAACTGTTCTGGAAACCAACGGTTTCGATGTCGTGGACATCGGAATCGATCAGTCCACCCTGAACATCATCGAAGCGGCAAAAAAAAGCAATGTCGACTTCATCGGCCTTTCCTCTGTAATGACTACCTCCATGCCCTATCAGAAAGAGGTTATCGAGACCCTCAAGGAGATGGGGCTACGGGACGAATTTTTTGTTCTTGTCGGCGGCGGACCGGTCAGCCAGGAATGGGCCGATGAAATAGGGGCAGACGGGTACGGTGATACGGCCGTAAATGCGGTTGAAGTTGCAAAAAACCTCCTGGCCCAAAAGGGGTAGGCACCTGCAGCCATACTGCAATTTGATCACACTTTCTATAAATTCTTGCCAAAAAGGAATTTTAAAACATGCTGACTATGCTCGATATATATGAAAGGGCCGTGAAAGGCCCGATTATGACCGAAAAAGACTTTGACATGAAGATCTTTCTCCCCAACCTGAAAGATGTGGTCAAAAAGTACGGCATTCAATATGATCAGGAAAACCCGGTGCCGTTTGATGATGCCGCCGCCGACAACCTTTTTGAAGCCGGGGTGGCGTTTCTGACCCGGGTGGGGGTCTACTGCCAGGGCACCAACAGGGTGATGCAGTTCAACGAAGCGGAAATCCGAAAGGCGCTGAGGGAAGCTCCCGATAAATGTTTTCCCGGTGCCGGCCGTGATGCCGGCGTTATGGGCCAGCGCAAACCGGACGAGGCCAGATATCCCTGGTTTCATAACGGCACGGGCATCGCCTTCAGCTCCGAGCAGTTGATGACCAACATGATCGAGGGCTGTGCATCCATCGCCGAAATCAACTCCATCTCGTTTCCGGCCATCGAATATGTCCGAGGCCTGCCGGCCGTCGGGGGCACCCCGGCGGAATTCTACGCGGCCATACGGGGCGTCAACATCGGCATGCAGGCCCTCAAGAGAGCCGGCCGGCCGGGTTTGCCGGTTTTAAACCTGATCTCCACGGCCACAACGGCCCAGTCCGCCATTGCGGCCAGTGCCCCCGCTTTCGGGTGCCGTACCACCGACGGCTGGCTGTGCGGTGCCGTTTCCGAATTCAAGCTCAACCTGGGCACCATGACGAAAATTGCGTACCTGCAAAGCGCCGGCGGCCTCATCGGCGCCGAAACCGCCCCGATCCTGGGCGGATTCTGCGGCGGCCCGGACGGCACGGCCGTGGTCAGCACCGCCTACATCATCATCGGGGTGCTGGTGTACCGGGCCAATTACCAGCTCCACTTCCCGGTGCATTTCAATTATGGCTGCACCACCACCCGGGACGTCATCTGGGTGAACTCGGTCTCCTGCCAGGCCTCCAGCCGCAACATCCCCATGCGGGTCATCTGGGACCCCTATTGCGCGGCCGGTCCCAATACCAGAATGTACATGTACGAAGCCGCCGCCTACCTGCTCAGCGTGATCCCGTCCGGGGCGGCATCGTTTGAGACCTGCCACCCGGCCAAGGCCGTACTGGTGGACGGGTTTACCCCCATGGAAGCCAGGTGGAACGTTGAGATGGGCAAGGCGGCCAGCCGGGTCAAGCGCGAGGAAGCCAACGAACTGGTCAAGCGGTTGCTTGAAAAATATGAATCCCGTATCGCCGACCCGCCCCGGGGGAGCAAATACCAGGAATGTTTTGATGTTGAATCGGGCAGGCCTCTGGATGACTATGTCCGGCGCTACGAAGACGTCAGGCAGGAACTTGCCGATATGGGAATACCCCTGGACTGACACAAAGAGATGCTGATATAAAAACATAAGGAGGGCGCCTTATGCGACCCAAAATATTACTGACCGACCCGGAAGTCCACATCGACAATGTAAGGGATGAACTTGAAGCTGTTGCAGACCTGGTGCGCTGCGAAAATAACGACGCGGAAACGTTGACCGCAGCAGCAGCCGATGTCGATCTGATCATCGTCAGCTGTTTTACAAAAATTCCGGCAGCGGTAATCGAAAACGC
>Ga0307991_1000393_pt1 | contig 31820 bp, 28 predicted proteins | sample EllFjometagen131_FD_203146 | JGI IMG/M metagenome (GOLD analysis project Ga0307991, IMG submission 203146) | Marine microbial communities from Ellis Fjord, Antarctic Ocean - #131 | ecosystem: Environmental > Aquatic > Marine > Unclassified | place: Southern Ocean | collected 2014-10-08 | reverse complement strand
AAGCATCGGGTTTTATTTTCTTTAAAAGCTTTTCAATATCAACAACCATATCATTAATACGGGGCGTCAGCTGTGTATCTTCATACTCGCCCCAGACCAGATCCCTGGCCTTTAGAATCTCCGCGGACCGGACCTGTTCCGCCTTTCTTACTTCTATCTCTCCACCTTTTCCACCCATCGTCATAACCATCAGATACAGGTCATCACCTGAATTGGTATATTTCAAAAAATTGCCGGCACAACCAATTTCTATATCATCGGGATGGGGTCCTACGGCAAGAATTTTCATGATTTCCCCCTCAATATCTCAAGACTTCTCTCTCCATGGTTGTAAATCAGATCAACAACCGACATAAATGGCTCAAATGCGCCAAACAACTGGTCGTAAGCGGGATGTTCGTAGTCCTGAAAAGTGACCTCTACGCCACTTCGGGTGTATTTCTCCATATTCATGTATTCCTTCCCACCGCTCCCAGCAAGATATATATCCGCATTAAAATGCTTCGTCAAGGCAATCAGTCTGTCGTCAGGGTCTTCAGGAAACTCATCCAGCTCAGAGGCAACATGGATGGGTGTCGTAATGCCCAGCAACTCCGCAAGTTTTCTCACAACATGTATATTTAATTGAGAAATATACTGCCACTCAAATGAAAATATCTCTTCAAAAAACTCCTCAAGGAAAATCCAGAAGGGGGCCTTTTTGTAATTAGAGAGAATCGCCTGCCTCTGGCGGTGCCGCCATTTATCCCTGTTGTTAATCTCAACCTCGTTTATCAATTGAGGATATTTGTACATAACAGGAACTGTCAGCCACTGCCAGTCATTTGCAGTCTTAATCTTGTTCCTGTTCTGCCATTCATTCTTTTTGAACTGGACATTATCCAGCAGGACAAAAACATCCGCCCTGTCGATCTTATCAAAATAACCGAGCCATGGCAGATACTGCGGTTGATGAACGGAAACAATCATCTTTTATCCCTTAAACTCTACAAAGATCGGATTGGAGACAAGTCTGCCACGGCCGCGCATATCCATTCTGTAATATATCTTCTCGCCGGGCTGAAAATACCTGTCTTCATAATTGATCCGCATGGGCAGTGTTCCTTCAAAAGTTTGAATCAATTCTCCTGATCTTATTAATCGCACTTCCACTTTTCTTTCTGAAGCCTCGGCCGCTGAAAGGGAAATCCTGATTCTAGGGCTGCTTTTTAATGCAATCTCGTCCCCTGAAATGCCCTCATTTTTACCGTCGGGGGAAGACACGGAGAATTCATCCAGCCTTACAAACTGGGGATAGCGCCCCCTGTATGCATACATTTTCCCACTTCGCAGTGCTTCCATCACGCCTTTTCTGCTTTTTTCCCGAACAAAGAAGACAGTCGGAAAATTCCCGAGAATTTCTCCCCCTCCACCCTCACTATGATAATCGGCCGTCGATATTCCCCAAGCTGGCCTGCTTCTTGTCCCCTTACAATATGCGGTCAGAACCCTGTCCCATATATTCCCTGGTTCTGTAACGGTTATGTTGTCCCCGTAAAGAGAGGCAAACCCCGTATAGCCTTCAGATTCCTCCAAAACCTCCGGATAAGGGGGTGTGTCAACCATAATCGGCCCCAACTTTCTGGTTCCAGATGCTGTTTCGGGGTAGTTCCAGAAGGTCAGCCCGCCTCTCGAATCCACATAATCTGTCAGAAGCTGATACGGGGCCATACCCTGATCGCCGTGATACTGGTCAAAGGGAGAACTGCGAAACATATTACTGTTTGCAATGGAGGCAACACACCAAATGAAAATTATGATACCGGCAATCCTGTAAAATCCCCGCCATTTTATCAAGAATACGGCCAGTACAAGAACAACAAAAAATAATAAAACCTCAGGAATCGCCATCTTCAGATATTGTGTAGAGGAACCGTTGTGTAAAATGGGGAGGTTTTCATAGTCTTCCGGGTTTTCCATCCCTATGGTCAGAATTCGTTTTTCATGATCGTGTGCGGTAAGATCTTTTTTAAAATAGCTTCCTGTCCAATAGTAAAATGCAGCAGTTTCAGAGCCTGGGATAATTACCATATCCGGAAACATCTTCTGAACCTTCTTGATTGAATCGAGGTAAGCTTTTGCGCCATTCGTGTTGATAGACGGCAATTCAACTCTCTTTTTTATCAGTTTTCTGAATGGGGAAAGGCCATATTCCATTACCAGCCTGTCGTGGTCATTGATTATCAGAACTTCAAAACCCCTTTTCTTTGCCAGTATCACCAAAGACTCTATATCATTAGCCCCATCGCTGAAAGTAGAACGAAAGTCGATAAGACCGGCGACCTGTTGATAGTCGGTAGCAAAAGCTTCTTTAAAACAAAACACCGAAATGACAACAATAAAGATTACGAACCAAATCATCCTTTTTATACGAATTAAACTCACTAATTAGCCCCTATGCCTTGTATTATTCGTTAAAAAAAATTGATAAGTACAGTAAATTTAAACTCTAATTTTTAATGCCATATTTTGAAACAAGTTTTTTGCATGGAAGATAATTTCACCAAGAACAAAGCCAAAGAGTAAGATAACGAAATATCCAAAAAGAACAATAATTCTAGCAAGTTGATCCCATGGATAACCCGTAAGATGACCTGAAATCATCATTGTATATATTACCCCTATTCCACAAATAACTGGTAAAAGGGAAGTTGAGACAACCGAAGACATTGAAATATGCGAATCAGAACACTTCATACGCGAGATAAGAACAGCAACGGGAAGAATGTATCTACTCGCAATGACCATAACCGTACAACCAATATGTTCTTGTGTAACTGACCCGATAATAAATCTGTCACTCAGATCAATAAGCTTTAAATCAAACGAATTGCCCGGCATAAGGTAAAATATAAATACCACCAAACTCACTACTATACCCTTTGCAACCGGCGGCAATCCTCTCGCTATTGACCAAGCAGCCAGTAGTAGGGGGAAAACGACAATATGAGTTGTGTTATTAATACTGCTTGATGTTCCTAAGCAGAAAAACGTAACCCCAAGCGCCCACCAAACATCTCCTGCCTCAGGTTTTTCAAAACTGGCCAATGCAATTGGTATCAAACATAATAGTAACATAATAGCACGCACTTCCACATCTGCGATCCATTTAACAACCAATATCGCGGGCACAAAACATAACACTCCGATCCATAGAGTTTGAGTCCTCTTGGGGTCAGCACGTAATTTCCACCACAGAAAAGCCATTCCTATAGTCAGAATTACTGCAAACAAAAGCCACCTTTCCGGCAACTCAATAGGACTATAAACATTGTAAAATGTTAGTCTCCTTATCGCAAGACCAATCCACACCGTACAAAAGATTACAATCCAAGCGGGCCTTCGTGAGAGTCCCCACGCTACCAGGGGTATGCTTAAAACCACCCAATTTAGAAGATAATATGGACTGGCAGAAAGAAAAATTCCAGCAAAGACAAAAGTTGAAAGAAATAAGAGAATTATTTCACTGGTATTCACACCCTTTTTGCCAAAAATTCGTAAGTACAATAAAGGAAAAACCACCATAAACAAGAAAGTCATAGTAACCTTGAATGGATGAGCAAAAATAAGGTTGGCACTGAAAGGCAGTTGGCGGGATATATAATCAAATATACCAAGGTATGATAAGATACCAATAAATAAGCAGAGGCCAAGGGTTCCTACGCCAAGCAACATCACCATGGAATGCACATCCCTTCCTTGAGTAGAGTTGCACAAGGCAAGATATACAAAGAGCACCATTGATACTATGGTTGCAAATACCATAAATATGCCACTGGCAAGAGAACCCTTTATTCTCATATCCTCCAAACGCTTTCGGCGAAGTTCATTCAGCGTTAAAGAGGTTGATTCCCCTGCTATATGTCTGGAGAATCCTTTTATTAAAATGGATTTGTCCTTAGCAGACAACTTGATCAAATTCAAGGCTGGCAAGGCAGGGGATTTGTAGAAAGGTGAGACACCTATCAAAACTGAAAGGGTTGGAGCCCAATCTATTTGCAGAATTTTTTTTGGACCACATTTTTTGACACGTGGACCCCATAGAATAAACGGAGTTTCTATCACGGCTGGAGTTCGATCAACATGAAACCCATTGTTATCCATTCCATGTTCGGAAGTAATCAGCACATTATCCAAGTCTGTAGTTAAACCAACAAGCTGACGCACATAATCATCAAGTATTCTAAGCATTTTAAAACTATTAGGTGAAAGCGGCGTCTCAAGATGACCCACAAAATCCAAGGCAACACACTGAACAACAGCAAAATCCCACTTTTCTTTTTTGAGAAAAGTATAAGCATGCTGAAAAAGATAATCTGCATCCTCTCGATATTGACTAAAAAGAAAACGTTTAGGTTTAAATACAGTAAGATCAGTATATTCTCCATATGCTCCACGCAAACAATGAGAACTCAAAATTACTGCTCGTTTATTTTGTTCTATTGCGCGTTTGAAAATGTTATCATAGCTTGACGTTGAACCTTTAAAATCTTCAAATATAGCAAGGGGATGCGCTACTTTCCCAGCAAATATTGCATGATCACCCGCAATTGATAAAGGAGTGGAAACCACCTCAGAGATACCCCAGGCACCACGTGCACGGCAACTGGATATAAACGGCATATAATTACTAAATGCAAAATCCTTACGTAAAGCATCCAAGAGGATCACAAGCGTTCTACTGTGCGGAAGATCTAATGCTGAAATATAATCCCTCTCTTGATGTATTTGCTTTTTATCAGCAAAGAGGTCGTAGCTTGCGTAGACAATGGCAGTGGTAAAAATAAACAGAGAAATAAGAAATAAAAGTGTCTTTTTACGTTTTACACACAGAAAGAAATTCTTTTTATTAATACTTAGAATTTGAGATCTGGAAGACATCATTTTTTAAACCAATGACAATGTTGAGGAGCATAGAATGTCTTTAATTACAGTAAGTTTCAAAGAATCATTATGAAGAAAAAACGTTGTATCACCTACTTCAATGCAACAACTCCCAGTATAACCGGTCAATTTTTTGTACCATTGCATCCGCACTGTAATCAGCTGCTATTTTTTTCCCACATCTCCCCATCTTCTTTCTCATACCAGAACTTTGTATCAACCTGTTAATCCCATCAGCTAATGATCCAACATTCCCCACGGGAACTAGAAAACCGTTTTCACCGTTAACGACAAGATCGGGAATTCCACCTACATCACTTGCCACGATCGGTTTCCCAAGAGCCATGGCCTCGACAAGTACCCGTCCCATTCCCTCATTAAGGGATGGAAGCACAAATATATCAAATACCGACATAACCTCAGCCACATCATCACGCCATCCTAAAAATTTTACATTCTCTTCTATGTCCAACTTAGTGACCATATCTTTGAGCTCATTTAAAAGCTCACCATCGCCCAAAAAAACAAATGTTGTATCCAGCCTGACATCCAAAACTTTACCTGCCGCTTCGATAAGATATCTGTGTCCCTTTACATGCGTGAGCCGGCCAGTCGTGCCAACAACCATATTGTCTTCGGGAATCCCCAGCCTTTTTTTCATCGCCGTGGGGTCAACAGACAGATTGGAGAATCTATTCAGATCGATTCCGCTGTGCACTACTGAAAACTTATCCTTGGGAGCAATATGGAAGTGAAGATGATCGTTTTTTTCCTGCTCGGTCAGCATGACAAGTCTGTCTGTAATAAGCGCAGAAATTTTTTCTAACAGGATAAAAATCCCGGTTTTTAATCTACCAAAATACCCCCAGAATACATGGCCGTGTGGCGTGTGAACAATGATCGGAACTCTTGCAAAAAAAGCCGCCCATCTGCCCAATATTCCAGCCTTGGAAGTATGGGTATGGACAATATCAGGACGCTCATGTCGCAGTATTTTAATCAGGTCAAAAAATGCCTTCAAATCATAGAAAGGTTGGATTCTTCTTACAAGACTGGGAATAGTTATAACCCTGCCCCCCTCCCCTTCAACGTTTCTTAGGCTTTTTTCTACAGCTATGGATTCATCTTCCGCCATGTTTGACTCAATGGAAAGCCCTCTAATCAGGACGACATCATATATATCTCTGTCAAGACCCTTTACAGTTAAAATGATATTCTCGGCAGAGCCACCCTTATCCAGGCGGGTAATGATATGTATGACTTTTATCTTCTCCATTAATAGTGCCTATTCTAATTTGGGTTGCTTAACTATCCGGGTTGTTGACTTTTAAAAGATTAACGCATTCTGCGAAAACTTCGTCAGAAGTTATCAAATCCAGACAAACATAATTCATACAATGTTCGTCCCTGCATGGTTGGCACTGCAATCCTTTATATATCAATCTATACAATTTTTCAGGCATGTAAGGTCTTACAAGATCTGGATCACCAGGACCAAATAATGCTACCAGAGGTGTCCCTGTTGCTGCCCCCATATGCATCGGTCCACTGTCATTTGTTATCAGAAGATTAAGCCGATTAATGATATAAACCAGTTCATTCAGATCCAGTTTACCTGACAGATTTACTGCTTCATTTCTCATCTTTTGTTGAATTTCATTACCGATATTCTCCTCTCCAGGTCCTCCCAATATGATTATTTTAGCACCATATTCATCAATGATCCTGTCTGCTATGATTGAGAAATTATCGGAACTCCATCTCCTGTTTGGCCTATCTCCACCTGGATTTACACCTATAAGTATTTTCTGCACGACACTTGTTTTTTTCAAAAATATATATTCCCACTTCTTCTCACATTTCTTATTCCAAAAAACTTCAATATCCTTTTCATCCTGGACACCTCCGCTCAAAAGAGCAACATCCATCATGGCATCAACCCGGTGCCTTTTCCGAAATGCGCCAGACGGCACCTTATCCGTTAGCGCAAGACCAAAGCCCTTGTTGCTGTGGCCAACCCTGACCCGAGCATTAAGTAAAAGGAATAAGCTGCCCATTTTAATGGCTCCATACAATGAGGAGATTTCAAAAAGGTTTACAGCCATTGCAAATTTCTTTTTCCGGAGTTTAAATAACAGCTTTAAAATATCAAAAATACATCTTTTATTCTTTCGCATTTCCCTGATGGGAAATGCCCAAACATGATCAATATACAGATAATTCTTTGCGATAGGAGCAGCTTCAGAGTTCGTTAAAAGGTGAATATCGGCATCTGGATAACCATTTCTAATAGCCCTGATACTTTTAGAGGCAAGAATGAGGTCTCCTATGCCGGCAATTAGTATAATAAGGATTGACTTTTTTATTTTATCCATCTTAACCATTGAATCTCCGTTCTTAACAGTCCGATCAACCTCTTTTCAATAATGCTCATTCAACTGGAATGTCCAACCAGGTCAGACTGACCGATTACAGGGAGAATATCTTAAGATCAGGAAAATAGGATTTATAGAAGTCCCTGTCTCGAGTAAGGAAAAGTTCTGCCTTAACCATAGCGTGTGCACCTATGAGAAAATCCGTAATAATTCGTTTTCTTTCCCCACCCGACTTTCTATAAACTTTCCATCTTTCCCCTGCAAGAAATGCAACATCTTTATCCACAGATGACAAAGATACATTTATGGTTGCCAGTGTGCTATCCAGCATGGATCTTTTATCAAATTGGTGAACAAGTTCAGCATAAACTATATCACAGATGACCAACGCCCCTTCGTCGTACGCCAGTTTTAAAAGCTTCGAAGAATCTGAAGCAAATTTTTCATCCGGAAGGAAAACATCCAGGAGGATATTGGTATCGACAGCAGTAATCATCTTCCCCTAACCTCTTCAATATATGTATTAGTATCAGACGGCTGCCCGAGAATCCCGTATACCAAATCAACAGGATGTTTACTGCGACTGCGTTTTTGAATTAAAATCCCTTCTCTTGTTGAAATCATTTCAACTTCAACATCCTTATGGAGACCAAATCGATCGCGAAGCGCTTTGGGGACAGTAATTTGTCCTCGCTCAGATATTTTCATATTTCATTCCTCCGTTTTTCTGAATAAGTAATTCATACCAATATAAAAATAATTTGTCAAATTATAGTGGAAGCGTTTGGAAACAAGGCTTTTTTTGATAGCACTTTAAATTTGCCATGGCAGATTTAAACACGTATCAAATATTGTCCGTTCAAATAAAGGGACTCGCTTTAAAAACCTTGTGACCAGCCATCTGTTAAAACTAAAGCATACTCTTAAAAATAATGAGAGTTAAGGGCCGCGATATCCTCGATCGCAGGATCAGAGCCATGCCAGCCAGCCGTTCCTTAGGTGCACTTTCTTGATTTTCCTACTCTTTTCCTGTAATAACCTCAAGTGAAGGCCCCCAAAGAACTCTTCCACCAGAAATTAAACTGCCATGTGGTAATCCGTGCTTGCCCCGTAGCTCCGGCAGATAGTACCGGGGTAATCTGCGAAATTTGCGGATTAAAATAGAAATCCCCAAGGGCTTTGCAGTATGGACAATCTTTCATTTTAGTTGGCCTTCAAGAGAGACAAATAGATCTTTTCTGTTTCCGCAACCATCTTTTTAACGGAAAATTCCTGCTCAACCCTCTCTCTGGTTACTAATCCCATTGTCCTCGCAAATTCTTTGTCATTTAAAACCAGTGCAATGGCCTTTGCCAGAGCAGACGGGTCTTTTTAAGGCGAAACCCATTTAGCAAAGAATTTCTTTTTCGGGAAGATATCCGGCATTTTTGCCAAGTTTCCCCCTGATACAATCATTTAAAAGACCATCTATCAACTCCTTCAACATGATGGAACTATTGAACGTAACTACTACTGCTGAAACCTTTTTCATCTATTATTTGTGTTTTCAGTTTTTTCAAGTTCAGCCTGCAATATTTCTCCTTATAAGATTTTCAACGGCTTCCATTACCATAGCAGCAGTAATCAACCGCATACAATCGTGTGTCTTTATCTTGCAATGACCGAGACTGCATCCGATACATGACAAATCATCAATTCTTAATATCGTATGAATATCCCCGAGTGGTATCCATCTTTCTTTTATTGTCGGACCCATGAACGATATTGTTGGCGTTCCTAAAGCCACCGCCATATGGAGCGGCCCTGAATTATTACAAACAAAAATATCACAACATGACATTAAGGCTGCTAATTTTCTAAGATCATGTGCAATATATGTCGTCACCTCACCATGCAGTATCGAACATATCCTGTCAACTAAATGCTCATCATCAGGACCACCGAAAATAACTGGATTCAATTTTTTATCATTCTGCAGGAGTTCGACTAATTCTGCAAATCTCTCCGGAAGCCATCTTTGAGTTTCATAGTATGCCCCCGGATGTATTCCGATGACAGGATTGGAACCCAGCCCATTTTTATTTAGCCAATCCATTGCCCATTTTTTTTCATCTCCAGTTAAATAAATTTCCGGAGTTTTATCTTTCATTACTATATCAAGAGGTTTCAGAACATCCAATGTCAAATCAATAAAATGTCCATTGCTTCTTATTTCTGGTGCGGAAAGGTTAAAAAAGACCTCCCGGCCATACGAAGCATATCCTATTCTTCTCTTTGCTCCGCTGGAAAAGGCAATCAAAGCTGTTTCGAGTTCATAATCAGCGTAAGGATCAATAGCGAGATCAAAGCCGCTCTCCCTTAATTTCAGTATTACCCTGATCCTGTCGATAAGCCTGCCACGATGATCATAAACGACGATATGATCGATATTGGGATTGTTAAATATAATGGGGCTATTTGAAGGGCTGGCAAGGACTGTCAGGTCAGAATGAGGGAAGGCCTGTTTGATGGCTTTCAAGGCGGGAGTGGACAAAGCAATATCGCCGATTCTGTCAATTCTAATAAACAGGATTTTTTTCATGTCTTGCCCTGGCCTTAAATGGGGCAAATTCTCGCGAGCAAATAGGGCAGCCAAGGCATGCAATGAATGCTTTCTGAAACCTAAATAGATTCTTTTCAGGATATAAAAATATTTCTCTCGCATAAAAATTGTTTCGTTCTATGGAACAACGATGCTAATTTTTCCCAAGAATGTTCAGATATACCTGCTCTGTTTGTTTAACGTTTTTCACAATACCAAACATCTTTTCAGTCCTGGACCTGGCCGCTTGCCCAAACCTTGATCTGAGCTCGCTGTCCTTACACAACTTGTGGATTGCATCCGCAAGCGCTTTTGAATCCCTCGCCGGTACAACAAAGCCCGAAACCTTATCTTCCACAGCCTCCGAACAGCCACCCACGTCGGTTACTATCACCGGTTTGCCCGCTCCCATGGCCTCAATCACTGATCTTGGAAAAGCCTCAGAAAGTGAAGGCAATACAAAGAGATCTATCTCACTTAAGAACTGATTCACGCTATTCTGGTACCCTGTAAAAATAAGGCGATTCCCAATTCCCAATTCTCTGGCCAGCGCTTTGCATTCATTACAATAATCAGCGTCAACTGTATCTCCAATCAGCAACACGCAAACATCGTTCAGTTTTTTCTTTAACCTGCCACAAGCTTCTATCAGGTATCTCTGTCCCTTCAAAGATTCAATTCTGGCGATGGTTGCAATTAGTAAAGTCTTTCGATCAATGCCATACTGTTCTCGGACTGATGGTACAAATTTCCCAAGGTGAGAATCAGACAGATCCACACCATTGTAAATAGTTGTGAATTTACCGCCGCTGCTAACCCAATCAAATCGTGTTCTGAGTGCATTCGCAACGAGAACAATCTTTGATGATAAAAGATACAGGAGACGATCATACCTGTCGCGGTCGGAAACCCTAACATGCCAGATAAGCGGTATTCTTTTAATCCTGGCTATTATCCCCGCATAAAATGTGTTGCGCGGCCCATCGGTATGGATTATGTCTATTTTCTGTTCGCTACACAGCCTGAGCAGTTTGTACAATGCCTTAATATTTTGAGTAATATTTATATTCAGCACTCTTGGAAGATTTAGAACCGTTACCCCGATGCCATGCTCACGTAACTTTTCTGCGAAACTGCCTTCGGCGGGAAGTACAACATGCGGATGAAATGCCGTTTTTTCCAAATTGATAACAAGACAGAAAAGGCTTTGCTGTCCCCCTCCATACAGGTCGCCAAAACTTGAAAGATACAGTATATTGTAAGGTTTATGTGGCATTTTTTAATCAGACTGTCTTTTTATAAGTTCATTGTATAACGACTCAATATTTTCAACCATTTTCACAACTGTGAATTTTTCCTCATATATTTTTCTTCCCACCTGGCCCATTTCTACTCTTACTTTGTTATCGTTAATCAGCTTTTCTATAGCGGCAGCCAATTCTTCAGGATTGCCCGGCGTACATAAAAGACCATTGGCTTTTTCTTCTATCACTTCGGGAATTCCCCCGAGACGGGTTCCGATCACCGGTAAACCGCATGCCATAGCCTCAATGATGGCCATACCCAGCCCCTCTCTTTCCAGCGATGGAAGAACAAAAATATCTGACAGTCTCAATAGCCAGTAAATGTCTTTCCTCAAACCCGTAAATACTACATTTCGGGTAAGTTCCAGCCCCTTGACATACTCGGCAAGATCATTTCGGAGAGGTCCATCACCCACAATGAGAAGCTTCAAGTTTTGGTATTTCTGAGTCAGAACATGCATGGCATCAATCAAAACACCATGCCCCTTGTGTGGAGTAAGGGATGCAACTGTAATGACAACAATGTCACTATCTGAAATATCGAACGATTTTCTATTTACATTTAATTCTGTTTCATACGTATTTGGTTCCTCAATCCCATTATAAATAACGAGAGTCTTTTTCTCATTGATCCCCTCAACTTCCAGAATGAATTTTTGAACCGCTACAGATACGCAAACAATTTTATCCGTAAAGAAGGACAGAAACCTTTCGATTAATATATTTCGTTTATTATACCCGTAATAGGTGCTGTGAACGTGAGCAATAATAACAGGGACTCTCCCAAGAATGGCTGCCAGTCTGCCAAATGTACTCCCAAAATAACCGTGCGTATGAAGAATCTTAATCTTCTCTTTCTTCATGAGACGCGAAAGGGCTACGATCTTTAATGGATTGTAATAGCTCTTCATCCCCAGGATCTTAACGGTTATTCCCTTTTCAATCAGTTCCTGCGCAATTTCTCCCCCATGAGCCAAGCACCACACCTCTGCATCATATCTATCCTTATCAAGACCTGTAACAATTGACTCAATAATTCTCTCAAGGCCACCGATTTTAAGATCTTCTACCAAATGCAGGACTTTAATTTTTTTCATTAACTCACTCGGCGCTACTTCGTTTTTTCAACAACTGAAAGGAGTTTTTTAATTCGATGTTCGTAAGTATGGTTTTTAAGGACTTCTTCTCTTCCTTGTAGGGCTATTCTTTCCCGTTCCGCAGAGTGATCAAGATAATACTTTATCTTTTCGATAAGTTCGCCGGGATTATCAAAACAGATGAGATGTTTACCATCTTCGAAAAGCGAGAATACGTCTCTCTGATTATCCGAAACAGTAAACGCACCGCAGGCCATTGCCTCAAAGACTTTCGGGCTTGCCTGATACACAGGGAATCTTTCCTCCAGATCCTGATAATGTGTAACCAGAACGATCTTGCTCGCGCTGTAAATTTTCAACCATTCAGATGGCAGAGTATGGGACCCTTTTATACACCTTCGAAGTTTCGATTTCGCTTTGAGTTTCTCCCACCCCGGACCCCAGATTCCAAGATCAAAATCAGACAGGTTCTCAAATAACTCCGCCCGATTAGGATAATATGATCCAACAAACACAACGTCATGACCATAATGTTCTTTTTCTTCCGCAGATAATTCCACAGGCCTGTGTTCGCTGGGGTCACATGCCATAGGAAGCCATTGAACACCCTGAATACCCCCTTGATTGAGAAGTTCTATCGCTTCAGTCCCCTGGCAAAAAATATGATTATAAAGGGGAGCAACATTAATTATCGGTTGAAAATTGCGAGGTGCGTCAATGGTCCATAGTATGGAACAAATACCCTCGTCCTCTAAAGCCTGGACAGTTGGTGCTGTAATTCTATGCCCTCCGGTTATGATGACAATATCAGGTTTCTTTTCTACGGCAAGGGAAATAAATTTATTATTGATATGATTCAGATCGAATTTGTTAAGCCATTCTATTCGCGTCCTTATTCTTCCAGGTATAATGTGCTGTCTATCGTCAAAAACAAATAGCTCGTGGCCCAGGCTTTCAATGGCCTTTTCCATATATTCAGTAATCGTAAGAAAATTAGGATTATGATAGCCTGAAAAAAGTATTTTCATAATATCAATCCAGTCCTAATAAACTTCTACTTGTCAACTTTAACAAATCACGATAGAAAAAAATCTTATCCTTATGAAGCTTTTTCATGGAAATCAAGAATAACATTTCCAACGTAACCAAATAGAGCAAATACGAAGATATTAAAAAACCCTTTAAAAAGAGACTGGGAATGAAACCATATCGGTTACGAAAATAAATGAGGCTACTTTTTCTTGTTAAAAACTCTTCCCGAAAGCGTGAAATAAGAGAAACAATCTTTCCGTGCAAGTGAACAATTGATAAGTCCGGCACATAATATACGGTCCAACCCTCACATCGAAGTCGAAAAAATAGATCTGCTTCTTCGAAAAATAAAAACATCTCTTCGTTAAAAAAACCTGCCGATGTTAAAGCTTCTTTACGAGCCAAAAAACAGCAACCGGAAAGTCTCTGAACCATTTTCCTGTCAAGTGGAAAGGAATATCGAGGCATACACAATTTAGGAAACAGTTTTCTCAAAAATGTATCTTTACCAAAAAGCTCCCACAATGTGGGATCATAAATCATAGGTGGAAAGGGCTTAAAGTCACTGTCTAAAATTTTTGGACCGCAAGCACCAATGCTATGATTTTCATCAAGAAATCTACACATTTCTTCTACCGTTCCAGACAGCACTACTGTGTCCGGATTCAAGATTAATACATATTTCCCCTTAGCCTTCATGATTCCTTGATTATTAGCTTTTCCATATCCAAGATTTTGAAGATTTTTAATCAAAATGCACTCGGAAAATTCCGCTTCAACCATTTCCACACTGCCATCATTAGAGTTATTATCAACTATAATAATTTCATATTCAACATTCGTTACACTTTTTCTTATAGAACAAAGACAATCCCTCAATACATTTTTTGAATTCCAATTAACTATTATTATAGATAAATGCAGCATTAATATTTCCTTGCCTCTATATAAATGATATCGCTCGCATGAAACATTGCTAAAATATTTCCACAAAATTTCAGAAAATAAAATAGGAATTTATTTTTAGTTAATCTTTGAGAATGATATTTTAGCCCTATATTCTCTTCCATCCAATAAATAGAACTCATTCCCAAATTATTTATAGAAAGATAACATATATTAGATATTTTGAAGCCCGTATAGTTTGATAATTTAGAAAGGGTTTTGGGTGAAAAATGACAAAGATGCCTGGGGAGATCCCAGGCAAACCAGTTGGATTTAAATAATTTTGCTATTGCACTGGCGCTGTTAGGAACCTCTATCAAGAGAATGCCATTATCCTTAAGCAAACGATGAATTTCCTGGAGTGTTTCAAGCGGAGAATGAAGGTGCTCAAGTACATGCCATAATGTTATCAGGTCAAATGAGTTGCTTTCCAATTTCAATTCCTGAAGTTTACCGGTGAGGACCGGTATTTTTGCCTCTTTTATTTCTTGCGATGTATTGTCATTTATATCTACGCCGGTCACATCCCACCCTATTTTCTTCAGAAGAAGCAAATAGGCCCCACTACCGCATCCAAGATCAAGAGCCTTTCCTTTTTCTTTCCAAACAGGAATTCTGTAATAATTTCCCCGAAAATAAGTATAGGATACCTTCAGAATTAATTTTGTTATTCCTCTTGGTAGCTTTACCAGAAATGGAAATCTACAAGGAGGTTGCAATCCGTCGTAACCGTAATAATTTTTCAATACCTGATACTTCAACTCATTCTTGATTTTTTCAAACAGAGTTTCACCCTTATTGTATATGCTGACATAGGGCAGGGAAAATGCCTGATATGGAGCATACTCATCAGGATAAAAATAACCCATTGTTTCCTGTGTTGGACGAGGATTGGTAAAAGTCAAGCCGCATGCCTCACACCGGACTACAGGAAATTCGCCATCCCGCTTGCACAATCTATCTCTTCCAACAAAAATTGTCTTTGTTTTGTTGTCGCGGCAAAGAGGGCAAACTGTTTCCTCAACCTCAAACTTGTCTTTCATTGCATCCCCCTGACAGATCGTATGGTCTGTGCAAATATTTCCAAGTCTGACCGCCCAATAAATCCGGTCATAAAGAGCCCGCCAATATAAATAGAGGAAAATAATATCCCTGATATAATGAAATAAATAACCATATTTATTCTACTTATTGAAAATGTCAAAAACTCACTAAAGACAATATACTGACCTGACCAGATGATAGCGCCTGTAAGGAGACATATAATAACAGGTTTCACAAAAGTCTCCTTCAAAAAACCGGCAAACGGTACCTTAAGGTATCTGTTAAACCTGTAAACATAAATTATATTCCCCACTGTCATAGCCACCATGGTACCGATCAATGCCCCAATAAAACCAATTTTTATTATCAAGAACACGCTCAAAAAAAGGTTGGCTAATGCAATAAAACAAGAGGTTTGCACTTCATAATGCAAAACTCCGATACCCCGCCCCATAGATGTAATCACTCCTGTTATTATATTGAAAAAATATCCCACAGCCAGGATGCGAAGAGCCATTACGGCATAATCATAGTCACCCCTTCCCATCCATATCAGCATAACAGTCGGCGCCATTGTTCCGAGAAAAGCAGCAATAGGAGCAGCAGTAAATGTTATATATTTTGCACCTCGAATATACATGGCTTCAAGTCTTTCTCGGTCGCCTGTAACGGCAAGTTCTGCCGAAGCAGGTATAAGGGGTGACAAAAGCACTGCCGGCATTTGGCGTATAAACATGGCAATCTTTGATCCAAGATCGTAAAAAGTTACCATCTCCATCCTAAGGAAATAGCCGATGAGTATCTTATCCAACTGAAAGTTGAAGAGTCCTGCAAAGGAGGTTATCTGAAGTTTTATCCCATATTGAAAAAACTCTTTAAAAATTTTCCCGCTAACAGATTTTAAACCTTTCTTTATCCCAGGAGCAATCTTAAAGACGCATACGGTCTGTACAGATATTAACACAATTCTTAATAACCCAATAAGTATAATCAATCCTTTAAGGCCAAATCCACTTTTAAGAACCATAACGACTCCCACAGCGTATAATACTGTATAGACCATATCGCACAGGTTCTGAATATCTATTCTTTGAAGACCTATCAAAACATTGCGGAAGACACTTGTAAGGTAACTGAAGGCAAATATTAATAAAACCCCTCTGAAAACAAATGTGGCTTCTTCCAGGTTGTCGTGGGCCACATCGAAAAAGTTGACTATACTATCTGCAAAAAAAATAGGGGCAATAACTAAAGGAACTAACAACAGATAAAACAAGAAGGCAGTGATGATTATCCGACCTATTCGGGCGATGTCATTACGTGCATAATGTTCAGCCGTATACTTGACCACGGCTGCACCAAAACCAAGATCCAGAAGATTAAAGTACTCCACGAATGCAAAGAGTACAACCCAGATACCATACCTCGCCTCACCTACATTATGAATAATAAAGGGTATAATAACAAGATAAACTGCTGTACGGAGAATTATGCCAAAGATATTAAAGGAGGTATTTCTCAGTATCTTTTGACTTACACTTTCATGAGTATATTTTGCAGACAGTTTTAACATATGAAAAAATAACTACCCAATATTTTGTTCTGCTTTTACTGCAAATTAGCCAGGCATCGCTTTTGATTCTTCCGCTTCTATTTCAGGTATCATAATGATAATAGCTGTCAAAAACCAGAACGGCTCCATAATGCGCACAATAATGAAGGTATTGGCGCCAATTGCATGCACAAGCATCGCGATAAATCCCGCCAGATACCCGAGGGAGAGACCGCTGAACAGAGGATTCGAGGTGTTGCGATAGGTATATAACGCATTCTTAAAGACTGCCACAAGCAGCCACATAAAGGATATAAAACCAAAGATTCCTGTCTCGACAAGAACCCTGGGATACTGCGCGTCCAGAAAAGAATAGCCGGTAATGCCATATCCCAAAACCGGATGCGTTATAAAATCCTTTGTCAGAATAATTTTCCATGAGTTTAATCTGGCAGAAGTAGATGTATCGATTCTCGCCCCTCCTATTTCGATCTGTCCCCTTTCCCGCGGTTGGGTGAATGTAAAGAGAGCTCTCTCCTTTACAGCGTGCGGTAAAACAAGTGGTGATATGACAATAACAGCAATTAGAGAAACAACTATCACCAGTTTTCTTCTGCTGAAATAGATCAAGGTAATCAGCATCGGGACAAGAGCCAGCCAGGAACTTCTTGAAAGGGTCGCCGCAAGTGAAATCACGATAAGAAATGCAAGTGCCGCAAACAAGCCCTTCTGTCTTTTTGCACCGTATGTGAGCAAAAGCCCGAGAGTGATAGAAAGCATCAGGACGAGATAACCCCCAAGGGTATTAGGCTCTCCCACCTCACCCTCAAAAGGCGCTGAAACCCTTCCGCCGCCAGGTATTTGAGCTATAGAAACAAGACAGACAACAAGACAGACAACAAGCATGACCATAACAAAACGCTCTATTTGCTTTCTATCTTTCAATTGATTCACGACCATAAAATATACGATAAAGTATTCAAAATACTTCAGGACAAAAAAGAATCCGGTCAACCCATTGACCCTGCCCATTATGAAGCCAAGCAGGGTAGCGATAATACAAAACAGAAAGTAGTATGCAATCGGTCTGTTCAGCGGAGTCCTCAAAAAAAGACCCAGTTCTTTTCTAATAGCGGTCTTTAAAAACCAGCTAAACCCGACAATAACCAGCAGGATGTCATCAAATCGAAGGGTGGCACCGCGGCCAGCCGCTGTTCCGCCTCCTCCAAGTCCACCCACAATAAATTCAGGACTGAGCAGCATGGAAATAAGCAACATATACAGGGCGACTTCGGCGCTCAGAAAACTCGCTACAATAATAATGAGGGCTGTAATGGTGAGAAAGGCAACATCTGTTGAGACTTTTGTTATAAAAATTGCACCCAGAAATGTTATTCCGGCAATTATCAACACCAGAAACACTGCTTTTGGGTCTATATTGTTTGTTTTAATCATCAGGACTTAGTTCGCTTTGCTTATAATTGGTCGAGTGTTTGATTAGTCAGGTGGTGGAGTGTGAAAATGCTTTTTGCTCTGTTCTTTTTGCTGTTCGATCTTTTCTTCGAGATATAATTTTTTATCTAAACCCTTGGGATAATAGCCCTGATCCCTGTAGTTATAAAATTTCTCCACGTAAGCGGGCATTTTTGCAACTAAGGCACCTAATGCTAATGCAACCACAGCTATAATCACGAGCCATAAAAATGATTTTCTTCTCTCTCTGCGACTTACAAAATGTTTCTTTTTCACTTACTTTTTACCTCTAAGCTGGGCCCAGACACCCAACTGCCAGGATAAGATCTGTCTATTCCCTCTTCCTTCATATATCTGACGGCGTCCTCTCTGTCAGCAAAATGTCCTATAAAAACCCTGTGCCAAACCCCTTTGTCCTCAATGTTAACTGTGGCCCAGTGAGCGTCTATTCCCTTCTCCTTAAGACCCGCCACAAAGCTCTTTACCTCCTCCAGGTCACGCCTGGCTTTGATCTGTATAGCAAAAGGCCTTTCGCTTGCCGCAGGCTTCTCAGCCTGCTGAGCTTCAGGTTTAGGTTCTCCGGCCGGGATTGTTAATAAATTCTTTTCTATCTTTTTTTTAAGAATTTTTACTTTAAGCGTATTCTCTTTTACAGGAGTATGATGAACCTGGCTTGTGGACAGGCTCTTCAGGGGTCCGGGTAGGCCGAGGTAATCTGCCTGGTACAATATGCCGATAATCAAAAATAAGATTGCACCCAAAAGAACAACTACCTTCAGCTTCGAGCCTTTTTTATCCTTCTTTTCCCCTTCCGGTTTTTTTTCGAAGACTTTTTTGAAAAAAACCGCAATGGAGCCCGAAATTGACGATAATTTATCCCGAAACGTTTTTATCTTATCTTCTTTTTCCCCATACGCATAATACTTCTTATAGTAATCATAACCCGAGAAATCAGGACTGATCTCTGCCTTCATACCATTTAAAACAACGCCCATTACATTTGCCTTGACATTATCGAGCTGTGCCTTTGCCCGTCTAAGAACGCTTCTGGAAATTTTGCCTACTTGATAGACGAGAATCACTCCATCAGTGATGGAAGCTAAAATCGCGGCATCGGTGGCAGCCAGAACCGGCGGAGCGTCTATCAGCACCACATCATATTCGGATCTTACATCCTTGAGAAACTCGCTGACATTTTTTGAACCTGTTAACTCAGCGGGATTTGGAGGGATGTTTCCGCACGTCATAATATGCAGATTGTCAATGCCGGGAGTTTTCATAATATCATCGACACCTATCTTCCCCATCATGATGTCGGTAATTGTCCTGATTGCATCTCTCCATTCGTAGCTGTTCAGTATAACATCTGTAAGACCCGGCGCCGGATCAATACCAAATATCCTTGCGATAACAGGTTTTCTGAAATCTCCTTCAACAAGCAGCACCTTATTGCCTGTCTGAGCTATAGCAATGGCAAGGTTAATTACCGAAGTGGTTTTACCTTCCTGCGGAGAGGAACTGGTAAAAACGACTGTTTTAATATCTTTTCTGAGACTGGTGAAATTCAGATTTGTCCTGAGAGCTCTGAAACTTTCCGCGAGTGTCGATTCAGGCGCAAAATGCGAAATAAGCCTAGCGTGCCTCTCTGCAATCGCTTTATCCACGCCTTCAGGGTACTTCTCTTCCAGAGTAGCCTTAACCTCCTGAATGCTGACATAAGGAATTATTCCCAGGACAGGAACGCCAAGAAGTTCTTCAATCTCTTCAATCGCCCCCATAGAGGTATCAAAGGTCTCAATTATAAATGCAAAAACAAGACCCAGAATAAGCCCTATAATTGTTCCAACAGCGGTGGTCGCCCCGGTTTGGGGGGGATTTACCGGTATAGCCGGCTCCAGGGCAGGTTTTACGATTTTTACCTCTTCTATCTTTTCAGCCTCTTTGATTAATGATTCCTGATATTTTTTCTCAAGAAGCGTATAGACCTCTGTGTCTACTCTGACAGTTCTCTCCAGCCTCGCCAGATCCAGCCCTTTTTCCGGAAGCATATTGATCTGCTTATCCATTTTATCAATCTTCTTTTTCAGGGTTCTTATTGTTTCCGCAAGTGCTTTCCCCTGGTAGGACAATTGTGACCTCATATTCGATACTATCTCGAAAATCTGCTTGTCGATTTCTGCGACTTGTGGATAGTTTTTTGTGTAGGTAAGAAGAAGAGTGTCTCTCTTTAACATAAGCTGGACAAGCCTGTCATTGAGGTTCTTATAGAGACCAGTCGCCTCATTAATATAAAAACTGGTTTCTGAAGTCAGTGGCTCGCCTTTTGCCCTTTCGAGCAGCCTGTTTACCTCCGCTATCTTTTGACTATCAGTCCTTGCCTTTTCATAAGCCGCTTGCAACCCGACCATCTGACCGAGCATGTCTGAAGTCTGAGCGCTCAGGGAGATCAATTTATTTTCTTCTCTGAAATTCTTTACAGCCTCCTCGGAGTTTCTCAATCTTTCCTTTACGATCTTTAACTGGTTCTCTATAAACTTCTTTGCGTCAACAGTCCGTTTATTAAGATCAAGAATACGTTCCTCTTTGTAAACACGCGCAATAGTATTGGCAATACGCTGGGCAAGCCTGGGATCTGCAGAAGTCACTATAATGTTGATTATATTACTGTAACCTTCCTGCTCTGTCTCCACAGAGTTTTTCAGGCTCAATATAATGCCAAGATACTTTTTGCTGGACCGCACTTTCTCGGAAGAAAGATCGGCTGGTATCATGCCCAGTTCTCTGGCCACCCTTTCTATTATAGAATAACTTTTTATCACGGCCGCCTGGCTCTCCATATCATCGGTCTGGGACCAGGAAATAGCCTGAATATAAAGACCGGTTACAGACCTGGTCTTTTCAATTTTCACACTGGCACTTGTTTTGTATAAAGGTACAGGTTGAGAGATGATGGAAAAAAACAGACTGAAAAGCCCCAGGGAAAGAATAGAGAAAATGATAATAAACTTTCTTTTTTTGATAACAAGCCAGTAATCTCTTAAATTCAAGTCATATTGCGCCATATTGGAAAAACCCCTGCTCTGCTATGGTTAATGGTTGACTGTTAACTGATAACTGGTAATGGTCCCAACAATCCTAATCAAGCGTTTTAAAACGAAGATGAGAATCTGCATTAAAGTATGCATCCCTGTATGTGCCCGGATACAGTAAATAATCCAGAAGCGGCACTGTATTTCTGATAAACTCATTAAGATCACCTATAGCTGTTCTCGGAACATAAACCACATCACCGTTCTGAAGGGGAATATTCTGGGCCATATCTCCTCTTTTTAATATCTCATCAAGGTTTGCGGCAAGTATAATCGGCTTGTTCCGGTCTTCTTCGTAGCCTCTGATAATTTTTACATCCGAATCCACAGCTACTCCCGTCGTACCGCCAGCCTTGGATATGGCCGCGAGAAGATCGTATGCATCCTTGAGCCTGTATATCCCCTGTGTATTTACCTCTCCGAAGACATATATTCTCTCTCCATAAGTTGGGAGCTCCGGGACTGTTACGATATCGCCATTATCTATAACAATATTCTGACTCATGTCACCTTTGAACATTGCCTTATAAAGGTTGACTGTATAGTTTTTTCCCTTTCTTGCCACTTCTACCTTCCTGAGATCCGCGTTTGCGAATTCTTCACCAGTAATCGGCCCTCCCGCCATTACGATAAGGTCAAGTATCCTTGTCTTGCCTGTTAAAGGATACTTTCCAGGACCGGTCCCAATACCGGAAATTGATGTATCAAGACGGTTGATCTGCCCGAAGAGAAGGGCGGTTTTACTTTTATATTCTTTTACAACAACATCAACCCTCGGACTCCTGATATATTTTTTAAGTGCATTCGTCAGTATATCATCCACCTCATGGCAAGTATGCCCCACCACTGTAATGTCATCCATATAGGAATAGGATATCTTTCCATCCGGCCTGACCGCAGTGCTATATGGCGTAGATTTGGCTCCATCCCAGAAAGTGATGGTCAGAACATCGCCAGAGCCTATCTTGTACTCGGGAACACCCCGTATCTCTGTAAACACACTGTTTTCTGTAACCTGGCTCATCCTTACGATTTCTTCTTCCATCTCTTTTTTCTGCTTTACATCTGCTTTTTCAGCTGCCACTGCAGGCCTGAATTCCGTCACCGGTATTCCTTTTGCCTCGAAGGTACAGGACGAAAGAAACGTAACAGAGAAAGCTGTGAGAATCGTCAGGATTATACCTGCTGTCCTGTAAGACATCGTTATCTCCCCTTAAAATTATCCTCTGTGAAACTCCATTTAAGCTTAAAGTTCTTTGTAAAACTGCACTTTGTTAACCCCGCCGCAGGCCTGCCTGTGGGTTGCACGCAGACAGGCAGCGGGAAATGCGCCCGTTGTCCAATTCAGGTCACTGCAGACACAAAGTATCACAATAATCTTATGAATTATCAATATGTTATGAAATTGCCTTGTTCCGCTCGCAATAACAACACGGTATTACACAAGGCCTGCATTCAATAACACTATAAGAGATACATATATTTGGTTATTAAATCAACTAATTTAGAAAAAAACAATATTTATCTTGCATTTAAGCCGGTTATTATATACGCAAGACGTGAAATTTTCTTGAGTAATTCTATACGATCGGTTATATGGCAATACAATAAAGTGAGCTGGTAATCATTTATGGTAAGATATTCTGATATTATAAAACATGGCATCGAAAAGAAGGAAGAGGGCGGCACCAGAACTCCGATAGATTTCGAAGAGGTTAAAAAGATACCTGATTCTTCTGATTCCCGTATATTAAAGGAGCCCGAAGTAGCTTCGGTTCTGGACACCCCGCCTGCGCAAAAAGACGCTGAAGACATAGAAAAGCTTTATACAATCATCACAGATTATCTCGAAGAAGTCCGAAGACAGATCAAAAACGATAAACTCTTTGATATCAAACAGGCCGTTTATACCATAACCCACATTGTAGAAACACCTGATTTGATCGAAAGATTCTATCAATTCACAGCCCTGTCTCATAATCACAATAATAAAGACTACCCGATTCCACATCTGGTCAATGTCACGATAGGCGCCCTGAAGATCGGAACAGGCCTGGGGTATTCCCGGGAAGAACTTATCGAACTTGGATTATCTGCGCTTCTTTACGATGTGGGACTTTTTAAGATACCAGAGGAGATAACAGGAAAAAGTGAAAAACTGACAGAGGCTGAGATAAACATCATAAAAAAGCATACCGAGATTGGGGAAAATATCCTGTCCCCGTTTCAGACGGAGCACCCAATGCTTTCCAGGGCCGCCTTTGAACATCATGAGAGAGAAAATGGCACGGGTTATCCTCGAAGGCTAAGAGGGGATGAAATATGCGAATACGCAAAAATAATCGGCCTGCTCGATACCTTCGATGCCATGACTCGCGACCGTCCTTACAGAAAGGCTCTTATGCAGTATCTTTCAATCAAAGAGCTGATTGGAGCAAAGAACTCTCCCTTTTCTTCAAAAATAGTTAAGGCTTTTCTCAGTGAAATAAGTATCTTCCCTGTTGGAAGCTATGTAAAGCTCAACAATATGAACATAGGCAGAGTAATTGTAATAAACAAGACATACCCAATGAAACCTACTGTTAAACTGCTTTTTGACAGCAGTGGGGGGGAAGTGTCAGAGGAAGTTGTAATAAATCTCGAGAAACATCCTATACTGTATATCACAAATGCAGTTAGCGAAGAAGACCTTCCCCTGGAACAATAAAATCCTGATTTATAAGTTACAACAAGGGCAATGAGCGAATCTACCGGCAGAATAATTATCCGGGAGTTTAGTCCCTTAATTGTAAGGCTCTTGCCTGCCTGTGCCGGCACGGCAGACAGGCAAAAATGGCAAAAGAATGTGTCTGCAGGTTGCAGATTGAATTGAGATAAATTCGCAATTCGAATATCGGAAACCGATTTACGAATAACAATTTACGTTTTACGAATTTCGATTCCGGTTTATCCTGGTTCAGGGACCAGGAGTCGGTAATCAGAATAAAATCCTCTTTAAGTTCTAAAGCGGCGGCAGACCGCCTCTAACAACAACCCTGAGAGATGAAGAAAAATCCCGGAGAAATCGAGAGAAAATATTAGCGAATCTCCGTAACAGGTTTAAAGAAGAAGAAGAAGAAGAAGAAGAAGAAGAAGAAGAAGAAGAAGAAGAAGATATTTGGTTCATTATTTCCTTCTTTGGAAAAATATTTTCTGTAATGAACTGAATTCTCTTTCCCCATCCCCTTATCTGAAACAGCCATAAAATTTCCGTTGTTAATCCTAATGGAGCATTTGCCAATCGAAGCCTCAGGATATATTTTTCAAAAGCTGAAAGATTATTTTTCCCAAGGGCGTCCAGCACATGATCGGGAACACTCATTTTTAGAAGATGTTTTGCAAGCAGTAAAAAATAGAGCAGATTTCTTTCAGCCCCAACTATCCGGAAATGTTGTATCAGATCCAACCAGCCAAATTTTTCGTCGTTTCTCTCAATAGATTCTTTAATATCAACAAACCAGATAAGTCGCCTGAATCCATGCTTTAAAAGATGGGATGAGAGGGAGATAAGGTTATCATACAATGAAAGCCGGAATAAAAAGGAATCATTATCCCTGATAGAAATCGTTCTTGTCCACACATCTTCATATTGAATATTCATTATTTCCCGGCGACTCCGTATTCGGTGCGTGGAGAGGAAATCAGTGTGCAGATCTATGGAAATAATGCCCCTTCTATAAGTATTAGGGTAAAGCTGATCCGGGTAAAAACCCATATCCTTCAGAATTTTCCTCACGTCATCCAGGCTTTCCGGTCGAACCATAAGGTCAATATCCTCCATGGGCCGAAGACCAATATCCGAATAAACTAGCTCCAGTAAAGCTGCTCCCTTGAGGACGATTACCGGAATTTCATGTTTGTTCAGGTGTTCCCCCAGCTCTTCAAGAACTTTTATCATGTGCCCGTTTATGAGCAACGTTTCAGCATACACACGGGCTAACAACTTCCGGGAGGATTCGGGCAGGTTCGTTAAAATGCCGAGATTGCGGCAATGAAAATAAAGAAATGGAGCGAGCCCTTCTTGGAGGGCTTTATCTATTACTACAGGCCAGTCTATACTCTTTTTTATGTTTTCTTCGAGCCATGTAGTATTATCCCCGCTCAGTATCTGCCGGGCTATGATTTTTAAGAGTTTATTTTCGATTTCCGACCCCATAGTGACACACTGCATAGCAGACAACAGCATTTATGATTCTGTTGATTAATGGTCTTTTCGCCCAATCTCTGCGTTATGCTCAAAAAATAATCCTCGGAATATCAACTATATGCCTGCGGTTATTTTTTTCGCAGGCCTTGATCTTAAACGAAAATCGTTATAAATCAATAAAATCATTTATGCTTTTGAAATTATCAGCACCCGGAAACTCTGTGGATTTACCGTTGCAGATGCCTCCGAAATATTAGCAAAACGAAGACCATGAATACGTGCTAAAAATTCTTTTCCTATAGCTCTCCCCAGGCTCTCCTCAGTGTAGGCAAGCTGAGATATATTTGTCTCTTTCTGAGACGAGAGTAAAACCGGGGAAAGATCAAAAAAAGTAGAATGGATCGTATTGTAAATATCCGGAAATCTTTCCTTTAAATATGAAAGAAACGCATTTCCAAAATAACCGATGCCGCAACCTACCTCCAGAATATTTGCGCCTTTTTTCAGCACTCCCCTTTCGCAGCAGACCTCTGCGAACCGCGCTCCGTAACTTAATCTTTTCAGAGCAGGATGAGGAAAGCGATAAATGTGGGAGAGGATAATTTCCTCATCCTCAAATTGCTTACCGGGATCCGTAATCCCTCCGCGGTGGTAATTGACAAGACTATTTTGTGTGATCTTTTATACATTACAGACGGTGAACATTCCATGACTAATCATTGTCGGCGGTTTCGTAAAAACGAGGTGCGGACGGGAACAATAAATGTGGGTAATTGTGGTTTTTTACGATGCCTCAAAGCTTCTTATGTCCCGTATCTCTATCATACTTTGATGACCAATAATAGTCACCTTTCCTGATTTGATTCCGGCAAATTCCTGCATTTTCCGGGGAATTAATACGTACCCATCATCCGTTATTTCAACATTTTTCTCGTGTAAGAACGGCATTTTTTTCTTTAAAAGCCTGAGGTTCTCTATCTTTTTAAACACCTTTATTTGAGGAGTGTTTTCTGGAATAAGGAACACGACACCATTGTCTTTCGGTGTCACAAAATGAAATTCACATTTTCTTAATGAAAGCATGAATTCTTTAGGCATCAAAATTATGTCGTCCATTATTTCTCCGGAATAAGAACCGGAAAAGTTGTAATGCTCTATGTCCGGATCACTCGAGGCCAGTGCATCTTTCCCTTGAGAAAGAAAAAATCTCTCGGGAAATCCGTAAATAGCGGGGATGATAAAAAGGCCTACCCTCATAAAATCCCTTCTCTTCATAATAAATTCCCTCCTTCATTTTGGGAACTATGTAGATTCGCCAGCAGATATCTCCGACTGCCGTGATTCGTGATATCTCCCCTTAAAAAGCGTTTTAAATATTCCTTAAACCTGGAAACAGCCCAGAAATATAACTCCTTTGACACACTAAAACGTGCAAATTTTCCATTTCTTATAATTCCTGTTGCCTTTCCCTCAACGGAATCCATTTTCACTAACTCCGTTTTAAGGTTGTAACCGTCTCCCCTAAGGCACACAAAGTTATCACCTATCTTCTTAACCAGTCTGTGGATGATATGTCGCCCTTCTTCACCTTCGAATACGATAAGATTGCCTTTCCTCAAACTTTCGAAAGGAAGTTCACTTACTACCACAAAATCATCATCCCTTAAAAAGGGATACATGGAGTTTCCTTTAACCCTGTACAACCTCATTTAAGATCTCCCTGAAAACAGAACTATCCCCACGAAGCTCCTGCCCCCAGCATACCTCAAAGGCCGGATAAGAGCACATCTTTTCCAGCAGTCTTTTCTGTTTTTCCTGTTCCTTCCTGTTGTATGACCACAAAAGCTGGGGCGTCAACCTCTTTAATAAATCTATCTTTTTGTTCTTTTTTTTAACAAAAGTCGTGCCGCTGATAGCGCTCGGAAAAAGGAAGTATTTCAGGATGGCCGGTTTAAACTGTTCAGGTTCGGGAACAATCGCCTCATCGTTTAAAAAAATAGTGGAGTAAAAAGGAAGCATCTCAATGCCATTTGCGGATTCCCTCAATAGTGTAATATCATCGCTCAAAATGGGAAGCCCATCCCTCATGGCAAGATAACTCATGGTAGATTTGCCGCAGTCAGAGGGCCCTACGACGAGATGCCCTCCTTTAAAGTGAAATCCACCGGAATGCATTGCCCATATGCCGATTTCGGCAAGATAACGGTAAAAAAGGCCTCCTATTTCCTGGACTGCCTCTTCTTTTATGAAGTCAAGGTCTACCTCAACCTTTTCAATATGCTCTATTAAGAAGAATTTGAGCAGGCCGGCAACCTCTTTTTCATCGTTGCGGTTTATAAAATTTACCCGCGCTTTTAATCCATAGATGTCGAAGTCAAGCATTGTGTCCAAGGTGAATCAGGATAGTCTTTTAACCAGTCAAATTTGCCGAATTGATAAAAACACCAGTTGCATAAGGAAAGCGGCGCCTTCTTGATAACATCTTTCCTCTCAAACCGCCATTTAAGAACTTCCGGCAAATAATTGAGATGCTTTACAATAAGATCCTTTAATGGAAATTCTTCAATGCTACCCAGACACTCCTTCCCTTTATAGCTCTCCGCTGTGGTTCCCACATTACTTAAGTTGTTGCAGAAAAGATAGTTCCCCACCTCATCGACGCCGAATTTATAAAAGGCATTACAGGCAAAAAGGTCATTAGATGTATTGAATGCCTCAAGTTTCAACCGGGGATACATCCGACGCCAATCCGTAAGTTGCGTGAAAAGCCGGTATATCTCACCCGGGTCCGGAATGAGTCCCTCCTCTATGAGCCTCTTTGTAGGCTGGATGAAGATAAATGACTGTGAAACGGCCCCGAGACCCGAAGTAAACAGGAGTATATCCCTCAATTCGTTCTTGTTTAAGTTTGTCACCGCTGTTTTTATATAAAAAGGTATCCCCAGCAAACGGCAGATCCCTATAGCCTCCACCACTCTTCTAAAACTACCTTCCATTCTATTACTGTCATGAACACCTTCTCTTGCGCTATCCAGGCTGAATCCTATCAGTTGAATCCGCTTCTTTATCAAAGGATTCCTGATTAAGGGGAATATTTTCTCTTTGAACAAATAACCGTTTGTAAGTATTTCAAAATTGATATTGTTTTCCGCCAGGCTTAAAAAGATATCCTCAAGCTGGGGGTGGAGTGATATTTCTCCCGACCCTGTAATGCCCGCATATCTAAATCCCAGAGATTGCATCTCTTTCATAAGATGAGAAAAGAGGTCTTTATCCATATATTCAGGCTTTGCGGATTTTTCTACAAGGCAGTGCCGACATGAAAAATTGCAAAAATTTACAATATCAATTGTAGGGGCTTTCATACTCTTTAATCCAATCCATTTTATCAAAAAGTTTAAAACATGATACGCAGTTTCTTACCTGATGCCCTTTGAGGTTTAAATCTATTGTCTTTTCCATAAACCATGCAAAAGTCCGATAATGTCTTATTATACCCTCCTCAATGCCGATTTCCTTGATATTTCCAAGAAACTCCTTTCCGAATGTGTCCATCCTGTCTCCTGCCGTCGGGTGAGAGAGGTTGCAGCAAAAAATAAAATTTCCTTCATGGTCGATGGAAATTCCCTGGGCGGGATTGCAGAAGGAAACTTTGTAATCGGGATCAGCATATCCTTCAACATTGATTATCATGGCGAATGAAGGGATGATTCTACCCTTGATATACTTCGTAACATCCATGTACTCTTGAGGGGAAGGCATCAATTCGTTTGATATTAAACGCGGTGTCGGAGTTAGAAGGACAAACCCGAGACTCCCGACACCCATAGAGGCGCATAAACACGCAACATCTGCTATTTCTTTTATATTCTCTCTGTGAATAACACTTTTAACGGATACAGGAATGTTCTCTTTTACGCAAATATCGATGGCTTTAATTACTTTTTCAAAACTCCCCTTGTGTCTAAGCATGTCGTGGGAAGCGGACGTTGCGCCATCAAGGCTGAAGCAGACACCGGAAAAACACTCCCTTACTTCCGAATCAATAAGAGGAAAAATCTTTTCCTCAAAAAGGAACGCATTGCTTACCAGACTGAATCGCATCCCATATTCTTTTATGAGTCTGAAGATTTGCTTAAGATCCGGGTGAAGCGCTGGCTCGCCGCCTGTCAGGCAGACTTCCCTTATGCCAACGGATGAGACCTCTCTTAGCACAAGCTCTAGCAATTCAGTCTGCATATGCGCCCTGGGAGATAATTTATCCCTGAGGCAGTGGATACAATCAAAATTACAGTGATTAGTGATATCTATGGCAATATTGTTTATCATTGAATAGTCTCTAATTAGATGGGTAGCAATCATTTTGCAACTGGATCGAAACGAATTGCAATACTTGGGCAGACGTTAAGCCCGCCCCCTGCTGGTAGTGCTAAATATCTGGGAAAGAAAAGTCTGTACAGCAACACTGGTCTGGGTAATTATCTCCTGCTGCGCCTGTGAGGTTTGGCTCACACTTTCTGCAAAAGTTTGTAACGCAACGCTGGTTTCCGTCGTGGGCTGCGCCAATTGGTATTGAGTGGTCGTTACCCATGCCCTGACGGTGAGAATCTGAGATTCTTCCCTTATTTCCGGCTTGACGTATTTCTTTTTCCCCATGATATCGCCTTTTCTTCAAGTAGTTCCAAAAACTTTCGGATATCTTTTCTCGCCTCATTTTCATCAATATCGTATTCCTTTGAAATAAGGGCTTTTATCTCCTCTTCACTCTTACCTTCCTTCGACATCTTATATATGAGAAGAGCCGTCTCGTTCAAAAAATGGCTGGTGCCTTTCTCTACATCTATAATCATGCCTTCACCTTCAACTTCTGCTAAAATAACATCACTTAACATAAGAATCCCGCATTTTCCTGATCGCTATAAATCAATTTTAGTGAATTCACTTCTCTCGCATTCCTCGATACTTCTTTTCTGCTTCTGGTAATTTGTATTTTAACAAAACAACAAAATATAATCAAGAATTTACTCTCCCTAAAAGCCAGCTTTCCTCTCTGACTGATCTGAAAAAATCATAATAGCTGAGGCAAAAATCCCGGATGCTTATTTGCCGGATAAAGCCGCGGGATAAACTTTTTCTTAATCCACTGCGGCACAGGGAACAATAAATGAGCAGAAGCTCAAATCTGCGTGCAAAGACACATACGATCGGTGAGAATCAATTACTATGTCTATTAATTTCGGCATAAAAACACCCGTTGGATTAAGACCCATACCTTTTACCGAGTCAGGGTCAAAGAGTATTGCTCAGTCATCGAACTCCTTGCGAAGAACGATTAATGGATTGGCTGCCGGCCTGGATTTGTCTGTTATTATCATATGCCTCCCTGATGGCTTCGTAAAAAGGTTAATTTTGACCTTTTACGAGTCTGTCCCTGTTGATAGCTTCGTATAATCTAACTAACATCACGTACAGCTTGTTTGACAACCTCAGAATCAACAACCTTTGACTTTAAGACAAATCCTGTCATAAGGCTTGTGTCGCAAATGTTGTTTATCACCCTCGGTATCCCCCCGGAGTGAGAGTATATCGTACCCAGCGCCTCCTGGTTAATTATACTGCCGCTTGAACCGGCCTTTTCGAGGCGAGTATTTATATATTTTATTGTTTCACCAAGATTCAAAGCATTCAAATGATATCTTACGGCAATCCGCTGATTCAGTTGTCTAATATTCTTAAGGATACCCCTCAGCTCCGGTTGACCAAGCAGAACAATGGTCAACATGAACATGTCATTCATCTGAAAATTTAACAATAACCGTATTTCTTCAAAGGTTGCAGTGGAAATCAGTTGCGCTTCGTCAAATATCAGCAGTGTTATTTTGTCATTCCGGAGGTTATCCAGCACTCTTTCATTCAATAATTTCAATAGGGACGACTTTGGCAAATCTATATCCGGTTCCAACCCAAGGCTATAAAGAATTTCTCTCAAGAAATCTATAGGTTCAAGAGTCGGATTGGTTATTAATCCTATATCAAACTCTGTATCAGAAAGCTGCTGCATCAACACCCTGGTCAACATCGTTTTCCCGCTCCCAATCTCCCCGGTAACCAAAGCTATACCTTTATTTCCTTTTATCGCGTAGAGAAGCCGGGTAAGTGCCTCTTCGTGCTCGGGAGAATAATACATAAAGACCGGATCCGGGACATTTTCAAAGGGGG